>Ga0326513_10003665_pt1 | contig 11117 bp, 23 predicted proteins | sample 2_2465_0518_D_FD_203654 | JGI IMG/M metagenome (GOLD analysis project Ga0326513, IMG submission 203654) | Bovine rumen microbial communities from UC Davis, California, United States - 2_2465_0518 | ecosystem: Host-associated > Mammals > Digestive system > Stomach > Rumen | place: USA... | reverse complement strand
TCTATCATGCTGAGGTCTGTATCTGGAAGAATCCGGTAACTGCCATGCAAAGGACAAAGGCTCTCGGGCTACTCCATAAACAGATCAAAAAGGATAGTTGTATGAGCAGGATGGGGATACCTGATTATGTGGTCATCATGAGGAAACCCGGCGATAATCCAGAACGTGTTACTCATACCAACGATACATATCCAGTGAGCGAATGGCAGAACGTAGCAAGTCCAATATGGGAATACGACCATTCGCCTGTATGGTGGGATATTAATCAGAGCGATACGCTCAACGTCAGAATGGCACGTGACGGAAGAGACGAACGGCATATCTGTCCGTTACAACTTCCAGTGATTGAGCGATTACTCAAACTCTACACAAATCCGAACGACATTGTATTTACGCCGTTTCTCGGTATCGGTTCGGAAGTATATCAGGCAATCCTCATGGGAAGGCGTGGAGTAGGAATTGAATTGAAAAAATCATACTTCGATTGCGCTGTGGAAAATGTGAAAAACGCAATCATCGAATCATCACAGCCGACATTATTTGATTTTATAGACTAAACGCAAAAGGAAAGGTGGTGATATGAATAAGCACGATATTAATTGAGGATACCAGACAGCAGGCAAAGAAGCACGATCAAAAGCATAAGTGGTTTTCAAAGCACGGAATCCATGTTGTACGGAACGCCCTTGCTTGTGGAGACTATCAGCTTGCAGGCAAGTCGGATATTGCCGTTGATACAAAGAAAGATATTGCCGAGTTGATTGACGATATTCAAGTCAAGCAGATGGCAAAGAAGGACGTAGCTGCGGCGGTCAGAGACATTTCTGTGAAATTCAACATCAAGCCGGAACTGCAATCACAAATCTATCACCTGATTGTAGATGATGATTCGGAACGACTTGTCGAAGCGGAACTTGTAAGGCTCTGCATGGACAGCGGAATACCAGAATATGCAATCAGCTTGTTTCAAAGCCTGTATGTCAAACGGCATGGATTTTTCCACAGAGGACTTATAAGGTCGAAATTCTACGGAACGAAACTCTACGTGCTTGTGGAAAACAATGACGGCGTTAAGGACATTGATTCGCTGTTCAGATGGGTGAATCCGAGGACGAAAATTACTGTCCCTGATTACACGAAACCTATTGGCAGATGGCATAACGGCGCTGTCAGGTACGCAAGGAAACGAAAATACCCGAATTGTATGCAAGGTTCAACGCTTGCAAAAGCCTGTCTGACGATGGAAAAGAAATACGGTGTGAAATTCGTGTTTTGCAGGCCGGAAGAATCGGGAGAGAAGATTATGGAACTGTTACAAGGAAAGGAGAGCGGTGGATAAATTAGCAATCGGAATAGGCGTAATTATCGGTGCGTGTTCTGCGATATTTGCACAGAATGTAATGATTCTGAGAGAAATCAGGCACATGTGGTTGTCGATAAACAGGATGCAGGACGCAGAATTAAAGGTTTTGAAACTGAGCGTAGAGAGACTTGATGCGCACATGGAAGTATTAAGCAACATCAATGATTCTCAGGTGAATATAGCGAACATGATTCTGCTGTTAACCGAGATAGAAAAAGGAAAGGAGCAAAATGCGGGACAAAGTAGATGTGGGGAAGATTTCAGTAACAAAGCAGATGTTAGCGCTGCGGAATCTGGAAGCGGCGGACGCAAGGAAGATTAAGTACAGGCAGGACAGCGACTTGTGGTATTCGGTCTATTACCATAACGGCAGGTTCATTGCGCTTGGCAACAGGAACGGAAACGCAGTTACAAAGCATGAGTTTCCGACGCTTGTAAAGATGCACAGGGTTTTCAAGGAACATGGCTACGATTTCCATGCGGCAGGCAAAGATGATGTCGGCATGAAAGGATTTTACATTTAAGAAAAGGAGAACAACAGATGATTAAGTGCAACAAAGGAAAGATGACGTTTCATGGAACACAGACGGAACTCAGGGCGGAAATGACCTGCCTTGTAAGTGCGTTCCTTGAAGATGATGACCTGTGTGAAGGCAAGACCAAAAAGGAACGTCTTGAATGGTTCAATGAGCATATCGTTGAACGTGCCTATGACAAGGACAAGAGAGCAAAGGGAATCCAGGAAGCTGCGGAAGAGATTGCTAAACTGCTTGGCAAGAAAACAGATGAAATCCTGACAGGTATCCTCAAAGCGATGGAAGCCGAAGCAGAAGATGACGGCGATGACGAGGACGATGCCGAATGAATGTAAAGGCCGGTGACATGGTTCTGCTACACAGACAGACGGGTAGCGGTCATGAAGTCAAGCTGGTCAAAGTAGCGAAAGTTACGCCTACGGGCAGGATACGTCTTTTAGGTCACTCACGGGCATGGTTCAACAAGGACGGCGTTCTTTCGTCAAGGGACGCAGTATTTGGAACGACCTATATCACGGAAGCTAACGATGCTGAATTGCAGGCATATAAGCGCAAGAAATTCCGTATCAAAACATATTGGTCAATGATAAATGTTGAGCCGGAAACGCTGACGTATGAAAAGGCTGTAGGCGTAGCTAAAGCTATGGGATGGGAGATGCCAGATGGGGAAGATACCGAAGATAATAGCAACGGACTTTGACGGCACGATCACAATGCACAGCAGGTATCCCAAACTTGGCGTTCCGAGAATGGGGTTTATCGAATATCTCATTAACTGCCGGAAACAGGGTTCAAAAATTATTCTCTGGACTTGTCGTGACGGGTTTCTGCTGGAACAGGCATTAGAGTTTTGTAAATACTACGGACTTGAATTTGATGCCGTGAACGATAATGTGCCGGAGACAAAGATGAAGATGGGCAACATGCGGAAAGTTTACGCAAATGTCTATTACGATGATAACGCAAGAATAGTTTATGAGGAATTTCCAAAATGAACGATGAACTGAGAAGTGAACGATGTTTTATCCTGCGATGCCTTGCAGATATGGCATGGGCAGGGGATGAAGCGGAAATCGAAAAAGGATACGAATCCGCAAAGGAAGCGCTGCGGAAGTATTATGACAGGTTGGTTGAGAGGTTGGTTGAAAAGGAAAAGAAAGGAAAGGGAGAACGCTAAGTGCCGGATAAATCCGGTTGCTATTGATTCAGAACCGATAGCATAAAATTTGATGAATGGTTGAAAGTAATGGGACGGTTCGCCTTGCATAGACATGAACAGACTAACGGTCAGCGGTAATAACTCCCGTCCCTACATGCCAGAATGACGAATAATCCATACTGCGGTATATGCGTAGTGTGGTGGCGTGACATTAAAACCGTTTCTTGAATTTTTAAGAGACAGATTCAGAAGCAAAATTGATCCTGACGAATACTATTTATCTTATAGCGGCGGCAAGGACAGTCATTTCCTTTTGTGGTTCATCCGTGAATACATGGACGAACACCGGATACCTATTGTCGCTGTGAACACAGGATTTGAACTACCAGAAATAAGAGACAGGATTTTAAAGAACAGCGATATTGTTCTGCATCCAGAATTACACAGACAGCAGATAAAGGACAACTACGGAATACCCTGTTTCAGTAAACAGCAGGACGAATACATATGGCGATACCAGAACGGGAGCAGGTCTGAAAACACAATGAGAGCAGTTAACGGCGAGAACACGCTGTTCAATCTCAACCAGACGGTAAGGGAACTGCTTTTATCTGGAAAGCTGCACAGGGTGAGCAACAAGTGTTGCAAGTACAACAAGGAACGTCCAATGATGCAGTACGGCAAGGAAACAGGTCGGAAAGCAATCATGGGGACACGGCAGAACGAAAGTAGAACCAGGAAAGCGAAGTATAACAAATGCCTTACTGCAAAAGGTAACTTCACACCGCTTTACGATTTTTCCGATGAACTCATGGACGGTCTGTATAAGGAATACGGGATTGAGGTTCCTTACTGCTACACCTATTTATCCAGAACTGGTTGCGGCGGTTGTCCATATGGCAGGAATACCGAAACAGAACTTGCCATGTTGCCGAGATTACAGAGGATACAGACGATCAAATTCTTTAAAGAATCCTACGATGTTAAAGGTATTGATTATCACAACATCCAGTCATTGATTGGATACGAGGAACAGTAAACATGGCAGACAAACGACAATTCTCAATGCAAATCATAGATTCGGATGATTTTTTGGAAATGCCTTTATCAGCGCAGGCGTTGTATCTGCATCTAAGTATGAGAGCAGATGACGATGGCTTTGTGCCGAACGCTTCAAGGATTATGAAGTTGGTCAACGCCAACAAGAACGACTACGACCTGCTTGTAGCAAAGGCTTATGTCATTGAATTTGATGACGGAATCTGTGTTATCCGGCATTGGAGAATCAACAATTATCTGCGGTCTGACAGGTATCGGGAGACAAAATTCCAGAAGGAAAAGGAAATGCTCAGACTTGGAGATGGCGGCGAATATGTCATTGGCGATGCAGGCAGAGAAATTCCCGATAAGTCAGCACAGGTCAAAAAATACGATTGGATTGTGGATTCCTGGAACGAACTTGAAAAGTACGGAATCGCACCTATCAGGCGGTTTTCGGAAACAGGAACACGTATCAAGAACGTTCGGGCAAGATTGAAGGAATACGGCGAAGATGGCGTAAGGGAAGCTATCGGGAACATCCATTACAGCGACTTCCTTAAAGGCAGGAACGGCAAAGGCTGGACGATCACTTTTGACTGGTTCATAAAACCGTCCAATTTCCAGAAAGTAATTGAGGGCAATTACGGAAAGAAACCTGCCGAGAAGAAAAAGGAAATCAAGGAAGAGGAACATATCAACTTGTGGGGCGATGACTAATGCGGTACGAACCATACAGATTCAAGGAACAGGACGCATATGACTTTGCGAACCATGTAGGCGCAAGGACGCAGAAAAAAGGCGATGAACTGCAATTTAGGATTTGCCCTTACTGTAAAGGCGGTCGTGGTGGTAAGGATAAAGGCACGTTTTCCATAAACCTAAAGACGGGACAATTCAAGTGCCTACGTGCATCCTGCGGAATATCCGGCAACATGGTAACGCTGTCAAAGGACTTTGATTTCTCACTTGGAAATGAAGTCGATGAATATTACCGCCCGAAAAAGCAGTACAGGCAGCTCAAAACTCCTGAGAAGCCGATAATCCCACAGCCGGAAGCCATAAGGTATCTGACGGGCAGAGGAATATCCGAGGATGTGATAAGGAAATTTCAGATCACAACACGAACGGACAATGACAGGGTTTTAGTTTTTCCTTTTTACAACGAAGATTCGAAGCTGACTTTCATTAAGTATCGGAAAACGGATTTTGACAAGGCAAAAGACAAGAACAAGGAATGGTCGGAAGCCAACACAAAACCGATTCTGTTCGGAATGATGCAGGCAACGGATTTTGACAAACCTTTGGTGCTGACAGAGGGACAGATTGACAGCTTATCGGTAGCTACGGCAGGTGTGCCGAACGCAGTTTCCGTACCGACAGGTGCAAAAGGCTTTACATGGGTTCCGTACTGTTTCCAATGGATTCACAAATTTTCCGAGATTGTTATTTTCGGAGATTTTGAAAAGGGTCAGATTTCTTTGCTTGACGAGATGGCAAGGCGGTTCCGCAGACTTGTGAAACATGTCAGGCAGGAAGATTACAAGGATTGCAAGGACGCTAACGAACTGCTCCAGAAACACGGCGCAGATGCCGTCAGGAAAGCTGTAGAACGTGCAATTCCGTTGCCGATACAGCGAGTTAAAGACCTTGCAGATGTAGGAACCGTAAACATCTATGACTGGAAAAAGATGCCTACAGGATTCCGTCAGCTTGACAAGCTGCTTTATGGCGGACTTCCGTTCGGTGGCGTGACCTTAATCTCCGGCGTTCGTGGTGAGGGCAAATCGTGTCTGGCTTCCCAATTTATAGCGCAGGCGAGGGAGAGCAAGTTAAAGTGCTTTATCTATTCCGGCGAGTTGACAGTCGAACTTTTCAAGGCGTGGCTGAATTTTCAAGTCGCAGGCGGCAATCACGTTTCCGCAAGAGAAAATCAATGGGGAGACAACGAATACCTGATTTCCCAGACAAACGTCAATCTCATGAGCGAATGGTATCGGGGCTACATCAAGATTTACGATTCCAATGACATTGAGGATGACGAGGAAGAGGAAGAGGGAATCACAAGGCTTCTTGAAAGAACGGTTCAGCAGTACGGAACAGAGGTTGTTTTGATCGATAACCTTATGACCGCCCTTGATATGGAAGCTATTGAAGAATCGGACAAATACGAGCGACAATCAAGGTTCGTGAAGAAACTTACCAGACTTGCCTTGCGGTACAACATCCTGATAATCCTGGTTGCTCACAAACGCAAGAATCGGATGACGGCAGATGCCAATAATGAAATTTCCGGTTCCGGCGATATAAGTAATCTTGCCATGGTTACACTGTCTTACGAAAAGGACGATAACCTTGACGAAAGCCAAAGGTTATTAAAAGTAGCTAAGAATCGTCTGTTTGGAAAATGCAATTATAAAGGCTGGATTATGGACTATGACGAACGTTCCAGAAGAATCTACGGCATGGGCGATGACAAGGATTATGAGTTTGGCTGGAATCGTCAGGAAACGGAAGTTGACGATTTTGAGGACAGCGAAGAGTTTTATGACGACAATCCGTTTGGATAAGGGGGACTTATGACAAGAACAATTATTATCGGCGCATTACTTGTATTCGGCGCTATCGCAGTTACCATCTGCTATGCGGCGCTTGCTATGTCGGCAAAGGACAGGGACAAGTGGTTTGAAGGCGATTAATGTCGGAGACAGGGTAAAAATCAAGATAGGCGGTCAGGCAGACGGCGGTGGTCTATCCGGCAGAAAAGGGAAAGTGGTTTCAGAAATCTGCGGTATGTACAGAGTAATCACCGATGACGGACTTTGGTGTGTCGATGGCTACTTCCGCCTAACTGACTTGCAGAGGATTGACGATGGCTAAAAACAACGAGATCAAATTTAAGTTTGACGGAAACCAGATAAATTACGAGATTGGCGATATTGATGCCGGAAACGCCATGAGAGCAACGGCGATACTTTTGATAACCATAATGATGCAGACCGGTATCACGGTTCCGAATATCGTTGAGGAAATGCAGAAAAGCGTACTGCCGGAAATGATGATGGGCATGATGTTCGCCAACAAAAGTGAAGAGGATGAACAATGAGCAGGATTTTTATAAACAAGGAGAAATTTACGCAGGAGTGCAACAAACGCATTGAAGCTGCGAAAAGCAGATTGCCGTCACTTGATGGCAAGGAAGCTATGAAACTTAAAGGTAAAATCGAGGGACTTGAAACTGCGCTTGAAATTGCCGGAATCGGGGAGAATCTAATTTTCCTGGATTGGCTTGTAGATGACGGAAAGTGAGGTATCAATGATTAGAGTTAACGACGATTGGGCTATCATGTTCTGCGAACCGTGTTCCTATTCTCCGGCTAAAGACCTGCATAGAAAACAGATGGTCAAGAAGTATAACGGAGATGTCGTTGAAGAAGATGCCTTTAAGCCGTCAGGCAGGTACTTTACAGACATTCGTGGTGCGGTCAGGGAGATTGCCAAAATCGAAGTGAAAGAAGCTGTAATGGCGCAGGACATGACGCTTGCCGAAGCAATCAAGCTGATTGACGATACGTTCGCAAGGTTTGAGAAAGCGCTTGAAAGGATACAGGCATGACAGACTTTGAATTTACGGAATATAGAATTGATCTGTTTCCCGAAAATCTCAAAAAGGCAATCAAGGCAAAAGGATTTTCGCAGTCAAGACTTGCAAAGCAGGCAAACCTTCCGCTTGAAACGATAAGCAAGTGGGTACGTGGTCATTCAAATCCGAGGATTGATTCGCTGGTCATGGTCTGCAATGTTCTGGAAATTTCCATAGATGACCTGTTGAGGTGAGCAATGAGAGAACTGTACAAGTACCGCAAGGAACATGGTTTATGCGTCCAATGCGGAAAGCCTGCGTCCGGTGGGACAAGGTTGTGCGAAGAGCATCGGCAGAAGAGCAATTTGCGGAATCGTGAGGAAAGAGCCTTTCGTGAACGGATGGGACTTTGCCGGAGATGTGGTAAAGAGAAACAGATTGCCGGAAGCCATTACTGTTCCAAATGTGACGAACTTGAATATGAACGCATGCAATCAAGCGGCTATAAGGAAAAAGCAAAGATGCGATACGTGCGGTTAAGGGCGGAAAACAGATGTGTCTCATGCCAGAAGCCAGTAACGGACGGCAAAACACAATGTCCTGAGTGCCGGAAGAGATACGGAGATGCCAGAAAGAACAAACTGAAAATCCGCTATTATGGGCGGATAGATAACGGCCTGTGTCCGAGATGTGGAAAGCCGAACGACAGCGACAGGAAAACATGTGAGACTTGCAGACGGAAGCTAAAGGAACGTTATGGGCAAAAACAACTATCTTATAAATCTGCAACGTGAGTTTAAAAGGCGAATCGAACATACTGTACCGCTGTGTTATGCCTGTATTGCGCTTGCTTTGCATCGGGAATATGGATGGGGATTTACCAGGATTAATAGGCTGTTCGTAGCATCGCAGGACATATGGCAGGAATCGCTCGATAAGAACATAGACATGGTGCAGATGTGTCTGGAAGAAACAGGTATTGAGTGCCGTTCAGCGGTTGAGCAGGAAAGGGCAAAACGTGAGGAAAACAAGAGGGCCGACAAGAAAAAATCTTACAGAAAAGGAACTGGAAGATAGGCAAAAGACAACAGCAAAAGCCAGAGAAAAAACACAGGCGCTTATAGCTAAAGGCATTTGTATTCGGTGCAGAGAAAATCCAGTACCGAAAGATGCAACGAACCATAGCTATTGCGCCGAGTGCTACAAGGCTATTATCAAACGGCGAAGAGAAATCTATTGGAGTGACAGAATGGCAAAAGATTTAGGATTCAGCCCGGAAATGTCAGAACGGGCGCAGAGAATGATAGACGAGCGAATTAATCCTACTTTCGTTGGAAAAGCGCCCTTGTCAAAGAAGATGATGTCGGAAACGGCATTTAAGTGCCGGATAGTTTGGGGAAACGCAATTCCAGATGTGGAAGAGCAGCTTAACAAGATTCTTGAACGTGGCATTACGGCAGATGTCATTGACATCAAGTTTTTTGAGACAAAAGGCGTGTTCGTGGGATGCGCAATCATAAAGGAGTATTGCGGTGTCAAAAGTAAAATTTGAAAAGGACAGCTTGCAGCATAAAGCGGTCGTTTGGGTGAACTGGTTTCTCCAAAATTTCTATGAAACGGAAGATTCGGATGAATATTGGGGACAGGTAATCGAGTATATCAATAAATTTGTTGACGGCTGTGAAGCTGACGCAGAAGTCAAGTTTTTGGCGGAATCACTGTCCCTTGCCGTTGCGGAATTTTTAGAAACTAAGCACCGATCAAAAGTATCAGGAACACCGATAAGTGAATATCAGCATGGTTCCGTAAAAATGGGACAGGGTAAGAAAATTAAGTTTGAGGTGGTGGATGGATAACAGAAAAGAACTAAGGAAACTTATTGGTCTGCCAAAAACAAAACCACTTGTTTACTATCCTGATAAGCGTGACGCATCTTCAAAAACCGAAGTCGTAGATTTTTGGGTGGAAAAGGTGTTTGACGAGGACGAGAACAATGCGTGGTATGGGGTTACTGTACTTCTTCCAGACGGGACGGAAAAACGCCTGCACTCAGCTTATTTTGCTATGATGCAGAAGAAAAGTTTTATTCAAGATATTGAACGAAGTGAATTTGAGGACGGACTTAGAAACTGGTATGACTGGTAAACAAAAGAAAGGAGTAAGCAATGCCGATTGATGGAGCAGAAAAGAATGTAAGGTTTTGTACGGAAGATGGTACAGAGGTAACGGGGATTCCAGAAATCAAATGCGGTGAACTGATTTCGATTCGGGGCAGGCAGGAAGTTTGTATCAGGATTGAGATTACAGACGACATTGACTTTGTGACGATTGACGGAATCAGAATTTCCAGAAAGGAGTAAACAAGTGAATGGCTTTGACAAGTACGTGGTCACAAAGGTTGGCTACCAGCAAACAGTAGTCTCCATGACGGAACATGAAGCGAATGTGCTTTACAATTTCCTGGAATGGGCATGTATTGATGACGAATACACCGTAGAACGTATTGAACAGTATGATGCGGTGGAATGGGGGATTAGATGACTAAAGAGCCAAAAGAACTATACAACGGATTTCTGTTCCTGAGAACGGGAGATAAAGTGGATTCTCCGTTGGTCGCATACACGTTGAATCTTGAATCCGTAAATATTGATTGTCTGGAAGAGAAATTTGAAGAAAAGATAGAAGTCTTAAAGAACGGAAAAGACGTTACGATCAAATTGGTCTGCAATAAAGCAGAAGTGGTTTCCCCTGAGAGGATTATTGAATATGCTTGTGGTGAGCAGAAACAGCCGGAGATTGTAGCCTGCGAGGAATGTAAATATTGGGATACAGAGTGGGAGTCAGCAGATAAAAGATACCACTATTGTTGGATGAATGATGCCTTTGAAGAGAGCGACTTCTGGTGCAAAAGCGGAGAGGGGAAAGTGAAAAATGATGGACAAAACGATTTCATTACAGTCGGCGGTTGAATTAATTAAAAATTATTGTGAAAACGGATGTGATTTAGCAGAAGATAATTGGTGTCCGAGTTGTCAGCGAGAGCAATTTATAGAATTATTAAAAGCGTTACCATCCGCACAGCCAGAACGCACTTGTGTTAATTGTGGCAGGACAGCAAACAACGGTGGATGGTATGCCGATGGGGGAACAAGATGCCCGATAGAAGAACATTATGCGTTGCCGAAAGATGGGTTCTGTCATTTGTGGGAGAAACGGAACGTTACGGATGACGATTATCCAGAAAGGAGAACCGATGGCAGAGATTAAAGTCCCGATACAAGTCAATCTGCCGGATGACTGGGTTGAGCAGATTGTGGATCGTTTGCGAAATGATCCTGATGCAGAGTGGGTTGAGATCATACGGTGTAAGGATTGCAAGTGGTATGGGAGAGTAGACAAACGAAGATTCTATAGGGGCATGGATTGTTTGCAGAAACA
>Ga0326513_10003664_pt1 | contig 11119 bp, 7 predicted proteins | sample 2_2465_0518_D_FD_203654 | JGI IMG/M metagenome (GOLD analysis project Ga0326513, IMG submission 203654) | Bovine rumen microbial communities from UC Davis, California, United States - 2_2465_0518 | ecosystem: Host-associated > Mammals > Digestive system > Stomach > Rumen | place: USA: California... | reverse complement strand
GACATCGGAAGGTATATCTCCACCTCCGCCACCGCCACCAATGGCACTAACATTCTCTATCCAAACAGGAATATTATTTACAGGACGGGGATTAGTGTCGCCCACATTCTCTGCGAAAACTTTTATTGAACTATCTTTACTCATAAACTAATCTCCTTAATCAAAATTATTAAACTCCTTGTGTCAGCATATATGTTTTAATAACTTCATCTTCATCTGTTGTTGTTGCTCTAGCAACACCAGCTATTGCATAGAACTTATCTAAGTATTGTTCATACCCATTTGGATATGTTGGTGGTTCATCACCTCCACCAACGAACGAAGCCATAATAGTTGACATACCTCTATAATTTGAATCAGAATAAGTTTCATATGTTCCATTTGACAAGTCTGTTATAATACAATTATCTCCACTCATTTCAATCTTGTAAACTGAATCAGAAGTGAGAGAAAAGTTTGTATTAATACCAAACGTAAAATGTATTTGTAATCTTTGATTTTCACATCTAATCATATAGCAATAGTTTTGACTAGGTCCTTTGTTAGGTTCAAATCTCCAAGTGATAATTCCACCAGTCAAGGAAGAATAATCTTGTTTAACTCTTACATAGAAAGTATATGTATTATTTACAGCCTTCATTAAATCTCTTGAATTTATTGACAAAGTTGTGTATAGAAAATTATTAGAATTCAAATCATTAGTCAAATAGCAATTTGAACCACTATCATTTTTAGTAATAGTTCCACAAGACAAATAATCGCCAATATCACTATTTGTTGCTCTATTTGGAATTTTAGTTCCATCAAAGTCATTAGCACAGTACATAAAATGTACTATATCAAAAATATGTGGTGTATAATTTCTATAAACGAAGTGATTGTCACCTCTATATAAAAGATTTCCATTATGTGATAAATATTTCTTCATTATGACCATCCCAAAGCATTAAATTCAGACATATCAGGACAACTTGCTAAATTCGTTGTTTTATCTACATAACTAGCAGTACAAGCACTGTTACAATGTTCTGCGAAAGGAGCCATATTATTTGAAGCAGTTACACTAGCAAAACATCCATAAAAATGATTACATTTTTCAAATGTGTGCGGAGCAAAAGCAGTTGGAAATGATATAGTATAAGGATTTTCATAAAACGCATATTCAAATTCTTCTACATTTATCAGTCCATCAAAAGATTTAATTTCTCGTAATCCAGCACCTTGAGTCTGAAGACAGTTAAATGCTCTACCTAAGTTTTTAGTAGCACTTAATCCCCAGAAATTATCTGGAATTGAAGTTAATGAACTCCATTCAAATAAAGCAGTTGTATTTGTAACGTATGGTAAATACCAATCTGCACATCCATACAAACGATTAGAACCCTGAACAGCTTGACCGAAACTTACATAAGTAGTTTCATTTGGTATTTTACATATAATATAAGTTCCACTATCTACGGCAGTAAAACCTCTTTCAGCAATAGCATTTTTTAATGCTGTATAAGCATCATTATTAGCATAAGAAAATTTTAAATACTGATAGTCAGTTGGATATGGAGGTGCTTCTTCAAACACAGGTTCAATAGTCGCATCAACATTACCAAATATAAACTTATTGTCTACTATACTTCCACCAGTAACATTCCACGAACTAATTTTATAACCTTCATTTGGCATAGCATACAAATTAGTAGAATAATTTTGAGTACCAATCATAGCATCACTTGATGCTGTTCCACTAGCATTTGACTGTATAGTCAAAGAATAGACATTTGGTAATGCCCATACTTTGTTCGCTAATTTGAAACCACTATTTGCTATTGTTATGACTGGGTTTGTTTTCATACTATACTCCTTAGAAGAAATATCTCAAACCAGCATCAGCATTGAAACTTCCATTGTACAAGAATCCCATAGCATCAGTCAATCCACCCCATTGAGCGATTGGAACGTTCGTTACAAGGAACACAAAGTAAACATCTTGTGTGGAATCATAAGTGCCATATTCTCTTGTGAATGGGCCGTATGTAGAATAGTCTAATGTACCTGGCATATCAGTATTTCCCTGTGATGCAGTTAGATAACCATTTGGTGTATCGGTAGTGACAACCCAAGAAACAGTATTACCTCTCTTTCCTGGAATCTTTGAACATTGAACAAATGCTGGATAGAAGTATAGAGCATAACTTCCCTTTGTTGTTCCAAGACCATTTAATGGGTTAGGTATTCTACTTCTATTCATTGACACACCAGCATATTTAGATACGGATGCTTGAGTGAACAAATACATTCCAATAATATTAGTCCAATCTGGAGCATTATCTAGGATAATCCAAGCAGAATAGTTCGAACCATCAGGTGCCCTTCTTTCACTTGTCATCAAGGTAGAAGCAGGAATCATATTACCACCCCAACCAACAGGAATTTGGTTAAGTTCAGCTAGTCCCGTTTGTGTATTGCTACCACAGCTCGTAAATGTTCCAGAGTGGTTTGTTATATTTACACCATAAGTATTAAACCAGTTATATTGGTCTAATGCACCACCTTCAACATTTATACAATCATTAAACATACCACCAATATTCAATACACCATTCCAGTGTATTGGTTCAATATAAGTCAATCCAGTACAGCCCGCAAACATTCTATCAAATGAGTCGCAAGTATTCCCATATTCATCAATAAAATCAAAATTACCAGATCCAATTAGTTTACAAGTTCCACCACCTAGATTATTTGATACTAATTTATCAGAAAATAAAAATCCAAAACCATATTGAGTTGCGACAGTTTCACCTAAAGAATAATTATTCATTTCTAGTTTCCATCTATTAGGTGAACTAGAAATTTGTGTCCAAGTTCCTGTATAACTATAAATATATCCTTTATTTAATAAAGAAAGTGTAGGTACAAAATCAGGAACACTAAATTCAAATATAAAGTATGGATATGAAGATAATGGTGTTGCAGTGAATGATAATGCACCATTCCAACCTGGAAAGATTAATGTGCGACCATTGTATTGCAACTTGTAAATATCGGACATTAGTTACCCCCAGTAACTGAAATTACCAATACACCATCTACCATTGACAACCCAATACCAGCACCTGCACTAATGGATAAGGATTGACCACCCCAAGCACCACTATTTGTTGTTACAGTATCATAGTTGCTATTCCATTCATTAGCACTAATTGGCTGATGAGCAGTTAGATAGTTTCCACTATTAGTTTGGTAAGCAGTAGTAGCATCATTCCAACTATCTATTGAACCACCATTAACCTCTTTGTAGTTATCTTCTGCATCTTTAAATTGAATATTACTATCACTAATTGTTAATGTTGTATTAGTTTCATCTTCATCAGAAGAATTGTATATTGTTATAAAACCTTCACTTGGGTCTGGGTTAATACTAATCTTGTAATGAGTTGGTTCGCCTTCAGTTTCATTATAATCAAACATAGCACTGTTTGAATCATAAGTAGCTGTAGTATTATTTGAACTACCTGTTATTGGTAATGTTGCAGCACCACCGCCTGTGACACTAATAATAGTTTGGTTGTTTGCAGAGTCATCTAATATAGAGATACCAGCACTACCAACAAGTTCCCAACCTTCGGGAATACTTGCACCAACAGCACTACCATTTATAGCTGTGATTGTGCCTGCATCACCAGCAATAGTAAGGGCTGGTTGATAATATGAAGTTATTTCATTATTGTTATCATCATAAGTTGCTCTATAGGCATAGTCAGCTTGGCCTGCCACAACCGCATTTATGTACTTTCCACTAATGATATTAACATAGTCATCAGAGTCTACACCAATAGCAGATACAGGAACATAAGATGATAAGTTCAATGCAGTACTTTCAATTCCAAGATATGCACTTTCGCCACTGAATCCTGTGACTAATGGACTAATCGCTACAACAGGAATAGTATCAATACTTCCACCGCCACCACCCCATTGAGCAGAATTATTAAATACTGTAAAATAACTGCTATCCCATCCAGCAGAATTCCATGTAATTGTTTCTACGCCTTCCGCTGCCCAATTCCAAATACCGGAACGACTGTTCACAAAAGAATTAACATCATTAATTGTTGCACTATTACCTTGTACATACTGAATTGCTTCATCTGCACTAACAGGGAACTCATCACCAGCATTTGCAGAAACATAATCTATTGCAGCACTAAGTATACCACTTGTGGTTTTTAAATCATTGTAGAGATAGCCAGTATTTGTAATAACAGTAATTAAATCATGTCTTAATGCTGTTACTTGGTTGTTTAAAACGGAACTTGTAGACGAAAAAGCAGTTATTGTTCCCCAATCAGCACTATTTGTTTCTACAACATTAGTACTTTCGTTCCATTTAGCACTGTTAGGAAGATTAAATGCAGTAGCATCTAATTTATTATCAACAGCACCACTAATGTAAGATAAATCCTGATGAGCAGTTATAGCGACACCACTGATATATTGAATATCAGCAGCATTTTGTTCTATTGTCCCACTCATATATGTTGGGTCAAAAGCAGGAGGTATTTGAGCAGTAGCCTCATTAAACGCATAAGAACTTGCGTTTGCTATATCAGTAGTCCAATCTTTTGAACTTATTACATAATCTTCACTAATGCCAATGTTTTCGCCAGCACTATATGTTTTTCCAGCATTAGCTGACACATATTGAATATCAGAGTCAACACCAGCACTATATGTTTCAAAATCACTGGTATTTAATTTATCATCAATAACACCACTCAATGTTGGGTCTACTGAAATAGTAGAATCTTCAATTACAATACCAGGACCGGCACTATATTGGTCGCCATCGTATGAAACTTTAACTAATCTATGTTTTGAGGAAATTATGCTCATCGTTTATACCTCGTTTTATATATTTATAGCTTTGTTATGCTCCTGTTCCACCAAATATTACTTCCAATTACTTGGTATTTGTGCTAATTCAGCACTACCAGTTTGTGTGTTTGTACCACAGTTATAGAAAGTTTGATAATGATATGATGGTGGATTAGTTTGTGTTGATGCTTGTTGATATAATGCTAGTGCACCACTTTCTACACCAGTACAACCTTTAAACATATAATCCATAGTTATTACTTTAGATGTATCAAACAATGGAATTGATGTTAATAAAGTACAACCATTAAACATACTTTCCATATATGTTACATTAGAAGTATCAAATAATGGAATTGAAGTTAATGAAGTACAAGTCTTTAACATATTAGTCATAACTGTTACTTTAGATGTATCAAACAATGGAATTGATGTTAATGAAGTACAATTCTTGAACATGCTTCCCATATCAGTAACATTACTTGTATTAAATAAAGGTACTGATGTTAGAGATGTACAATCCTCGAACATACCACCCATCTCAGTTACTTTAGAAGTATTAAACAATGGAACATTAGTTAATGAATTGCATAAATAGAACATACTACCCATACTAGTTACTTTAGATGTATCAAACAATGGTACAGATGTAAGTGATGTACAACCTTGGAACATAGTACCCATATCTGTCACATTAGAAGTATCAAACAATGGAACGGAAGTTAAAGAACTACAATTATAGAACATAGCACCCATATTACGAACATTACTTGTATCAAATAAGGCTACGCTTGTTAAAGAAGTACAACCATTGAACATCTGGTTCATACTTGTAATATTTGTTGTATTTCCACCTAATACTTCTAATAAATCAGTATGATTATAAAGTATATACCACCAATTACTATTCTCATATGTCAAATCCCATATATTAGGACTAGAAGAAACTTGTACACCTGTGCCATAAGTAAATGTTGGTACAACACCTTCTTTATACTTCAATCTAAGTGTATATGGAGGTAAAGATGGACCTGGTTCATTAGTTACATCAAAGAACTTACCATTTAATTTTGGTAGTTTGTTGTTAATCTTAACAAGGCTCATATAAAACTCCTTACATTGGCATTAGTGTGCCATCTTGAAGTTTCTTACACCATTTATATCCATTTTCTTCCCAGTCCCAAGACTTTGTAGCAGTCATTACTTTTCCACTAGGTATTACTAATATTCCTTTGTTTGTATCGCCATCTAGGAAATTGGCACTGTAGTTTTCATAAGAACCCCAACGAGCAGCAATAAAACTAATCTCATTGACCTTATCAACCGCACTATATTGAATGTCTACTTCACTATTAACAACAAATATATAAGAACTAACTGTTGGAATATATTGAGGTTCTTTGGCCTTTGCTAAAATTTGTGTCCAAGTTGCATCTATATTTGTTGAAGGATAAGAAGCATAGGTTGCACCATTTTCGCTCAATGTTAATGTAGAAGTTGTCGTTGAGATTTTAAACGAACTTCCATTACAATCAGCAGTATAAGGATCAGATACAATGGGGAATACTACACCATTTGCACTTACATACAAAGTATCATTTTCCAATGCTAAACCAGAACCTATAGTTAATGTGAACGAATCAGCACTTATTTCATTGGTCGTATTATTCACATATATTGGAGAAATACCATTATAAGATCCACCTGCGTTAGAACTTACATAATTTATAGCCCCACTTAGCATTGAAGCAGAACTATAAAATTCATTTTGGGTAGTAAAATAGTTTGTACTAGATATTGCACTTACCCACTGATTAATGTCAGGAACACGATAAATTCCACCCTTAACTGCTATACAATGGTTTTTATTTCCACTCACAGTGAAAGAAGAAAGTGATTGTGCTGTTGTTCCGGGGAACAAATCAATAGTATCAGGAGCAATTATTTTTTCTCCACTGATCCATATATCAGATCCTGATCCACCAGGAATGTTTGCGAAAGCATTGGCTAATTCTACATCACTTGAAGTTTGTGTTTTCAAATAGTAGTCACCCATAGCACTCTGTGGTTGGAACAAATTATTTGTTTCGTCTTTTGTATAGTAGTTGTTTAATGCTGTTGCGTCTGCTTTATCATTAACAATACCACTTAATTCATTGAACGAACTCAAATCAACTTTATTGTTATAATATGAACTAAATGTTTTGCCAAACCAGTCCCCATTTACACCCAAAACAAGAGCATTTTCACCAGAGACTTCATGTTCATAAGCAGTCATTGTTTCGTCAACGGCTAATGGTATATTGACTACACCAAGCAAAGACTGAGAAGTTCCATTTCCACTCAATGTATCATCGTGGCGAACAATGAATGTTCCACCACCACCTTCTCCACCATAGAAAGCAGTACAAGTGAACTGTAGAACACCGAAGCAGTCATAAACTTCTAATCTATATTCATAAGTATCATCTGCTTTTACACTGGCTCTACCATTTACATCCAAAATAATAGGGTTACTTGTATAATCGCCATTATCATCATACAAAGTAGCAAGATCAGTTGTGTCTTGAATGTAGACATAAATCTGACCAGCATCCAATAGTTTACCACTATCGTATGTGAACTGTTTTGTTGGAGAGAACAAATACTGCAACATTTTAACCTCTAACTTTTACAAATTTTACTAGACCAAGATATTTTGTGAAATCGTTATACAAGAAATCTACGCCAGGAACTGGTTCGTGCCATTTAGCACTAACAACATAATTTGTGAAGTCATAAACTTTTCCACCAAATCTATCAAAATCACCGGCGTATGTTATTATACTTGTATTATTCATATTGTAGTCATAGTTTTTATTAATCGTATCAATCATATTCACATACAAAGCATTACCACCATAGGTTGCCCAAGGACGCATCTGATATGTGGTTAAACCATATTCCCAGTTATCTTTTCCACACTGTGCTGTTATGACCATCGTTCTCTCATTGACAATGCTTGAAGGAGTTACACTATCGCCACTGAACATAATCATTGGTTCGTAAGTTTCATCCATTCCATAGTTATCTCTAAAATCAGTATGAGAAGTTCCACCAATAGCACAACCACTGTTTGAATGGAAAGTATTAATTCTATCATTGTAGTCGCAACGATAAGAACTAAGTCTAACTGTTGTTGCGTTCTCAATAGAAAGGTCTACATCATGACCAATATTTGATCTGTCAAAGTATCTATAAACCATATTGTTGTCAGCAGACATAAAACCACTTTCAACTGTTGAATCTTTAACAGTTAAATATGGAGAACTAATACGAGCCACAGCAATCTTACAACCAACTAATGAAGCACTAGGGCTGTTAATAGTCAATGATTTTGTTGTTTCAAGACCAGTTATATTTACTTCTTGATTCGTATTACTAAAACTAAATGAGCCTTTCATTGTCATTCCAACACAGTTCGCATTTATAGAACTTGGTGTTCCTACATTGAGATACCTCAAATATGTGTCTGCGTATTGGAAGTTTTGGTTGAGAACTTCTATATCAGTATCATAGGTTGGGTCTGGAAAAACATTCCAAGGGTTCATAAACCAATTATCACATACCGCACAATTTTGGAAGTGTATTATACCATTTTGAGCAATTTTTCTATCACTCTCAATAGCACAATCGTCAAAAATCAAGTGCCCTGTACCTGTTACATACAAATTCTTTTCAAATACACATTTAATATCATTCAAAGTTTTTGTAGTATCAAGAGTTTTAGCTGAATCGTCATCAAATATGATACATTGGCTCTGACTGTTCAAACAAGTTAACAAATCTTTGAAGTTTGATAATCTTACTGTTGAGTTTGTTTGTATAGCACCAATAGCACCAGTACCCTCGTAACTATCGCAACGAACTACATTACCATCGTTTATTGTTGCACCTTTGCTAAATATTACTTTCTTACCAGCACCATTATAGAGAGTATATCCATCGCCATAAGCACCAGGAGCAAGCATAATAGTTTTGGGCGATACAAGGCTCATACTACCATACTGATCATTGTATTTGAACAAATTAATTAAATTTTCCTGGTGAGTTCCATAGACACCATAGTATTCGGACTTCATTATTTCATTACAAATTAAAATCCATCTACCAGTATCTTCATTATTACTTTGTATGATAAGACCTTCATCTGGGTCATTCACACAGGTTTCATCCCAATAATAAGTTCTACTTTCACAATCGTATTCATTCCAATAGCCAACTACATTGACAATTCCGCCAACAGCTAAATCTTTCAAATCAGCAATCGTTTTGACTGTTGTAGTTTCGGTTTCTCTTTCGTCCTTGTCATAGTCAAAACCAATTTTTGTAGTGAACGATTCAGACCACATTTCGGGGCGAAGATCTCCCTCAGGGTGTGAACTATCTCCTTCATATTCCTGTGCGAGAACATCATAAATTTTGTTTTTCAAAAAATAAGTATTGTCTGGTAAACCACCCACAACATAGATAGGATTTTGTGCGGGAGTATATTCACTGTTCTCATAAGTATAAACATCGGCCAAGTCAGTCGTATTTTGTTCGTAAACGAAGATACGACCGTTGCTAATGCGATACTTAGATAAGGTATTCAAACTAAACATTTGGTTCACCTCCAACAAAATTCATATTTTGAGCATCACGCAAATCAGTATTGGCTTGTTTCATAGCCTCTCTTGCGTTCTCATTATCTTGTTTCATTTCTTCAATAGCAAGTTTTGTCTGGTTATCAAGTATTGCTTTATCCATAGTCTGTTTATTTCTTGCATCCAAACTAATAGCTTGTGCTTTGAGAAGAGTGATCTGATTTTGTAAGTCTTGTATGCGATTTTCATATTGCTGCTGCATAGTAGTAGCCTGTTGTTTCAATTGTGTCAAAGCAGGATCTTCTTGTGATATTGCTTCCATAAATGGTTTTACGAACACATTATCATTCATTGTACTAGCGACAGCTATAATAGCACGCTTTCTATCACTTGGGTCATCCAACATTTGTGTGAGAGTCATCAATTCTTGACGAGCTGTTTGACGTTCCAAATTCTCTTGTGGACCGTTCTCAACTTTTATATCTTCTTCAACACCAAAATATTCTGCTATCAATTCGCATAGTGCTTTAAAACTATATTTCAAATGGGTCATAAAATGACGTACATTATTGTTATAGGATTTCGCATTTAATAGTGCTTCCGTAGCAGTGACCTCATTCTTTTCATCAGGTAGTCCAATAGACTGAACACCCACAACGGACTGCATCAAATTAATGCCCGTTTCCATAATAGAAGTCAAGTCACTATATTCAACCGTTTGCTCAATTCTTTGTGGTGGTTGAACAGGATTCTTTCCGTCCTTATCATTATAAAATAGAACTTGGTTTATATTCTTATCACTGTTCTGGTAGTATTCTTCATTGTTACCAAAAGCAGCTCTCGTTCCAAGCCATATATTCTTTGGAGATTTAGCAAGACGTTCCATTAACTGGCTAGCAGTCATATCGGTCATATCCTGGAGAACTTTACATTGAGATACGATTCCACGATAAATTCGTTTGTTATCAATCTCAAACTGTTCGCCATAAACAGGTATAATAGGAAGTTGTTTTAACTGTAGAGTTAATGGTTCTTCAACAAGTGTATCTCCAACGATTTTATACACATAAACTAAACCGTTGTTATCTCTCTTAAAATATGTGAAAATAGCACCAACTTCGTCGGCACAAGGTTCCATTGTAGTCAACAATAGTTCGTTACCGCTCTTTAGTTTATTTGCAATTTCTTCACCATACTTGTGTTCAAGATACTTCTTTGATTTGAAGTCTACAATCAAACATTCATTCGCATCAGCACCATTCATATCAGTGCTATCTGGGTCATAATAAACGCTTTCAATTCTATCCAATGAGTATGGAGAAGGAACAATCATTCCGCCTTTTTCGGTTGGCAAAACAACAATATATCCTAAACCAAAACTAACAGCATTCTTAAAAGCATTTTCAACTGCTTCAGATATATCATCATTCAACTTTTCATATGCCAAATGAAGTTCTTTATTGGCAGTACGAGGTTTATATGGATAAGTAGTGTAACTGTTAACAACAGCTCGTATTCCATTTGATACTATGTCTAAGTGTCCTCTATATCTCTTTTTACCAAGAAGGTCACTGACATCTTTTGACAGTGGGTGTTCCCAAAGAAAGTCTTTATCATCTTTA
>Ga0326513_10003662_pt1 | contig 11121 bp, 11 predicted proteins | sample 2_2465_0518_D_FD_203654 | JGI IMG/M metagenome (GOLD analysis project Ga0326513, IMG submission 203654) | Bovine rumen microbial communities from UC Davis, California, United States - 2_2465_0518 | ecosystem: Host-associated > Mammals > Digestive system > Stomach > Rumen | place: USA... | reverse complement strand
GGAAAGCTTAGTTTCACAGACGAGAAAACAGGCGTTGAGTTCCGTGAGCTTGCCTGTCGACTCAACAGCGTGGTATACTCCATATATAAAGACGAGATTTACATTGTCAGTATTTGGAGCAACCGCCAGAACCGCGCCAATCTTTACTCGACTTTACGTGCCGATGCCAAGGGTATGTAATATGATTGCATAGTAAAATAGAAAACGTGTAATATTAATTCCACCCTATCAAGCAGGTGAACTGACGTCTGCAGCACCTCTAAATCCCCAAATTCATATTAAATTTGGCGATGCCCTCTCCTATACGACCCTATATAATTTATTTATAAATTATATACATAACTAAGAGTCAACGCACTCCATCCTTTGTTCACCTCCATATCAACGCTATACCATCCCTATACCAACTCTATACCAAGTCTATGGTAATTCCTGGGTGCCTTAGGTGCACCTCCAAGGTATCGTCAGGGTACATTCGGTGCTCAACACAATATAATCCGTGTTTTTCCGTTATATCTGTATAACACAGTTAGCAGTATGGCAAGAAAACACGGTGACATTGAGAGCGGCAAGCTCGGCAACAAGATATATTACACCTGGCATGGGCGGCAATGCGAGCGCTCGATGCCTACCCATGTGGCCAATCCCCGCACCGAGGCGCAGCAGGCGCACCGCAGCAACTTCGCACGGATATCCAAGCTCTCCTCCTACATGAAGGAAGCGCACCTCGTGGGACTCCACGGGCAGGCTGTGCGCGAGAAGAACAGCACCTATGCCCTCTTCAAAAGAATAAACAAAGACTGTTTCACCCTCGACGGCGAGATCGACTATCCTCGCATCATCGTCAGCAAAGGTTCGGTGCCGATGGTCTCCATCACCTCGGCCGTCATCGAGGATGGGTGCCTCACCGTCAACTTCGACAGCCATGCTTATGACGGCGCTGCCACTGACAGACTCTTCCTTTTTGTCTACTCGCCCGCCCTCTGTGCCGGATTTCTCGTCGAGCCTGTCCTGCGCTCCGCCGGTCGCATCACCGTCGACCTCCCCACCGAATGGCTCGGCCAGCCCCTCCACCTTTACGCCTTCCTCCAGGGCTATCGCCTCCGCACCTCCGACACCATCTACCGCATGCTGCAATAATTAGCGTATTATCGCATTCACACATTCATTATATTTTGCCATTCAAGAAAAAATGCGTATCTTTGCAGTCGATAAATCTACAGAATATCACGAAGTAATCAACGGAGAAACTGCGATATTTGCTTCAATGGTGGTACAACCACCACTTAAATAGGTAGTATATACAATAAAAACGAAAGAAGTGCGTTAGTAAGGTGGTATGAACCCCATATAATATAGTGGTACGCTTATGAAGATAGAAGAAATATACAACGACTGGAAGGCTCTTTCCCCGCTATCGGAGAAGCATGTGGAACTGTTGCGTAACAAGTTTACGACCGAGTACAACTACAACAGCAACCACATCGAAGGCAACACGCTGACTTATGGGCAGACGGAGTTGCTCCTGCTGTTTGGCAAGGTGAGCGGCGAAGGAGACCTGAAGGACTTTGTTGATATGAAAGCCAGTCAGGTGGGTGTTGAGATGGTGATGGAAGCCGTGCACGACAAAGGCATACCGCTGACGCAGAACTTCATCCGCCAGCTGCACAAGGTGCTACTGCGCGAGGACTACACCGTCTATCGCGACCTCCCTGGAGGTGGACAGACAAGCTACACCGTCCATGCCGGGCAGTATAAGACGCGCCCCAACAGCGTCATTACCCGATATGGCGACCGTTTCGAATATGCGTCACCCGAAGAAACGGCCTCGCTGATGAGCGACCTTGTGGATTGGTACAACGCTGCCGAGCAGGAGGGCAAGCTGTCGCCTGTGGAGCTGGCTGCTTTGTTCCATTACCGCTACATCCGCATCCACCCCTTCGAAGACGGCAACGGACGCATCGCCCGCCTGATGGTGAACTACATCATGGCCCGTCACGGGTGGCCCATGATTGTCATCCGCAACCGCAAGAAGGCTGAATACCTTGAGGCCCTGCATCGTGCTGACCAGAAAATCGGCAAAGTACCCGCCGACGGTGCTCACGCCACCATAGGCAAGATTGCTTCCTTCCTTGCCTTCTTCCGCCAGACGGTGTGCGAGGAGATGCAATGCGAGATAGACATCGTGAGGAATGCCGACAAAGACACTTGGTGGTACGACGGTCAGCGGATCCACTTCAGGAGCGGGAACGGTAGCCGCCTGCTTGCGCTCCTGCGCGACAAGCCCTTCGTCACCTTCTCCGAGATGGCGGACTATCTGTCGGTCAACCGCTCTGCTGCACAGAAGCAGATAGAGAGTTTCCGCAAGAAAGGCTATCTCGACCGCCGCGACGACGGCAGCTGGCATGTTTTGGCTTTAAACTCAAACATCAAAAAAGCGTAGACATTGCTCAACTTTCGTATCTTTGCAAACTGAAAAAAAATACAGGAAACCATGAGATTCAAGTTAACATTGCAAATACAGCCAGAGTTGATGGGGTATGAATTGCCCATTAACTATCAGTACCCTTTGCAGGCTGCTATATACAGGACGCTGGCACAAAGCGACCTTGAGTTTGCGACATGGCTACATGAAAACGGCTATCGGCAGGACGGCAAGCGTTTCAAGCTGTTCACGTTCTCTAACCTAATCGTACCGCAATATGGAATTGACAAGGAGCGCGAGCGACTTGTGATAAAATCTGATTTTGTAACTCTTTTCATCAGTTTCCTACCAGAAAAGAGCACTCAGAGTTTTATTCAGGGGGTATTCAAAGACCGTACCTTCCAAGTGGCAGATTATATGTCTGGAGTACAATTTATGGTGCGAGAGATTAAAGTGATGCATCCTCTCGAATACCAGCCGGAAATGACATTCCGCACCCTTTCGCCCGTGTGCATCTCCTTACGTAATAATCACAACCAGATGGACTATCTTGCACCTGAAGACCCACATTATGAATTGGGTATTCTCACAGGGCTTCTGGCACGTTATAATGCCATCTATGGCGAACCTTATAGCGGGGATCCCTATTGTCATCTTCAACTACTGAATGAGCCAAAGTCCACTCTTATCCGCATTAAGGCTGGGACACCTAACGAAACCCGTGTTCGCGGCTACCGCTATCAGTTCAAGATAGACTTGCCTGAAGAGCTTATGCAGATTGCTTACGAAAGTGGACTTGGCGAGAAAGGCAGTATGGGATTTGGGATGATAGGATAGAATCTGAAACGAAAAGTATGTACATCGTTATATATAGAGGAAAGTTAGGCTTCATAAAGCCTTGGACAGCAGTCAGAGACGAAGAGACCTTCAGCCAGCAGTTCTTGACGCCTTCAATCATTGAGGGTATCGAAAAGAAACTGTTCCCAGAATTGCTGGAACGTAATGGCGAAATATGTAAAATCGTACGCCACAAATTGAGTTACGCTGCCATTGACACCCAGCAAGAAGTAACCCAAACGCGAGGATGGAAAATAACTAAGACACAAATGACCCGTAAACGTTCTATCCTAAAACGAGGTGTAATGATAGACCCTGTGTTGTATTTGGCATTTAAGAAAGAGGCTGATGCAGAAATAGCATCAAGGCAACATATCTGTCTTTGCAGAAATGAGGATCTGATGTTTCCTGAAGCAGAGATACAACAGTTGACAGAAGAAGAATTTGACAAGATTGATGGCTTTGAGTTAAGATTTGGCGAATCGCCACAGTCTTTCTTGGTTGGGTACAATCGCTTTGATGGCGGCAAACCCATGTATGGCTGGATTGAGTATAACGGAAACAATTTTATGTAAGGAATGGCAGGCAATTACGACTACATATTGGCAAAGCACGAAGATTACGGTGGAATGCCGTTGACAACGCACTTGAAAAGTGTCGCTGATACTGCTATCGTAATTGCACGCTACGCAGGATTGAACGAGGACTTTGCCAGAAAAGGAGCTATTTTGCATGATATAGGGAAAGTTAGTCCGCTATTCCAACGTACCTTGAAGCATGGTTATATTCATCAGCCAGGTTTTGTCTTTAGACATGAAATTGCGTCGTTGCTGTTTATCTCACTCTTTCCTGAAGAGGAACGCCCAGTATTGATAGACATGGTTGTGGCCCACCACAAATCCATTTATCATGATGTTAGCGAAAAAGGCATACTCGATTTGGATGGCGACATGAATAGTTTTGCTCGTCATGCAGACAAGTTCGAAGAATGGAGTCCTGTAGCATTGGCTATATTGGAGGATTTTGGTATCGGGACTCATCGCATCGACCTTGAAGAGGCAGAAAGGAACTACGAGTATGTTGTTGAGTATTGCGAGAATAAACAATTAAACGTTTCTCTTTGGAAAGGGGTGCTGATGGCTGCAGACCACTACGCATCAGCATTGGAAGAAAAAGCAGAAGACTCACTTAGAAAACTCTTTATCACACCTGATTTGAGTTTCTACAATAGGACACATCACTTATACCCTTTATCGTTCGTGGACGCCAACGATGTTAGGAAGCATACGCTAGTTACAGCCCCTACAGGAGCTGGAAAAACAGATTTTTTACTTCGTCGTTGTATAGGACGTGTATTCTATACTTTACCATTCCAGGCTTCTATCAACGCCATGTACGAAAGAATCAAGGGCGATTTGAAAGACACTGGTGCGCAAGTTCATTTGCTCCATGCTGCTTCTGGTTTGAAATTCAGAGAACAGGGAGTGGAAGAAAGCATCTTGCAGCACCACCTTGGGGCATCTGTCAAAGTCTTAACACCTCATCAGATGGCATCAATAGTCTTTGGTATCAAAGGTTTCGAGTCCATGCTTCTCGATTTGGAAGGCTGCGATGTGATATTAGACGAGATTCATACCTATACAAGTGAGACACAAGCCATCGTACTAAAGATTATCGAAATACTGAAATCCATTGGCTGTAGAATCCATGTGGGAACCGCCACTATGCCAAGTGTACTATACAATAAGATACTGGAGTTGCTTGGTGGAATAAATGAGGTTTATGAGGTGTCGTTACCTGACGAGACTCTGAGTACATTTAACAGGCACATCATTCACAAAGTGAAAGATTATGATAGTTGCGATGAAGTGTTCAATAATGCAATTAGGGAGAATAAAAAGATTCTGATAGTCTGCAATCAGGTGAAACGTGCGCAGCAACTATACGACAACATTTGTGAGCAATATCCCAATGTTGACAGTATGTTGATACATAGTCGATTCAGACGTGGTGATCGTGCCAATCTCGAAACGGCATTGAAGGATGAATTTAATATGTCAAACGATGCTTGTGTCGTAGTTTCAACGCAAGTGGTTGAGGTGAGTCTTGACATCAGTTTCGATGTGATGGTAACTGAATGTGCGCCTATTGATGCCCTGATTCAGCGATTTGGACGTATCAATCGCAAACGTACAGACGCAACTATAGGTAAGTACAAGGATATTTATGTTATTCAGCCACCTCAAGATGAAAACGATGCAAAACCATATAAATTGGACGTTTTGCAAAAAAGTTTTGATGTGCTACCTAACGACGAATTACTAGAGGAGTCATCATTACAACATTTAATTGACGCGGTTTATCCCATAATTGACTTCAAGTCTATTGACTGGTCTAATGCCATCTATAAAAAAGGTGAGTGGTGTATTAAGGAATTGTGTCATTATGCAAAATCTGCATTGTTGGAAGTCCTTGATATCAATTCTGCCACCTGTATAATGGAGAGTGACAGGAGTGATTATCTGAGTAATCCGTTAGACAGAATGATGCTTGAAATACCTGTTAGTTACAAAAGTATAGCGAAGAAAGGTTTACCTCAGATAGAAACAGGCTCATTGCCTTTTGTTATCCCTGATGAGGCATACGATAATGAGAAAGGCCTCTTAATAGAGTTCGCCCCAAACAGAATCTTTAAAACTCAGGAACTATGATTACAGCGGCAGTAGGAAAGATATTTTTGGATGCTTACAACAAAAAGTATGGAACAAACTACGATGCCAAATCGTTTTTTGTTGACGTGTACTATCCATTGTTTTTCGATAGCAATAAATATTTGTTTTGGGTAAATAACTCGCCTTTTGATCAAATGAAAAAAGCGCACAAGGTTGAAACTATGCCTAAAGTAGAAAGAATGAACTTGCTACAAGTTTTTTTATCAAAGGTTGATGCTAGCAAATCTCCTGATGCAAGTATTGCACCTGGGTATCCAGCTTCCGACGAAAAGGAATTTGCTATCACTTCGGGACAAGTTACAAATTTGAGTATTTCTATTTCCAAAGAAGACTATTACCTATCATGGTTTGGCGCCGCATTGGGCGTCGGTATTCAAGGAGGGTTGTCGATATTGTTTTCAGAACCGAAAATACTATTAGATGAATTTGAAGGATGGAAATTATACAGAATGGCATTAGACAAAAATGATCAATTAAAGGATTATAAATTAAACACATGGAACGGTCAATGGCTTGCCCATCGCTATGACAAAATCAACTTCTATCCAGATCAACCTATGGCTGGATTTAATCCATTTGAAACTACAAAAGAAGGAATAGGAATAGCGACACAAACATGGACAAAAATCTTAATAGGCATATCCCGACAATTTGATTATCCTAAAATGATAGGATATGTATATAATTTTGGAAATACAAACACTACAATAGGGTTTATACCTTTTAATCTGGAACACATTAGGCGACCTATAGAACTATATCAAAAACTATTTGGCGAAATCGAAGGAAGGAATGCAGAAGAACTTTGGGGAACGAGAAAAGACGGGTTTAAGGCTTGTTGTCAAAAAGGTGCTATCGGTATAGAAGCCATGCGTCCAAAAGATTTAGAGCAATACATGATATCTGACAAGGGTGTAAAACAGCCCAAATACGACGAGAATAAAATCATTAATTTTCACACATATCAAATCTGGTTATTAGCTATGTTGAACAATCAAGAAATGTGGGACAAATCCCTCGAATTTTCCAAGACGTTACACGGTTTCATGGCACAAGACAAATCAATAAGCACTCAAAAAAAGAACATTATCAAATCTGTTCTTTCCGCAACAACAAAGAAAAATTTTATTTCTTCATTAGAAGATTTGGTTTCAAATGCGGAGAGTATTGGATGTATCGAAGATATTGCAAAAGTTGTTCATTTGATGCCGACTGACAATGTCCCTTATTTTTTAACACTTGTTAGATTTCATTACGCAATAATTGAAAAACAATAATAAACTCAATATAATATGAATACAAATAGTTTCATTTATCTTAGAGGGTTGAAACATGTGAATTACACTGTCTTCTGTGTGACAGAAGGACAGAAGACATACTTTGACCCTCAATTTGCCATGTCCGTACCATACTCAAGTGGCCAACAAGTCAAACGCTCAATCATTAACGGTTTTACGGAAATTATAGGCGAAAAACAAGCACCGATTACGTTTGTTTCGGTAAAAGACAAAAATGGGAAAATAGGAGAAGGTGAAGTTTATTCAACTTGCGACCCTTCATATAAAGATCTTTTAATTGGTGGGTGGTTTCAAGCAAAAGCAGGTGGAACGGAAAGAACTATAAAAAGAAGAAGTCCACTGTCGATATCTGCATTAACTCCTTTGCACCCATTACTTACGGGCACTCCACATGAGAATATTTCATTTGACAGATCGGATTTTCCAGAATTGCATAAAATAATTGTAAAGGATTCTCAAGGCAATGAATTAACTGATGAGGAAATTGCAAATACTCTTAATGGTACAAATAGAAGTTTATTAAGGAAGTACATACAAGACAACAAAAGAGCTACTGGATTATTTGTATATGACATTGCAATTGACTTGCGTAGGTTGTTCTGTGTTTCAACCAATCAGCTCGAGCCTGAAATCTCCAAAGAAATGATTGCCCAATTGGAAGAAAAAGGGTGGCAAAGAAGTGAAAATGTGTTTGGTGAATGCCTTGTACTTCCTAAGGAAGAGCGAGATAAGGTCATTCCGGCCTTAGCACATGCCTTACTTAACTGGCGAATCACATCCAATCAGGCACGTACATTCAGTTTTATGGAAACACTTGCTGTCGCAATAAGTGACAATGCGAACACAATTTCTGGTTCAATTCGAGCTAAACTAATCGAAAATGGAGAACGTCCAAAAGCAAGGCCGATTGTTGACGAAAGTGCTGGAGCAGATGTGTTCGTTACCCTCCCGTGTGCCAGCTATATCATAACCGAGAGTGAAAGTGCTGATGCACTAAATGCAGCAGAGCAGAAACTTGTTCAGATGATGAGTGCCTTTGATTATGAGAATCAATTATAAATAATGTTTTATCGTACTTACAAAGAATTGAAATAAGATGTTGACACGCTTGGCGTAAGGCACTTTCACGCTATATTGTACTGTTGAAGAATTGAAAAATAAAATAGGTGTGGTGTGTTGGCGTGTCGATGCCAGTTTGTATCGTACTTTTGTAGAATTGAAATTACAATATGCAGTCGATGTGCGCACGGTTTGGTATTAAGAATCGGACTTTATAGAATTGAAATGAATATACTGTTGATGATGAGTGTGACACGCGTGAAATTGAATCGTACTAAGTAGAATTGGAACAGCAAAGATTATCAAATATGCCTGAGACCAACCGCATAGAAATCAAATGAGAACTGCCCGACGACTTTGACATTGAAAAGTTAGGGGATAATGGAATGCGTGAATATAATTAACGACAATGAGCAATAAGAAATCCATACGTTTTTTCAACGACTACGAGGTGCGGGCCGTGTGGGAATCGCGTAGGAGGCAGATGAAATTTTGAAGTAATAATTGCATTTTATTTGCGTAGTTTATTTATTTTGTGTATTTTTGCAGCGTGTTTGTTCAAAATATTTGCTTGTTCAAAAATTTTGAACAACAAGTAATTAATGAACAACTTTTACCGAATCAAATATAACGGCCATCGCCTTTCGTCCGACACCTTCAACCTTGAGCATGAGCGCTGCCTGCAGTTTGTGAAGAAGGCCGTCTCAGAGAGTATTGCAAAGTTCAAGATCACGCTCACACATCATGTGCCGACAGGACTATGCACCGCTCCTGAGTTCCGCGACAGCCTGATAAATGGTGCTTTTACTGTGGAATTGGGCAATTACATCGCAGAGTCAGGCATCGACTATTGGATTTACGGACACTCGCATAGGAATATCGACGCACAGATTGGCGACACACGTATCATTTCTAACCAGTTGGGGTACGTCTCTCATGGAGAACATAGAACTAACGGATTTGACCCAGGACGATGCATAATATTATAATATGAAGAAAATATGCAGGAACAACCTATCGTAATCAAGAATATGCAGGGAGAAGTAGTCGCCCTACTTGGAGAGGAGCAAGGCAGCACCGACGACCTCAGCATTGAAAAAGAGCTGATTGCATAATTGCAAGAGCTAAAAGATATTGGGAATTAGGCAGCGGAGCTCCATGATTTTGTGAAAACATTTTGCCGTATTCAAAAAAAGTGTAATTTTACAGCAAATTTCGAATACGCGAAATTATGTCTAATATTCAATTTGCATAATTTATTTGCATAATATGAGAAAAAGTTCGTATCTTTGCATGGAAAAGCAGACAAGAATAAAGGTAGTATGCAGGACTTTGCAGCCATAGACTTTGAGACGGCCAACGGGGAGCGCTCCAGTGTGTGCAGCGTGGGGGTTGTGGTGGTGCGCGGGGGCGAGGTGGTGGATACTTTCTACAGCCTCATACAGCCGGAGCCGAACTACTACGCCTGGTTCTGCCAGCGGGTGCACGGGCTCTGCCACGAGGACACCGACGGCGCCGAGGTGTTCCCGACGGTATGGCACAAGATAGAACCACTCATCGAGGGGCTGCCGCTGGTGGCCCACAACGCCATGTTCGACGAGGGCTGCCTGCGGGCGGTGATGCAGGTGTACCGGATGGACTGGCCGGGGTATGTCTTCTACGACACCCTGCGGGCCTCGCGCCGCAAGCTCAAGGGTCTGCCCAACCACCAGCTGCACACCGTCAGCGAGGCCTGCGGCTACTGTCTGGAGAACCACCACCACGCCCTGGCCGACGCCGAGGCCTGCGCGGCGATAGCGCTGAAAATCTTATAATGCTCGCACTGCGTGCATCACGAGATCTTGTAAATCTGGTAGATTGTTCCGCCTTCGGAGGGAATACTACATTGGGCTGCTTCAAAACGCCTTGCCCTGCGGGCAGAAATCCATAAATCTTATAAAATATCTGCTGACGCAACAACCTGCGTGGCAACACCGAAGTTATCTTTGTTTATTTACTGTATCTGCTGCCCTTGAAGCCTTCGCGCACGGTGCCGTCGTTAAGGTTGGCATGCAGCACGATGGGCGGCGTGGGGCGCAGGTCGTAGTATTCCAGCTGTTCGACGGGCAAACGGAAGTAAACCATCTGACGGTAGTCGTCGTAGAGGCGACGCAGGACCTCGTTGTGGTCGTAGATCCAGCGTTGTGTGTCGCCGTCGACGTCGAATGCCACCGTGCCGCCGCAGCGCACGCTCACCTTATCGGCCAGCACGATGAACTCCACGTTGGGGTTCGCCTGCAGCTGGCCGTAGACGGCCTTCTTGGCCGAGGTGGCGAAGTAGAGCGTCGTGCCCTCGACCTTCATGGCCTGGAAAGCCCGTGTCTGGGGGCGGTCGCCACTGACGGTGGCCAGCACGCCCTCGTTGTGTTGGCGCAGGAATTGGAATGCTTGTTCTATCATAGTTCGTTGAGTATTGTGGATATATCTTCGGTAAAGGCCATGAAGTGCCCCTCGATGCCTTCGAGCGAGGCGTCGGGGTAGTCGCGGTTGAAACGCACGAGGGCCGTCTGCGGGAAATTGAGCGCCATGTGCTCGAAGGGCACACGGATGATGCCCGGCGTGTTGAAGCCCACCCCGAACTCCAGCAACAGCAGGCGCCCCTGACTGTGCTGGCGCACGAAGTCGTGGTAGCGCTCGGCCTGGCGGTGCCAGCGGTCGTCCTCGACGAAGGTGTCGTCGCAACGCAGGTTGGGCACCAACGCCTCGCCGGTGCGCGGATGACGCGGCACAA
>Ga0326513_10003661_pt1 | contig 11122 bp, 9 predicted proteins | sample 2_2465_0518_D_FD_203654 | JGI IMG/M metagenome (GOLD analysis project Ga0326513, IMG submission 203654) | Bovine rumen microbial communities from UC Davis, California, United States - 2_2465_0518 | ecosystem: Host-associated > Mammals > Digestive system > Stomach > Rumen | place: USA: California... | reverse complement strand
AATGCAATGAATACCATTATAAAGCTTACCGAAAAGGCTTTAAATGCTATTGGTAAGCTTATGGGATGGCAGATAGAAATTAGTCCCGTAGGTGTTGCAAATGAGATGGAAAGTGTTAGCGAGTCAGTTGACGATGTGGGTAATTCACTCGGCGGTGCGGCTGACAAAGCAAAAAAATTAAAGAACCAGTTACTTAGTCTTGATGAACTTAATGTCCTCACCACTGATAAAGGAAGTGGAAGCGGTGGCGGTGGCGGCGCGTCAGGTGGCGGCGCTGGAATTGGAAATGCTGACGTTAAGGGCGGCGAAGCAATAATAAAGAAGTATGCTTCAGATATTAATTCTTGGTGGGAACTTGGCTTTAGAATATCAGATAAACTTGCAGATGCGATGGAAGATATTGACTGGAATGATATTAAGAGAAAAGCTAGGGAGATTGCCAGGAATATAGCTGACCTTCTTAATGGGTTCATTGACAATGAAAGATTCTGGATAGATATAGGCCACACAATAGCGCAAGGACTTAATACTGCGCTTGAGTTTGCTGATGCGTTTATCACTAATTTACATTGGGAACAACTCGGAAAAGATATTGGCCTGTTAATAAATCAGGCTGTAAAAGAGTTTGACTGGTATTTACTTGGTAAAACAATTGCAGATGGTCTTAATGGTATCACAGATTTCTTCTATGGTTGGGGAAAGGAAATGGATTTCTCGGCTTTAGGAGAAGGAATGGCGGAAGCTCTTAATCAGTTCTTTATACATTGGAACTCTAAGAAGCTTGCACAAACTATTTCTATCTGGGTTAAAGGACTACTTGATACTATTATCGCGTTTCTTGAAAAAGCAAATTGGCATCTTATAGGTGAAAAGATAGGTGATTTCTTAGCAAACCTTGACTTTATGGGTATTGCTGAAAAAGTCGGAAGGGCACTTTTTGCCGCGCTCAATGCTGCTATTAATATATGGGCGGGTGCTTATAAGAAGGCTCCATTTGAGACTTTACTTCTTACTCTTGTAGGTATAAACAAACTTATCAAGTCTCAGATGTTCCTTAAACTTGCTAAGGGAGTAAAAGATGTAATAGGTTATTTCAAACTTTTTGCAAGTGCGGCACTTGGAGGCAATACAGCTATTGCGGCTCTTACAGCTTCACAACAGAAGTTCTGGAAGGCTGGATCTCTTATTAATCAAATGCTTATTGCTTACGATGATGCACTCATGCTAGGCAGTACGCATACTCAGGCTTTTGGCGCGGCTTTGACTGCGGCAGGTGAAAAGCTTACTCTTTTCCAAAAAGCACTTCTTGGTGTTGCAGGACTAGCGGCAGAGTTCCTTATTTTTAAGGAAATTGGAAAGATTATTTATGATTTTGTCAATGACGCGAATACAAGTATAGGAGAATTAATTATTAAACTTGGCCTTCTTTCGGCTGCGGCAACGGCTTGCGGTATGGCTATATATGCTGCATTTGGACCTGTTGGTGTTGTAATTGCGGCGGCTGTAGCTGCTATTGGTCTTGCAGTCGGCGCAGATATGGAAGCGCAGGAAAAGCTTGCAGAACAGGCGGCTTTAACTGCTCAAGGCATTGAAGATTCCTATACAAAAGCTTTCTCAAGAGTTAGAGAAAGTTCTAAAGACTTAGATAGTATTACACAAGAGTTTAAAGACCTTGCGGACAGCGCGACAAGTGATGCTCAGAGAATGCACGATAAATTCAAAGAGCTAGACGACATTCAACCGACTATTCAGGAATGTTGCCAGACGATTGAAAGTATCGGAATGTCGGCTAAAGTATCCGGAAACCTTACAGATTCCGAACTAGATACAATCAAGAATGCGTACTCCACGCTTCGCGATACTATCAAGAAATATATCGAAGAAATATATGATTACCTGATTCAACAGGAAATGGCCGACTATGCGGTATTAAAGAAGTCGGGTAAATTAACAGCTGCTCAACAAAAAGATTATGAAGAAAGAATTGCTGAGCTTTATAAACTTCGTGATGCAAAGTTAAATCAGGTAGATAGCACTGTAAAAGCAGTTGAAAAAGAAACAAAGAACTATGAAGAAGCAGTAAAGAAATACGGCCGTAATAGTAAAGATGCAAGGATAGCTCTTACTAAATTGATGGACGCTTACACCGATTTAAACGAGCTTGCAGGAAAAACCGGTGGTATGGATGAAATGGCTTCCAAAATGGAAGAAGCGGCTCAAAAGATTAGTGATGCTTCCTCAAAAGTTGTTACTTCCCTTGATTTTAGTAAAGATGGTATTCAAAATCTTGACGATGCTAAACGAGTACTTGGTAATAGTCTTGATAGCCTTGCAGATACATACAGCAAAGCTAAAGACGATTTAAAAACAAACCTTGATGAATACGCAAAAGTTCTTAAGGGCGAAGGCTTTACTGATGTAGAAATCGCTGCAAAGATTGAAGAGAAATCAAAAGTAGATCAGGAACGTTTAGGAGTTGTTAAAGAGGCATACGTTCAAAAGCTTCAGGAAATGTCGCAAGGCATTGTAGGTGAAATTGGTAATGTAGCGCAGGCGGCATATGAAGAATGGATGAAGCTTGGAGGTGCAGAAGGGACCGGAAAATCTAAGGAAGAGTTTGTAAATGAAGCAGTAAGCCGTTATAAAACTGAAATCATCGACCCGTACTCAGCTCAGATTGAAGGACAGATTAGACAGATGGGCGGTACGGTAGGCCAGACAGCTTCACAGGCGGCTCAAGGCATTATAGATAATATGTGGACTACCGTTACCTATGATGATGGTAGTGAGTCTGTAGTCCTTGCTACAAGTATTCAAAGTATGCTTGAAAGTGCTGTTGGCAAAGTTGATTATTCAATACCAGGTAAAAAACTTAATGAAGACTTTGGTTCCATGCTTAAGAAAGCAGTTGAAAGTACTAAAGACGATGCTGAAATCGAAGCAATGATTAAAAAGTCGGCTGAAGATTATGCGAAGCTTTTTGCAGACAACATGGATCCAAAAGTTATTGAAGACTCAGCTAGAATACAGGCACAGCAAGGAAGCGCAGCTTTCTCAGATGATTATAAAAAGAAAGTTAATGATGAAGTAAACAACCCGGATAATTATAAACTTCAAGACCCTGCAAACGTTTATAAGAATTTAAAACCAAACGAACAGTTTAAAGCACCGATTATTGAAGAATACAAGAAATTCGGACAGGAATCTGCTAGTAAACATGCTGAAGGACTTCAAGAAAAAGATAACGGTACTGATGAAAAGATAAATAAAGCACTTTCTCCTTCAGAAGAAGTAAAAAAGACAGTCAAAGAAGAATATAGTAATCTTGGAAAAGATGCTTCGGATGGATATGCTGAATCATTTAGTAAACAAGAAAATCTATCTAAGATAGAAACCGATGCGGCTAAACTTCCTGAAGCAGGTATGAAGGGAGTAAAGGAAGCACAGAAGTCCAACTCGCCTTCTAAAGAGTTTGAATCACTTGGTAATGATGCGGTAGATGGCTATATAAATGCGTTTAGTTCTGATGATGCAAGCTCTAAGACTAAGGAAGCTATAAAGACCTGGATAACTAATTCGATTGACGGTATAGGTGATTTATTTAAAGATACCGATTATACCGAAGCTGTAACTGCTCTAAATGAGTCCATCTCTAAACCTATTGAAGAGTTCTGGGAGATTGACGGAGAAACTTCCGCTAAGGCAATAAGCTACGGAAAAGCAATCATAACCGGAATATCTACAGGTTTTACCGATGATGAAGTTGTAACGACCATTACAACGGCAATGGATACGCTTGTAACTGCTATTACTAAGTATTTTGAAGGCGAAGATGAAGTAAGCGCGCCTTTGAGTGAGACAGCATTTAACAAGCGCGCTAAGACTGCTATTCAGGCTTTTGCGGACTCTATAAAGACAAACTACAATCTTGTGGAAGAACCTGTTAAAGCATGGGTAGATGATATAACGGAAACATTTGTAGGTGCAGAAGCAGAAGAAGGTAAAATCAATCAGGGTATCTTTGAAATATATGCTCAAAACATTGTAGATGGTTTCAATGCAGGTGTTGAAAACAACTATACAATGAGTGAAGCTCCTATGAGTGCATGGGCGGCAGATGTAAATAACACGTTTACATCAGAAGTCAATGCAGATAAATTCAGAGATTATGGAGCAGACATTGTAAGAGGTTTTGTAAGTGGTATCGAGAATAACCGTAGTCTAGTATCTCAGGCTATGCGCGAACTTGGCCAGCTTGCTAATGAAGAGTTTGCAAAAATACAGCAAATACATTCACCTTCAAAACTGTATGAGCAATATGCTAAGTATGATATAGAAGGTTTTAATCTTGGTATTGAGCGCAATATGGGAAGTACTAAGGAAGTTATGGATGAATGGGCCGACAGTTTTAGCAATTTCGATCCTGATTATGACTTTAATAGACCTTCTATAGACGTATCCGGCGCGCAGGATCTTGTTGATTCTAAGACCAAAGATGTAAAGCTAGATGAAAATAGTATGCAAAGGGTAATTATCAATGCAGTAGAGACAGCAGTTGCGGCGACTCTCATGCCTCAGTTATCAGATATCAGAGATAATACGGCAGAGACAGCAGCAAAAGATTTCTCAATTGATAGCAAAGATACTTTTAATGCAGTACGTCGTGAAGCAAATCAGTACTATGCGCGTACTGGTAATGCGGCTTTTGATTTTTAAAAGAGGTGCGACTATGGCATTTGCAGGATACTTATTAAAAGTGGGCGGAACAACTTTTCCGCTCACTTATGTTTTTAAAGAAAGTTATAAAATCAATACCCAGAGTAGAATAGACCTTGACTCTAACCGTAATGCAAACGGAATACTTATGCGTAACGTGTTAGAACATACTGTAACTAAGATTACAATGACAACGCGTCCTATGTGGAATACGGATTTAAGCGCGATGATGGCAATTCTCAACGGTGCGTTTATTAATGCACAAGAACGTAAGTTAAATGCAATTTATTATAATCCACTTACAGATGACTACGGTTCAGGGGTATTCTATGTGCCGGACATCGAACCAAAAATGAATTTAGTAGATTTAGATAATAATAGGATTTTGTATAATTCTTTTGACATTAAGCTGATTGAATACTAAGAGGTGTGGATATGCTTAGAGTGAGTCAGGAAGTAAAAGATGCTTTTTTGTCAGGAGCAGAAAAGCAGCTCACAGTTGCGTTGTCTGACGGAACAACTCTAACTAATGAATCCATTATTAGTGAAAGCTTTTCCATGACTCAGACATTATGTGACGAGCAACAAATTAAATACGGGTCAATAGCTAGCGCCTCATTTAAGTTGAGAACCTATGCTGTAAACAGACAGTTTAAAGGTAAGACAGCGACTATTTCTATTAGTTGTGATAATCAAACAATACAGCTTGGTATTTTCGTAATTGAAGAGGATAAGATATCTGATGATAGAAGAACTAAACAGATATCAGGGTATGACAGACTATATACGGCTATGAGAACAGATTGTTCCGGTTGGTATAGCAGCTTGTCTTTCCCTATTAGGGCGAAAGCTTTTAGAATATCTCTTTTTAATTTTCTCGGAATACCGCAAGAAGATATTGACTTACCTAATGACACGGCGCTTATCTATAGGACTATGGAGAGTGACGAAGCAAATAGCATAGGCGGCCAGGAAACAATTACAAGACTTTGCGAAATGAATGCCAGGATGGGATTTCTAGATAATCAGGGTATATTCAGATACGTAAAAATCGGCGGAGAAAATCAAAATTATCCTGCTGAAGACAATTACCCTTCTGATGAAAACTATCCCGCAGAAGGCAGTTCAGACACCGCAGAAGGCGCGACAGTAGTACTTGGTAGCTTGGTATATGAAGACTACGCTTCGCGACCTATAACAAAAGTACAGATAAAAGAAGAAGATGAGGACAGAGGAGTTATCGTTGGTCAAGACGGGAACGCTTATATAATCAACGGTAACTTCCTTCTGTATGGAAATACCAGACAACAAAATGAAACTATAGCCAGGAATTTTCTAGAAGAGCTTGCACACACGTTCTATCATCCTGCAAAGGTAAAGTGTAGGGCTATGCCGTGGATGCAGCCAGGAGATATGATTCGTATTACAACGCGTACTCAGTCTCTTGCGTTCCCTATTCTTACTAGACAAATGGAAGGTATCACAGCTTTATATGATACTTTTCAAGCTAAAGGAAATGAATATTTTAGTTTTAACTTTAGTGGAACAGGGTATAAGCTTGAACAGTTGCGCTCTAGAACTTTAGTTTTAAAAGCGAATTTAGATGAAGTTAGTTCAACGCTGACAGAAAAGATAGAAGAACAAGGGCAGATAATCGCAGATAATTATTCTACGATACAACAAACTATAAATCAGGTAAAAATTGATTTAGGTAATGCAACAACTCACGCGGCTATTGTTGCGAAGATAAATGACAATACATCCTCAGTGTTGATACAGGCTGATAAAATCGACTTATCAGGTTATGCAACGTTTAAAGCCTTAAGAGAGACCGGACAGACTGTAATCAATGGTGGTAATGTGTCAACTGGTAGAATAACCGGCGGTAAGACATATTTTGATGTAGATAAAGGTGTATTTAGAACTTCAGAACAACAATACGGAATGGAGATAAGAGAAGGTATTCTTGTATTTACTGATGGTGCCGGCAATGTTAAAGGTGAAATAAAATATGTGCCTAGTAGTCAAGCTCTAAATCTATATTCTGAATGGATAAATATAGGTACGAAGTACGGCCTTAAGATTCAAGGATTTCCGGTTACGCGTACTAGCCAGTTAATGATAACTGGTGTAGGCGGTGATACTGTATCAGTTATAAGCGGTCTTACTGTAACTCCTCAGATAGGGTATATACCTGTTAGTGGGGTTATAGATGGAAGGGCTTATTACGGTGTCGCTGGTCCGTGTGTAACAAATGTAATAGCAACTGTAGGGCAAACAAATGTAATGCAAAATTTAAGAACAAGTTCTGTAACAAGATGGTTCTGGGGGGCATAATGGAAACTTTACAAGTAGGAATGTGTTTAGATCAAGTAACTGAAGAATTATGTGATTCTGTAAAAGCTATAAGTGTAAAGCATGGTATTCCGCCGGAACTTATGGAATTTCCTTTGCTTAAGGTTCTTGCAGATGTAAGAGAAGACAAGTATAAGAGGTATGCAGGAGCTTTTATTGCTGTTACCGAAGAAGAAGAGAAAGAAGAGAAAAAAGAGCCTAAAACAGAGGAAGAAGTTATTGTTAGTGAACAGTAGAAGGGAGGGATTGTCGTGTCATGGACAAGCTTTATACCCGTATAATATGGAAAAATGAACCCTCAACTGATACTCCGTTAAATGAGAATAATCTTAATAGAATGGATGCGGCGCTTGATGCTATAGACGACAGAGTTATAGCCCAAAATACTCAGATTGTAAATCTTGAGGGATATGAAACAAGAGTCGCAAATTTAGAGGCTCAGGCGGCTCAATCAGCTACTAATGCGGCTAATAGTGCTACTGCGGCGGCTTCCTCAGAGACGAACGCGGCAAGTAGTGAGAGCGCAGCAGCTACATCAGCAAGGAACGCGGCTAATAGTGCAAGCGCAGCGGCTACTTCTGAAAGCAATGCGGCAGATAGCGCGCAGTATGCGGAACAGATGAAAGTACGTGCGGTAGATGCAGAAGAGGCGGCAGAACGTAGCGCAGATGCGGCTTCTCAAAGTGCTATAACTGCGGCAATAAGTGAAAGCAATTCAGAAACTTATTCTCTTATGTCAGCTAGTAGTGCGGATGATTCAGCAGCAAGCGCGACAGCGAGTGAAAATTCAAAGGTTCAGTCAAACAATTTTTACTTGCAGTCTAGGTCATGGGCGGTCGGTGTTGGATGGCCGGAAAGAGTAGACCAGGCTACTGACAATTCGAAGTACTATAGTAGACAGGCAAAACAATATAATGATAACTGTAAAACCTATTACGAACTTGTAAGAACATATAGTAATATCATTGTTCCTGATTTATTATTTGACCCTGCAACAGGAACTTTGTATATGTCCGAAGACGCGCAGAATATTGAGTTTTTGTATGATGATACAACAGGAAAACTCTATTACAAGTTTATTAGTGGATAAGGAGGTATAGTCATGGCAGTACCGGAAGGATACACAGAAGTAGGACTGATAGGTCTTGTAAATAAAGGCAACTATGATCCTTTATCAGAGTATTCTAAATATAACTTTGTATATTATCAGGGTAGTACTTATCTTTATATAAATGAACTTCCTCAGTCAGGTGTAACACCTTCAGATGATGGGGTTACATGGCAGTATATGAGTAGAGGCATGATAATGGATAATACACCTACTCAGGGAAGCCCTAATGCGGTTACATCCGGAGGCATTTACGATTCCGAACGCGCGCTCAAAACAGAAATTCAGAATGAGCAGACAGCAGCTACTACAAAGGCTACAGATACTAATAATGTACTGGGTCAAGGAACCGTAACAAACGCTACAAATGTTCAGGCACTTCTTGACAATGTAACAGATAAAGATACTAACCCTACAAAAGATAGTGCTAAGACTGTTACAAGTGGAGGAGTATACAGCACAGATAAGGCAACACGCGAAATGATAGCTCCGGTAGAAGAGAATGCTACAAGTTCAGCGCCTTATGCTATTGGGGAACAGCTTATTTTTAATGGTGTACTATGCGAAGCTACAAGTGCAATCTCAATCGGTGATACGCTTGCAGTGGATACAAATTTGCAAATTAGCCCTAAGTTCGCTTCTCAGATTAATTCTTTGAATTACTCACTTGGGAAAAAACTCACTCAGACACTTGTTGCAGGTCAGACTTCTTTAACATTTACAAATGATAGAATTACATCAACGTCACTTATAGAAGTCTATACAGATATTTATGGGAAAAATCCAAAGACTATTACACAAAGTTCTACAACATTAACAATGACCTTCGATGCACTTTCGACTAACCTTACAGTAGTTGTGATAGTAAAGGAGTGATACGATATGGCTTTGTATAGAACAAGCGGTGCAAATCCGACCGGAGATGCAGTTGAGACTAATGTATTAAGTGGGAAAACCTTTTCTAATGCCAGCGGTACAGATAAAGTTGGAACAATGCCTAATAATGGAGCAGTATCTCCATCTGCATTATCTCCTAATGGAAGTTATACAATACCCGAAGGATATCACAATGGAAATGGGGTTGTGACTGCAAGTCCGAATACGGGTACATATTCTCCAACGACACGCAATGCGGCTCTTGACATGGGTATTTCTAACTTAAATAGATATGTAAATACAAATGGAGTTCCTAACAGTAACAGTGGAACATACACTTTTGCATCGGGAGATACGGGCGGTACAAAAGACCTTGGAGTAACTAACACCTACCGCTATGTAAACGCTACTAATGTATATAACAAAGGCAAGGAGGATGGAAGTGGCTCTTTGTATCAATATGCAATATCTGTTGGTCTTAATCCTGATTTTATTAGATGTTACAATTTAAAGACTGGAGTAACATCATATGCAACAAATATAAATAATGGAATGGACATTGATAACGGAAAGCATATTTATTATTATGGTGGCACTACATATTTTGGAGCGGCAGTTGACGTTTATAAAATGAATGTATCGGGTCAAACTCCTACATCTACAAATATAACTTCAATCGCTGGCGGTGGTGCATGGCTTGTAAAATATAGATAGATTAGACTCCAAATACAACTACGCTTGGAGCGTATGTTCCTGACCCTTGTAATGTAATTGTGGGGGCTGAGCCAGTTTTTGTTACAGAATATACAGATTGATAGTTTGCGACTTCATTTTTCCCTAATAAAGAATAGTTACATCCGCTTGAAGAAGATATCGTACAATAGGTTGCTCCAGTGCTTGTATTTGAAGAGGATGCACTTATAACTAATATCATATTTGTTTTATTGGTTGGCAAAGTTACCACTCTATTACTTGCTGTTAAATATGCTACTGGAGTTAAAGAGCCACTTCCATCCGCTTTGCCTTTGTTATATACATTAGTGGCATTAACATAGCGGTAGGTGTTAGAAAGGAGAATTATGAAAAAAATAAAATTAAAAAATAATCTTTACACATTAACAAACGAAATCAATCGAACATCATCTCATTTGCAATTTAACGTTGATAAAGAAGAAAATCTTTTTGATGATGTTATAAGAGATGCAGACGGAAACGATGTTATAGACGTATTTGAGGATGAAGAAAAGATTGCAACCTTTAATGGGTATTCTACTTTGTTTGTGGCTTGCTACGTAAAAGCTGAAAACTCTATCTCTATCGAACTGATAAACGAGGATATACAGTCTCAGATTGATAACATTGATAGAAATGTTGAGGATATGGGCGAAAATATGCAGTCTCAGATTAACGGAGTACGAAATGATGTTGAAAACATAACTCCTATCGTGTTAGTCAAAGATGCGTATATAGAGGACACTTCTATTACATTTACTGATGTTCCAAGTGGTGCAGTATCAGTAGATACAAGAGATACAGAAGGAAATCAAATTGACTACGATATGCACAGAGAAGGAAACTCTATTACTTTAACATTTGAGCCACTTGAGCATGTAACAACAATAACTTTAACAATTAGATGAAGGGAGAAAACAAGATGAAATTCTACATTGATTCAATCGAACAAATAAAAGGCTCGGAAGAAGGCACTTTTTCCGAATATGGCTCTCGTGAGAAAGTAAACGATGAAAACCTTGCTCTTTCTAAGTACTACACCAAGCTTTCCAATGTAGCCGCAGATTTAGGCAAAGGACACGTTTACATGGATATCAAGATTTCTAATTCTATCGGCGGTATCGTAAAACGTGATACACTTGGAGAGTACATTGAACAGTAATTTAACTTGCCAGTTGACGTAAAATTAGGAAAATAAAGGTTTTAAGGTTGAAAAGCTTACATTTTGCGAATAGTTTTACAATTTTAAAAAGGAGATAGAGATGGAACGATTAATCACGCTCGCTCAGCTTTTTCTTAATTTTGCAAACGTAATTATATTACTCTACGCACTAT
>Ga0326513_10003660_pt1 | contig 11125 bp, 9 predicted proteins | sample 2_2465_0518_D_FD_203654 | JGI IMG/M metagenome (GOLD analysis project Ga0326513, IMG submission 203654) | Bovine rumen microbial communities from UC Davis, California, United States - 2_2465_0518 | ecosystem: Host-associated > Mammals > Digestive system > Stomach > Rumen | place: USA: California... | reverse complement strand
TATCCTCGATCTTCTTCCAAGGAGCGGAATTGCTTACGCCAACCTCAGAGGCAAGGTCGGAGATGGTAGGTACAGAACCATACCACACGATATCCTCAACATCCACATCATCGCCAAGAAGCCATTCTTGACCGTTGTCACAATCAATGACGCCAATCAGCCCTATCTCTTTCTGACCGAAATAATAGAGGAAAGATGAATCCTGACGGAAAGGATAATAGCCGTTTGCCGGATAGTTGCAAGGGGATTCGTTGTTGCCGAAAAAGACGATGATTCCATTGCCAACGAGTTCACGCAAAACAGCTCGACGTTCTATGTAAGTTTTTTTGCTAAACATCTTTTTCTTCTCTTTACTTTTTACCTTTTTTTGAATAATTGATGTGCAAACTTGGAGCCGCACAAAGAAAAGAGGGCATATCGTTTATAAAACGATGCCCGACCGAAATATCTTTGTGCAAAGGTACGATAAATAAATGATATATCCTAATTTATCCATGAAAAAACATTCATTTGAACTTTATTTTTGAAAGAAAGCCACTTTTTCTCATAGATTATGCTTTTTTCTCGCAAAAAAGCATTACCTTTGTCCGAAATTATGCTCAGAGGAAAAATTCCCAAGTAGCTTAATTCGATACAAATAACCAGTTGAGACACAGTGATATTTATGATATTGCTGTGTAATTCATTATGTAAAATTTAGATTTATAGTATAAAAAGCAAAAAACAATGAGAGATTACAAAGACCTTAAGATTGCAGTAGCCGGAACAGGCTATGTAGGACTTAGTATTGCGACGCTTCTTTCACAGAAGCATCAGGTAACGGCTGTTGATGTTATACCTGAAAAGGTAGAGAAAATCAATAACCGCATCTCGCCAATTCAAGACGAGTACATCGAGAAGTATTTCGCAGAGAAGGAACTGAACCTAAACGCCACTCTTGACGGAAAGAGTGCCTATGCAGATGCTGACTATGTTGTCATAGCTGCACCTACTAACTATGACCCTGTTAAGAACTTCTTCGATACACACCATATTGAGGATGTAATAGACCTCGTTCTTAGCGTGAATCCAGATGCAGTAATGGTTATCAAGTCAACTATTCCTGTAGGCTACACACGTTCACTCTATGTTAAGTATGCCCTCAAGTTCCTCACGGATCCTGCTCTCAAGGGTAAGCATTTCAACCTGCTGTTCTCTCCAGAGTTCCTTCGTGAGAGCAAGGCCCTTTATGATAACCTCTATCCATCACGTATCATCGTGGGCTTCCCTAAGCCCTTGCCTGCAGATAAGGACAAGAAATGGGATGAGGAGAATGCTGCTATTCAGGCAATAGGCAACCCAGAGGCAGAGGAGTTTGCAATGACCTTTGCATCACTTCTTCAGGAAGGTGCTATCAAGGAAGATATTGACACAATCCTCATGGGAATGAAGGAGGCTGAGGCTGTTAAGCTCTTTGCCAATACATACCTTGCACTCCGTGTGTCATACTTCAACGAACTTGATACATACGCAGAGGTTAAGGGACTTGATTCTCAGGCTATTATTCAAGGTATCGGACTTGATCCACGTATCGGCACACACTACAACAACCCATCATTCGGATATGGTGGCTACTGTCTGCCAAAGGATACAAAGCAGCTCCTCGCCAACTATCAGGATGTGCCTCAGAACATGATGACTGCCATCGTGGAGTCAAACCGCACTCGTAAGGACTATATCGCGGATGCAGTATTGAAGAAGGCTGGTTATTATAGCGAGAACGGACAATGGGATGCAAGTAAGGAGAAGGAATGTACTATTGGTGTATATCGTCTGACGATGAAGTCAAATTCAGACAACTTCCGTCAGTCTGCTATTCAGGGTATTATGAAGCGTATCAAGGCCAAGGGTGCGAATGTTATCATCTATGAGCCTACACTTGAGGATGGCAGCACATTCTTCGGATCTGTAGTCGTGAATGATATGGCAAAGTTCAAGGCAGAATCAAAGGCAATCATAGCAAACCGTTATGACTCAATTCTTGATGATGTACTTGACAAGGTATATACCCGCGATATTTTTAAGCGAGACTAATTATATTCCACTCTGTCGTCTATTCTTGGATAGTGCGACAGAGTGGGAATTATAAAACGACTAAGAAAGAAACATTTTACATAGGCAAAATGAGAGATTTGCTGATCATCATATTATCGTCACTAGTTGCTTTGTTCTCGGTATCACAGGTACATTCCAAGATACTGAGGATTGCCAAGGCACGTAATCTGACTGACAATCCTGGAGAGAGGAAACTGCAGCGTCATCCTGTTCCTATGCTTGGGGGAATTGCGGTCTTCATGGGGGTGATCTGCGGACTTGGAATGGCCTGTACTATGGCCGACCTTACCCTTATCTTCCCAATCGTGATGATGATGGCGACAATGTTATATATTGGAGCCCTTGATGATCTTACAGGACTATCGCCTTTATTCCGTATTATAATGGAGATATTTGCCGTTCTTGTGCTTATATATGGTAGTGGAATGTGTATCGATAACTTCAATGGTCTTTGGGGAATATATCAGATTCCATGGACCATTGCAGTACCGCTAACTGTATTTGCTGGAGTCGGTATTATCAATTCCATCAATATGATAGACGGCATTAACGGATTGTCCTCTGGACTCTGTATCGCTTGTAGCCTTTATTTCGGTGCGAACTATTTTCATCTTGATGACATACCTAACTCTGTGGTAGCCTTTACTATGGCATTCTCCTTGATGCCATTCCTTGTTCACAATGTTTTTGGCTCGAAGTCACGAATGTTTATTGGCGATGCCGGAACTATGATGATGGGTATATTGCTTACGTGGTTCGTAATTCGCTATCTATCATTCTATGGTGTTGAGAGAGGACTTCCGGGCGGTCTCTGTCCTATAGCCAACTCTGTAAGTATCTTAAGTGTTCCTGTTTTCGACACTCTCAGAGTAATGACAATGAGAATGATTCAGGGCAGGAGTCCGTTCTCACCTGACAGAACACACCTTCATCATGCTTTTGTGGATTGTGGTTTCAGCCATGTCTTTACGGCTGTTAGCGAGATTATTATCAGTTTGGTGGTATTCTTGACAAGTAATATTGCCTATTGGCTCGATTTCTCTGCAGAAATACAGTTGTATCTTGTCATTCTTTCTGGCGTGGTATTCGTCTGGGGTACATATTTTATCCTTATACGATTGAGAAAGAGCAGAGGCTTTAAATTCTATGCCCTTCATACTCATTTTGAGCGTAAGGGCTGGTGGCTAGTTTATCAGAACTGGCTTGATGGGAAGAAAGGGACGTAATTCCTATCCTATGTGCTATTCCCATTCAAACCACATGTATAGGCGTTTTCGCGGTTTTAGAGCGGATATATAGCGAAGGACACACTGGTAATAAAATGTAAGCAAGGTTTCTATCTTGCTTATAAAGACTATAATAATGCAATAGTCGTGTAAATGAATAATTCACTTTCTGGTAAAGTTCTAAAAGGTTTTTCTTGGACTGCTATTGAGAGAGTTGTTTCCCAACTTGTCATCTTTGTCATAGGAATAGTTGTGGCAAGATTGGTGACACCATCTGAATATGGAGTTTTGGGAATTCTTATGGTATTTATCAATGTGTCATCTGTATTTGTAGATAGTGGATTAGGCAATTCCTTGATATATTATAATGAATTAAAGGAAAGAGATTTACGTACTACATTTAGCCTGAATATATTCATCAGCATCTTTTTGATGCTATTAATATATTTATTTTCTTCACTAATTGAAAACTTTTACCAATTAAAGAATCTCGCTTTATACCTTCAGATAATCTCGTTTACGATACTTTTTAATGCGTTTGTTGTAGTTCCTACGGCGATATTAAAGGTAAGTCTGAATTTCAAATCTCTTGCCATTTCCAATATGTGTTCATCTGTAGCAAGTGGAATACTTGCTATTGTTATGGCATATCATGGGTATGGTATATGGGCATTGATTGCGCAGGTAATGGCACGATCCTTCCTTCAGGCGTCTTTCTTAGTGGTAATGAGTAAATGGATTCCCAAGTTGGTTTTCTATAAGGAATCGTGTATAAGACTATATCGCTATGGCATTAATCTTATAACGGCTTCATGCCTGACCAAGATTACAGAAGAAGGAATTTCGTTCTTTTTAGGTAAGGTGTTCTCGCCTTATAATCTCGGTATATATACAAGAGCCACCCAATTCTCGGTATTACCTTCTACAAGTATCGGCAATGTAATCATTTCTGTCCTTTTTCCTACGTTGTCATTGGTAAAAGATGATAAAGACAAATTCAAGCAGATATATAATGCAATTATCAAGATCATGTCTGCATTATCAATGCCTGTTTTTGTTATTCTAGTGGTTATTGCAGAGCCTTTTATAAGATTAGTATTAACTGAAAAATGGATTGAGGTAGTCCCTTTTCTACAGGTGTTCTGTATCGGAAGGCTACTCTTCCCCGTTTCTAATGTCACAGAACAGGCGTTGAATGCTGTTGGTAGAAGTGATTTGTTTCTAAAACAGCAGATACGTAAAATGGCAGTCAAGGCAATCTTTATTCTCCCTGCTTTGTTTTTTGATATATACGTAGTGGCGATAGCCGATGCGTTGTCGTCGATGGCTGCATATTTTATTACGACTATGGTGGCGAGAAAAGTCTTAAATATAGGATTGCTTGATCAGTTGAGAAGTATCATCTGGTATATGATATTTGCATTGGGAGCTGGTGCATTGTCCTATTATTTCGAATTCTTTATTGAAAATGATTATTTAAAAATCATATTTGCAATAATTATATATCCATTAATATATTTGCTAGTGGTCTTTTCTTTCAAAAGAACGGAGATCATGAATTTTAGGAAATTGATTAAATGAAAATCAGAAACATAGCAGGAAACATACAAACGCTATTGCTTTCACATATTTGTGTTAGTGTTCTATTCTTGTTGCTCATATTCGAACTGGGGCTGGAGATGGAACCTGTGGCGATTTTAATATATGCATGTTTATCTGCAGGTTCATATTATATGTTGCTTAAAAATGAATGGGAAACGAGTCGCGACCTTAGTTTGGAGATAGTCTATCTTGTAGGTTGCGTTTTTAGATTCGTAATCCCTTCGTTTGTTACATCATGGATGATATTCAATGATTCAAAAATTATATATATTAATAGTGATGTCAGTGATTACGCATTTCCTACTATAGTGTGGATGAATATATTCCATATCATATTCTATACAATCTTTAAGCTAAAGTCAAATAACATATCATTAGGTGGTCAACTGAGAGTCCTATTTGAAGAATATGATGTATTTCTAATTGTTGCAGCCATATATATAATTTCTTTTCCATTTAGAGTTGTTAATAATTTGCTCGTATTCTTGGATGTCAGTCAATCAATTATGGCATTATTGAATAATATAGGTAATCTATCCATTATTCTTTTGTTGTTTAATTGTACGTACAAATACACACGAATTAGGCATTTCCTTTTTGTCCTTTTTTGTATTGCGGAGTTTATATATGCAGGTTTGTTCACTTTCTATAAAGTGTATATGATCATGCCAATAGTTTTTTATTTGGTATTTTGGGTCGTTTGGCATAAAAATGAAAATAAAAAAGTGCTAACTAAGCCTTTTCTTGTTTTGTGTATATCTTCTTTTATTCTTGTCAATGGTTTTGTTTTCCCATTTATGGGTGCAAAGAGAATTGTTGCAGGCTATTCGGTTGAGTTGGATGCTGGGTTAAACGACTATTCCCTAGCAGAAGTATTTAATTATATGAAAAGCGATAAGGGCAGGGATAATGAAGAAACCAATACATTGTTGGATAGACAAGATGCTGTTCCTGTAAATGCTTTTTTCTATAAGGATGTAAATTGTAAGAATAAATACCATTCTGAACTCATTGTTAAGTCTGTATTAGTCTCTATTCCAAAAATTATATATCCAGATAAGCCATATAATAATGTTGGAATGATGGCAACAGAATATGTGCGAACAGGAGTGATGAATGATAAAAGTAGAGCCTCATGTTATACTTATGCAGGCTTGGTTGGGGGATCTTATCTATGGGGAGGACCTGTAGGATTGCTTTTGTGTGCTATATTGACAGGATATTTTATGTCCATTTATAATAACTTCCTGTTGCGGAATACCAAAAATCCACTTGCCATAATGTATTACATGCTGTTTCTTGTGGCTGCTATGTCTGCATTTGAAGAAACTGCTGATGGCGGCATCGGTCGTTTGTTGACATTTATACCTATTGTTATATTAGTAAAAGCGACTTCTTTCTTTCTTGCGCGAAAAAAATGAGGATTCTTTATATATATAGGAGCAAAGATTCTGGTCCTTCGATACGTAGGGTGTTTGAACCGATAGAAAATGCATTGAAGAAGGAATGCCAATTGGATTCTATCTATTTGCCGAGAGCTACAGCATCTCCTATAGATATATTCAGAAACATACAATTTGTAAAGAATTATATTAGAGGTAAACAATATGACATTATACATATAACAGGTCATGTGAACTATCTGATATGGCCTTTGCGCAAGTATAGGACAATCGTAACTGTTCATGATCTTGGTTTTTATACACGCTTTACAACTGGACTGAAAAAGAAATTATTATATCTGTTCTTTATTCGTCCGCTAAAATATGCAAAACATGTTACTTATATAAGTGACAAAAGCTTCAAAGAGGCATGTGATTGTATAAAACTTCCGGAAAGAATACAGTCGATAATATACAATCCTGTTGATCCTTCTTTTGTTTTTTCCCCAAAAAACATCAATAAAGAAAAACCTATAATTCTTCATTTGGGTACAAAGCCAAACAAAAACCTGTCAAGGGTAATAGAGGCTGTTTCTACTATTCATTGCACGTTGCATATCATAGGAAATGTCTCTGAAAACCTTCTGAAGAAAATCGATGAATATGGAATAGACGTGAGGATTGATAACAATGTTTCGGATGAAGAGATAATACGAGCTTATAAAGAATGTGATATCGTTAGTTTTCCTTCGTTATATGAGGGTTTTGGCTTGCCGATAATAGAAGGACAGGCTATTGGCAGACCTATAGTGACAAGTAATCTGTTGCCTATGAATCGTATTGCAGGAAAAGGAGCCGTATTGGTTGATCCATATTCTGTTGATTCAATCAAGGTGGGTTTTTTAAAAGCAATAAAAGAACATTCTGAATATATAACGAAAGGAAGAATAAATGTAGAAAAATATAGTCTTGGGAATATTGTAAATCAATATATACATTTATATAAAAAAATGTTAGATTAAATGAAAATTGCTTTTTTTAATAATAGCATAAATCATCATCAGGTTTATTTAGCGGATGAATTATATAAAATATTAGGAAATGATTATGTATATATTGTAACATTACCTCATAATAGAATCGATTTAAAAGGAGGAGAAGATTATAGTTCACGACCATATTGTATTCTTGCAGGAGATTCAAAAGAATCACATTTTAAGGCTTTGCAATTAGCAAGAGAGGCTGATACTTGTATTTTTGGGGCATGTTCTCAAGAATATGCAGTAGAACGTGCGAAGCAACCTGACTCAAAACTTGCTTTTGAAGTGGCAGAAAGATGGCTTAAGCATGGATGGTTAACAATTGTATCTCCCGTGTTTCGTAGATGGTTAAAGAACTATTTCCTGTATTATAGGCGGAAACCTTTTTATAAGTTGTGTTCGAGTGCTTTTGCTGCTGGAGATGACGAGAAGATGCATGTTTATGTTGGGCGCCATTTTAGGTGGGCATATTTTTCTGGTTATTCAGGTATTGTAAATGTAATACCTAATAAGAGTAGGGATATACGTATTATGTGGTGCGCAAGATTTATGAAATATAAACATCCTGAATTGCCAATAAAAATGTCTAATTTGTTAAAACAGAAGAATTTTCATTTTACTTTGGATTATTATGGCACTGGGGAGGAAGAAAAAAAAACAAAAAAACTAGCAGATAAATTAGGTTTATCTGATATTGTCACTTTTCATGGGGCATTGCCAAATAAGCATATTCTTAATGCTATGAAAGAACATGACATTCTGCTTTTTACGTCAGATAAGCGTGAAGGGTGGGGGTGTGTAGTAAATGAAGCGATGAGTTGTGGGTGTTGTGTGGTAGGAGGTGATGAAATCGGAGCAATTCCGTATCTTGTTTTGCACAAGATTAATGGTATGATATATAAAAGTTGTAGTCTTGAGTCTTTAGTTTCAAGTGTTGAATGGTTATTAACGCATACAGAAGAGTTGTATGAAATGCGAAAAAATGCAAAGGAAACAATCACTCGTATATGGTCAGCAAAAAATGCTGCAGAAAATCTGTTGAAATTAATAGATGATTTATATAATAACAGAAGTTGTTCTGTTAAAGAAGGGCCAGCAAGCATTGCTCCAATTATTTAGGATATTACGTTCATGAAAATTCTCTCATTTGTATCTTCAATAGACTTGTCTTCTGGTGGTCCGTCTAGAAGTGTGCCTATGCTTGCAAAGGGGTTAGCTGAGCTTGGAGTGGATGTTACTCTCATGACTATCCGCTCTAAGAACATGAATGTCCATGCTCTTGAGGGAACGACTGCTAGATTGAAGGTACTTGAACCTTCTTTTACTCGAAAGGAAATCGCCCAGTATCTTAAGGATGAGAAATACCATTTGATCCAGATTCAGAGTATGTGGGATTGGCCATATCATAAGGTGATGGTTGAAGCTCGCAAACTGGGTATCCCTTATATCGTTACTCCTCGTGGCATGCTTGAGCCTTGGAGTCTTTCGCAAAAGAAATGGAAAAAGAAACTTGCTTGGTGGCTGTACCAGCGTAATGATGTGCAGAAGTCTGTGTGTGTGTTCACAACGGCTAAGATGGAGGCTGAACATGTCACTAATCTTGGTATTACGACCTGTAAGGCTGTTATTCCAAATGGAATAGAGACTGATAGCTATCCATGCAAGACTTCTGTTGATGTCGTCAAGAAGCAAGTGTTGTTTCTCAGTCGCGTGCATGTAAAGAAGGGGATAGAAGTCCTTTTTGAGGTTTGGAAGCAGATTCATCCTGATTATGAAGATTGGCAGTTGCTTGTTATTGGTAATGGCGAGGCTGAATATATCCATAGCTTGGAGAATAGGGTGGAGTGTTTAGGTTTGAAGGAGAGTATCAAGATCCTTCCTCCTGTTTTCGGAAATGACAAAATACAAATTTACCAGGAATCGGCACTTTTCTGTCTTCCTTCATATAGCGAGAACTTCGGAATGGCAATTGCTGAGGCTATGTCTTGCGGAACCCCTGTAATAACAACGACTAATTGTCCTTGGAATATTCTTAACGACACAAAGACGGGTTGGTGTATTGACCTTAATGTGGATAATCTTGAACGTGCTCTTCGTGAGGCTTTGTCTATGAATCCAACAGAACTTTATGATATGGGACAGAAGGCAAGCAAGCTCATTTATGAGAACTTCGACTATAGAAATGTCACTCGTAAGACTTTGAAACTATATGAGTGGCTGTTGAATGGTGGTGAGAAACTGGAATTTGTCTATGACTGATGAAATAAAGATATCTATAGTCACTATTGTATATAATGGTGAAAGAGAAATTGAGCGTACCATTAAGAGTGTTATATCTCAGACATACAAGAATATTGAATATGTTCTTGTCGATGGTGCCTCAACGGATAAGACAATGCAAGTCGTAGAACCTTATCGTGAATGTTTTCATACAATAATAAGTGAGCCAGACAAGGGTATCTACAATGCAATGAATAAAGGTTTGGGTGTCGTTTCTGGAGATTTTGTTATATTCGCAAATTCTGGTGATTGCCTCGCTTCAAATGATGTTTTGGAACGTGTCGTGGATTCTATAAGAAAAGAGTCGCAACTTCCTGATATGGTTTATGGTAATTATAGAGAGTCTGGCGATTCTGCGTTGGAGAAGGAAATTCCCTGCTATAGCCACGAAAGGGCTTGGTATGGAATGTTTGCCAGTCATCAGTCTATCTTTTATCGTTTAGGACTTCTTCGTGATAATAACATTATGTTCGATGAAACGTATAAAGTGGCGGCTGATTACAAACTCACTCTACAGGCTGTTGTGAAGGGAAAAACGTTTCTTAAACTTCCAATTTGTATATCTTCTTTTGATATAACGGGGATTAGTTGTCAGAATCAAGATTTAGGACTTTATGAGGCTGACAGAGTTCGTAAGGAGGTATTGAATATGCCTTGGATAAAGCGCTATGGTATAATTTTGACAAGCAAGACATCGCGCTATGTAAAGAAGTATCTCGGATTCTTGTATAAATTGTATAGATATTAGTATGGATCTTTCGAATTACAAGGAAGAAAAGCCGCATTATATTAAAAGGCTTGTATGGATGATGTTAAATGTGACATTGTTCAGAATTGCTATTGGACGAGCTTTTAAATGGTTGAGGCATGGTTTACTTAGGGTTTTTGGTGCCAAAATTGACAAGGATGCGTATATATATCCTTCATGTAAGGTGTTCATGCCTTGGAATCTTGTTTGTGGTAGGGCATGTATTGGTCCAAATACTAATATATACAATAAGGATAAGATTGTCATAGGCAATGATTCTGTCATATCTCAGGGTTGTTTCCTATGTACTGCCGGACATGATACTACTAATCTTATTCTGCCGCTTGTTACAGCGCCGATAGTTATATCTGACAAAGTGTGGGTTGCTGCAAATTCATACATTGGTATGGGAGTCACGATCGGCGAGGGAGCCGTGGTTGGAGCTTGTGCTGCTGTATTCAAGGACGTGGAAGCTTGGACGATAGTCGGTGGTAATCCTGCGAAGTTCATAAAGAAGAGAATCGTTAAATAAGAATCATGTTGGATCTATCAGTAATAATCCTCACTGGAAATGAGGAACTGCATATAAAACGTTGCTTGGATATTATAAGTCCTATTGCTAAGAATATCTTTGTGATAGACTGTTTCTCTAAGGATAGGACGGTGGAGATAGCCCAGTCATATGCCAATGTTCATGTTCTTCAGCATGAGTGGCCTGCGACCAAATATGCGGGACAGTTTAACTGGGCATTG
>Ga0326513_10003659_pt1 | contig 11126 bp, 7 predicted proteins | sample 2_2465_0518_D_FD_203654 | JGI IMG/M metagenome (GOLD analysis project Ga0326513, IMG submission 203654) | Bovine rumen microbial communities from UC Davis, California, United States - 2_2465_0518 | ecosystem: Host-associated > Mammals > Digestive system > Stomach > Rumen | place: USA: California... | reverse complement strand
TCAAGTCATCCGTTTTCAATACACCTTCGTCATATTGATCCATTGTAGATGTTGGTATGTTCTTATTTTCAGCATATCCCTTTAATGTCAATGAGATATTTTTTGCACCATTCACCACATTCAATTTGTCGTTATTTGTGTCCATCTCATATACATTGGCATCTAATGAACAAACCAATTCAATATTGTCGGGATATTCTAAGATATTTCGAATTAATGAGATATCAGATTCTAATTTGAAACGACATATTGGAAATGTTAATGCGTCATAGTTGTGTAACAGCGAAATGGAAATGATGTCACTGGTTGGAATGGTATATGTGGAACCATTTACATTCGCAATCAAGCTGACGCGATATAATACAGAATATTGTGTTTCATTACTCATGATGAATGATCCTCCTATTATAAATTTACCCCCAAGACCAGTTGATAACATTTGTCCGATATTGACAAATTCAATTTCATTATAGTCAGGAGTGTATATAAAATGATTGAACTGTTTTTAGAAGCACAGCTTCCAAAGCTGTCACAGACTTCGTTGTATGCAAAATACGATGCGGCTTCAGGTATTACCGATGCTGTTAAGGATGAATTTGCACATATTAATGATCACATGATCCGTTCAACAGATGTACAAGATGTTGTATCATTCATGCGATTGAATGGTGATCCCATCTTGAAGAAAGCGATTGCTGCATGGGATAAAGGTGACTTGATTGTGACTTTTAATCCATCTTCTAAGATTCCGCCGGTACTTCCGTACATCATTGCCGGTAAGGATCAACCAAAGTGTTACATCTTTGCAAGTACATTGATGTCAAAGTTAACCAATCAATCTGAAATCATTAACTTGATGGCTGGTATTGAAGCAGGTTATCTGGCGTTACAATTACAAATCAATCCAAGTAAGTTTACCAATAATCGTGATTTGGTATTGTCGTTATGCATGTCTTATCAATACATGGTGAATGCTCCTTTGGAACAACGACTGTACATGAAGGGTGATAACTTGGTAAAGGCTATGTTATATTCCATTGCATACTTCTATCGTATGATTGATGGTGATAAGATGGAAGCATCCAAGATCAATTATAAGCGCATGTTAAACCAAAAGGTTGATCCAAAACTTGTACAAGAAATTGTTCAGAATGTTCAAGCAATGGATAACATGAACTTTATGGAGTATTTGAATCTCATTATTCAGATCAATCCCGTTCGTTATAAGAATCTCCAAAGCACATATTTGAATTACTTCACAGCTTCATGTGGTGTATATTTGATCTTCGCATTGGAGAACCCCGCATACTTGATGCTGTTGTTAACTTCGGCTGCATACAAAACACGTTTAACAAACTTTGGTTTGAATAAGCTGATATCCGTTCCATGTAAGAAAACATTAACGATGTTAACCGGTATGGTATAAATAATACATTGGTGGTGATGATATGCCAACATTAGAAAAGAATTCGTTATATGGTGATGGTTACACCACAGACGAAAATGTTACAACGGGATATCCACGTGGTGTTCCCAAATACATATCATATGTTCAAGATGCTGCACGGAATATCAATCCAAATGCTGATGGTGTTTCATTGGCTCCAAACAACCACTTCGCACATCATCAACCTGGATTGAAAAATCCCAATGCAGATAATAATGACACGTTCATTCGTCATATGGATGAACACTTTACACGTGATATCAACGAACCGGGTATGGAAGAATTACCAACAACGGTTCGTAATTTAGTTGCAAAGCCAACAACCAATATCCCACAAGGAACAGATTTCTATTCTGGATATGAACAAGCGGTTCGTAATCGTACCGCATCGAAAGCATGGCAACGTGTACAACAAAACAAAGTCCCTGTATTTTCAGGATCAACAACGAATGTTAATCCATTTGATGATCCCAATGTGGATGACATTATCACAAATGGATTACACGAACATGAGAAGCAGTTGTTCGATAACAAGGAACCACGTATCTCACCGATTCTTCCATTTACACGTTCTGATCCACAACTTGCACAAGCGACGAACTATTACTACTATAATCGTACAAAGTTACCCGTTGCAGATTTGGAATGGCGTAAAGGATTTCGTCATATCTTTATCACACGTCCCGAATGTTATATCATGGGAACGAATAATGGACAACTTGTGTTAAGTGAACAATGTGAAAAGGATCGTGACTTCTCAACTGCATTCCATCAATTTCCACATTTGTTGGAATTGTTATCTCCATCTTATATCACTGGATCATTTTCCAATTTCAACTTCATGTTGTCCAATCGTGTCATGAGCATGAATACAAATGGAACACAAATTGGTATTGATGAAACAATACAAAAGTCGACAGATGGTTATACGATCACACCAGCTGGTACATTACAATCCAGCGTTGGTTCCACATTGGAATTGACATTTAAAGATACCAAACGTTTGGAAGTATACAACTATCTACGACTCCAAATGTTATATCAGTTCAAAACATATGAAGGATTCCTTTCACCATCATACAATGGATACCAATACCAAAACACATATGCAATTGGTTCCGGTAGTGACATTGATATTACTGGCTCTAAAACATTTGGTAATGGTTTATGGGGACATCCATATGATCGTGCACTCGATTATTGTTCATCCATATTTGATGTGGTTACAAATGAATCTGGTACACAAATCTTGTATTGGTGTAAGTATTATGGTGTATACCCGGTAACAGCACAGTTGTCTGGTATCAATAATAACAACGGACAAGCGCTCACGAGTGAGATGACTGTCAGTGCACAGTTCCGTTATCAATACAAATTGGAGATGAATGAGCAATCCTTTGTGGAATTCAATTATAACGCAGGTGTTGTCAATGCAAATGGTTCATTAAGAATGGATATGTATGATGCACAACCATGGGATTATTACCGTGATTCACCACGTGATGATGTCAATTATCAATCTAAAACATATATGGGAGCATCATCCATGTGGGTTGGTACACCATACATCATATTGGACAATACACGTCAACAAGTCAATCCCAATTACAAAATATATTCTCCATTCTTAATGTTCAAACCGTTGTACAATTCGGATTCTCGTGCATTTGAAAATCATGATTATCATTCGATGAACAATTACATTGAACATGAATATCCATCACGTTACCGTCCAACAGCATTTACTTCGAATCCAACAAATACTGGATTGGAAGAAATACCGGATTCATTGAAAGATGGTGTTTATGATTATAACACTGGATATGAACAAGCGGTTCATGCTCGTATGGAAACCAGTTTACGTAAACCAACAATTGTTCGTTAACATATAAAGGTAGGTGAACAATACCCATGGCAGAAATGAATAATAATAACAATAATACTCCTAGAGCAAATCAAACAAATCCAAAGATTAATGAAGACATTATTGATGGATTAATTGGTGATGTCATCGGTAGAGACAAAGAGAGTGTTACAAAAGATGAGATCACATCAACCATTGAGAATATCTTATCAAAATATAATCTGCGAACAGATATGTCGTTCGTCGAAAAGATTGCAAAACTGAAGTTTGCGAACAACAAAGGTGAAGAAGTATCCATTGCAGAACTTCCGAATGAACTTCAAGATGCTGCATTCTTACCCGTTAATACCATTGCAGATATCGCATTACGTCAAGACTTAGATTTGATTGTGTCTCAGCTTCCAGAATGGTTTACGGCATTACAAGTTACACGTGATGCTATTTGTGAAGCAGATACTGTCAACGGAAAGTTGTCTCGTACGATCAAATTCGATCGTTCTAATCTTTCAGATGATGAAAAGGATTCATTAATTGAAAAGATAGAAGATGTTGAAGATCGTTTGAAGCTTCATCATATCATCAAGAATCATGTTGTATTCAACACGGAGTTGTATGGTGAATCATATGTTTACACCATTCCCTATGCAAAAGTCTTTTCGGATTTGTATAAGTACAAACTGAACAAGAAAGACAAACGTAATTCCGAGTCAGTTGCGAATATGTTTGAAACATCTTCGCGTATGAATGGTTACGGATATGGTGAGTCAGTTGAGTTGTCATTGAACAAAGCAACACAAATCATTCAAGAAGCACATGATGCTCCATATAAAAAGAAACATCAAACCATCATGGAAGGTGGTTGGATCACAGAAGCAGAAATCATGGATGTTGTTCCGATGTATCATGCAAAACCAATGTCGGATGCGCCGGAACAATCTACACAAGAAAAGAAAATGATCAAAGAATATGATCAACAAGTAGAAGCATTCATGAAAGAAATCGGTGATAATATTTCTTACATCGATAAGGATATTGCATTACCCGTCATTGAAGATTCACCACATGATCTAAAACTTGCATATGATTTGAAATATTCTAAGAAACATCCGGAATATGTAACGAATACAAAAGCTGTATTCGAAGCAGTTATCAATGATACCAATGATACCGTACAAGATTTTGAAAAAGAATTTGGTAATGTCAAGGGTTGTTATATTCGTATTCTTCCTGCAACAAAGCTGATTCCCATTCGTATTGATCGTACCATTATTGGTTATTATTATATTGCCGATCAAACCAGACCCGAGAAGAGTGGTGAAAGACGTAACTCCGGTTTATCAGGATATACACTTCGTACACCATCCATTGGTTATGATACATTCTCTCCTGATCAGATGTTCTGTGAGAAGTTAGCGACTAAGATCATTAACAACTTTGATCTGAAGTTCATGCGTGATAACACAGCACTTCATGCACAGATTGTTGCAATCTTACAATCTCACAAATTCAATGAAGCAATGATGCGTTTCATCTTCATTCCTGCAGAACATGTATGTCCGTTCATTGTCAATGAAGATGGTCTTGGACATGGTCACTCCATGTTGGAACCGGGATTAATCACCGCTAGAATGTACATGTTCTTGAAGTTGTATTCAATTCTTTATCAGATTAACAACTCACAAGTTCGCGTGTATAATCTTCGTATGAGTGGTATTGATACAAACTACAAACAGTTCGTACAAGATACCATGCGTAAGTTTGCTGCACGTCGTGTTACTGCAAATGATATCTTCAATTATCGGACATCCATGAATAAAGTGTCCGGTGGATCAGAATTGATCATGCCACTTGGCGCAGGTGATAATCCTCCTATTAATGTGGATACAATTGAAGCTGCCCAGGCACCCATCAATACGGATCTAATGGATCAAATGAAAACGGAAGCTGTTAACTGTACACCAGTTCCGGCATTGTTACTCACCAATGGTGGTGTATCCGAGATTGAATTTGCAAAAGAAACAGAGCTTGCAAACACAAAGTTCAATTCATTCGTTTCAGGACAGAAGTTGGAACTGAATCCGTATATAACAGATTTCTACAGACGCATTATGCGTTGGGAGACGGATATCGATCCAGAACTCATTAAGACGTTGGAGTTCTCATTCCGTATGCCAACGGCGAAATACTTGAATGTTACAACGGAAAAGATCCAGAACATGTCTGCATTTATTGACTTTATCCTTCCGATATGGTTGTCTCCTGAGGAACGTAAAGAAGGTAAAGATGGTGAAGATAATATGTCACCAACTGCACGTATGTTCAAGAAGAAAGTATTAGCGGAATATATGCCGGAAGTTGACATTGAATTGTTTGATCGTTTATCTGATGAAGCACGTGATGAAGCCAATCAATATCGTTTGGAGAAGGAAGCTGATCCTGCAAAGAACATTCTCAACAATGCTCCCGAAGGTGAAGATATGATGGGAGGCATGATGTGATATGCAACAGGTTGAAAAAACAACAACTGGACTGATTATTCATCAACCATCCGATGAAGTCAAACGTGCAGCTTTACGTTATTTCTCATTGAAAGATCCAGTACGTGAATACTTCATTTATGTTGGTAAAGATATAAGTAAGAAGCCCATCTTTGGTAAAGAACATGATGTATTGTACATTACGTCCGGATTCTTAACCATGAAAGATCAGAACGTTATTCCATTAAAGAAATTCATCAAGACGATTCCTCCACGTGAAGGAGCAACAATTGAAATCAAGATGAATCGTGAACCACGTTCACAATTACAAAGAGACTGTATTGATGCTATGGTGAAATGTAAATCACCAAAGCTTACCATCGAAGTGAAACCCGGTGTCGGCAAAGAACAACCATATTCAACATTGATTCCTACGCCAAATGGTTATGTGAAGATGGGAGATCTCAACATTGGTGATACAGTATTCTCACGAGATGGTATGATGACACATGTTACGGGTATCTTTGAACAAGGCGTGAAAAATGTTTATAAAATAACATTCCAAGATGGAAGAACCGCGATGTGTGGTTTGGAACATTTATGGACAATTAAAACGGATGACAGTAATGAATGGACAACTGTTACCACAGAGACTCTGATCAAGAATATAGCTCATAAAAAAATCTATATTCCAACATGTGATCCGGTTAATTTTCCACACACCAATGTACCCATTGATCCTTATGTTCTCGGATGTTTAATTGGTAATGGTTGTTTACGAGATAGATGTCTTGCGATTTCTTCCGGAGATGAATATGTTCCGAATAAAATCGCTGAAATATGTGGATTCGGTGTACGTAGGCGCTCTTTACATAATTACACGTATGATTTCTATGATAAGAAAACCCTTAAGCCGATTGACAAAAAGCAGTTTTTCAAAGATCTTCCGGAATTTATTGATTCATACTCCTATGAAAAAAGAATACCACATATGTATCTGATCAACAGTGTTGATGTTCGTTTAAAGCTGTTGCAGGGTCTAATGGACACTGATGGTTCAATATCATCAAAAGGATATTATGTGTCATATTGTTCAACATCATTGAATTTACTAAATGATTTACAACAATTATTATATTCATTTGGATACTCATCCAGATTGGCAATTGATAAACGTGTTGAGAAATATACGAGTGGATTTTGTGCAAATTTGTATTTTAGAATTCCAAATTCTATTAAGAATTTAATCATGACACATCCACGAAAATTATTGATTGCAAATGAAGCAGTAAATGATACCAAATCTTCAAGTAGACACGACTATTCAAAACTTCGTATAACAAATATTGAATTATCACATAGAGAACAATGCCGATGCATCATGGTTGACAATCCAGAACACTTGTATCTTACCGAAGATTATATTGTAACACATAATACATTCATGGCTTTGTATGCGGTATATTTGTTAAAGAAGAAACCCATCATCATTGCACCAACAGCCAATCTAAAGAATCAGTGGATTGAAAACTTTACTGATCTTGGTATTGATGAAGATGATATTGCAACTCGTATCTATGATGCACCCGATAAGAAACTATGTGTCGTGACAATCTCTTCCATTGAGAATGCATTGCGTGATGATTGGAAGGGACTTATGGATGTTATGGATAAAGCGAACTTTGGTATTCGTATTGTCGATGAAGCACATCTTCATTTGAAAGGTTTATTAAAGTTTGATGCAATCTGTAATATCAAACATAATTACTATTTATCAGCAACACTTGGTCGTTCTGATGAAGTAGAAGACCGTGTACTGAATCGTGCATTATCAGATGCAGAACGTTTCGTTGGTTCCAAGAAGTACGAAGAATATCAAACAGAATACATTATTCCATATCTTCAAGATATCTATTACAATGCTTCTTCACAGTTGTGTCAGAAGCATTTCAAATATGGTAAGAAAGGTTTGATATCAGCAACATATTATCGTATGTTGATGGATTATCGTAATGGCAAACCATTCGTTGCAAATGTCATCCACATGGTGAAAGTTGCACAAAAGATCAAAGAACAAGGTAAAGTATTATTGTTATTACCATTACTTGATGCCATAGCAATGGTTGAAGAGGAGATGAAGAAACAAGAATACTTCAAGGAATATACTATTGCACACGTCGATGGTTCTATGCCAATTGCCGAACGACAAAAAGCATTTGAATCTGACATTATCTTATCAACAACTATGTCATGCGGAACTGGTGTTGATATCTCCAATCTAGGTGCAGTTGTTAACTTTGATCAGAAATCATCACCTATCATCTTTGAACAGATTGTTGGTAGATTACGTGACCGTGGATTCCAATGCTATTACTTCGACATATGTGATCATGTCAAGTATGCACGTGCATTTGAGAAATGGGGTATGAAACGTAGAGTTGTATTGAAATCATTCCCAGGTGTAAGCGGTCATTATAAACAATTACCAGCAATTTATTGCTAAATAAATTACACAAGTAATTAATCCATTTGGGTTGCGTTCATGTTAGGTTTTCCTGCTTTCCTAACATGAGAAGAATGTTTGGTGCGATGCATTCTTCGTAAAGTTCCTCGGGTATAGAGACATGTCGATATATAGGGCGGATGTCGACATGTCCGACCCAAATGGACGTGGCATTGTACCCATTTCTTTTTACCTCCATTCTACATAGCTAACGGCGGGGCTTCATGCCCCGCTACTTAGCTATTAAAATATTATTTTTATTTACATATATAATTTATATGATAATATAAACCCATCCATTTCACAAGGAGGTCTTCATCATGAATAACAATTTTGACAAAATCACAGAAATCCGAACAATCGGTGATATAGCCGATGCACATCATTGCAGCATCAGCTCATTCATCAAAGTCTTCGAGGATACTTATGTAAACATCGGTTTCTTGGAGAGGTTTCTTGATGCTATGAAAAAGGCATACAAAGATGACATACCGGCCGATCAACTCGATGAATTCATCGAGAATGAGATCGGTAAAATTCCGGATATCGATTAATTCTGTGCAAATTATCCCCCGCACACGCGGGGGATATTTTTTATCATTTTAGAAGTTTTGTACCGATGTAAAGAAGTCCAAATCAGCACGTGTCATGCGAACAATCTCTTGTTCGTTTGCAGTTTGTTGTTGATTGTATTGGTTCTGTTTATAACCATACATATCCATACCGGTTTGTTTATCAAAGCCATTGTTCTCTTGAACATTAACAATGTCATGCAACAATTGTTCTTCATATCCATATGCACCACGTCCATATGGTTTCATATTATTGACATGATTCAATTCAGTTTCTTTTTCATAATCCTTGACTTCTTGATATGCCAACTCAAACTTACATTTTGTTTTATCAATACCATACCGTGTCAAATCATAACCGAATGTGAACACATATAATATGTGACAATATGCCATTACCACGTCATCATGAAATCCATTATCAGCTTGAATCTTACCCTTCAATACAGTCAAGTTGTTGATATCAGTTACCAACAATTTCGTATTGATCAAGTGTCGATAATCATGAACATATCGCTTCAACAATTGCATCATCATATTACGAATCTTTGGAGTAACATTAGTACCAATGTACTTTCGTTGCAATGCTGTATTCTTTAATTTTTTCTCCAAATCATTCGCATCATCTTCAGTGACATTCTTGGTGATATCCAATTTTGGATCACAATAGAACATATACTCCAGCTTAGAATCTTGAATCCATTCCAGTAATGCTTTACCAATAGAATTTGTTTCAGGACAGAACACTGGATGTTTGATCAACTTTGCCAATGCAATGATACAACGCATCAAATCCAATGCTCCCATATATGGCGATGCAAGCTCAGCAACGACTTGGAACGTGTATGGATGAACAACTACAAAAGTTGTGTTATCACCATCCGTACCGCCAGCAATATCAATACCGATCATGTATGGAATTGTCACATCAAAAAATGGTGTTTCAGAATTGATGTCTGTCATTACAACATCATGTTTATATAAGTACAGATGATATTTGTTTAACAACAAAATCTCATCATCAGGTTCACGCACATGATTGTTGATGAAATCAATGTCTGCTTGTTTGAACAATGATCCATCAGAACCACGGAATCTTTGTAACAAGAAGCCACGTTTGTACTCTGCCATATCACCTGAAGCAACCGCTTCCATATGTTGCTTTTCCAACCAAGCATCATCTTTACGAAGCTGCTTATAATTGTACTCAATATAGAAACGACGAATCATAGTACGATCGACACCATCTTGATCGATATTGTTTTCAAACAAACGTTCCACGTCAGCATCTGACAAGTCGTAATACTTCTCAGACCAACGTGGTGTTGAATCAATCAGTCGTTGTGCTTCTTTACCAGTAGCTGTTTCCAAGTTACCCGGTGTGGAAGCATACATAATACAACATCTCGCACCAGTTTGTTTTGCAATCGTACGTCCAGACTCCATTGCAGGTTTTGCACCAGATATGATCTTTGAAATATAATTAATATATTCGAACTCATCCAATTATATATCTATTTACAGAAATGCACAAAACAACGTCATACCGCGCAGTTTATCCATTGCTGTTACTTCCGAATCAGGTTGACACAATGGATAGATCGATGTCTTATGTGCTTCATACTTAATAGACTTGACACCTGGTGGTTTTAAACGATCACTCCAAGGATTCATATATGCAGGTAATTGCATAATATAATCACGGAACATTTCAACGTTACGAGTGACATCTTTATCTTGCAGATGCATCATTGGAATTTCAACATTCTTCAGATCATAAATAAATGCATGTGTTAATAATAAATTAATCCATGTCGTTTTATGGGTCTGACGAGGTTGACACACCATGAAATCAATGTTGTGATCAAAATTCCAAACCATCGAACATGATGCACGTGTTAACAATGGCATGAATGGTTGTGGAGCTCCCTTTGCAGGAATACGTGCAACTTCTCGAACCCAATACCAAACATTCTCTTTAGACTCCAAATGAATACGACCAATTGTTTCTGCATTTAAGTCGGGATCACGTGGATTGATATCTTGTAAACCAAACTGTGGATATTTTACTTTTAATGGAAAATACCAATGCTTGATACCAAGTGATTTCAATTCTTGTGCAGTTTGCAAAAAAGAAGTATTCTTTGTTCCAAAGTCATAATAACCTTTGTTACCATTTGCATCCGGTAAACAAATGATATTGCTTTGTGCATTTGTTGTAACATAACTCATATCATCACCCCCTTATATAAAAAATATGACA
>Ga0326513_10003658_pt1 | contig 11128 bp, 8 predicted proteins | sample 2_2465_0518_D_FD_203654 | JGI IMG/M metagenome (GOLD analysis project Ga0326513, IMG submission 203654) | Bovine rumen microbial communities from UC Davis, California, United States - 2_2465_0518 | ecosystem: Host-associated > Mammals > Digestive system > Stomach > Rumen | place: USA: California... | reverse complement strand
AACCTATACAGTAATTAAGCATGATGTAGATGATAATGGCGATGATGAATATACATGTTATTTTAATACGCCTAATCTACAGTCAATAGTAAAAAATGAAATTATTAGTAATATAAATGACGGATATACAGATGACGCTTATGATGTGAATGAAACTCAATGGTTAGTTTCAGTAGGTAAAAAATCTGATAACGTAAATGCTATTACTAAATATGGATTTAATATTGCTAATTATACATACATGGGAGAATATCCAAAAGAAACTATGACGGTTGCGGGAGTTCTACCACAATCATGGATTGGTGGTATTTGGCGAGCTATTAAATCGTTTTTTACTGGAGCTTCTTTCTTAGCAACTCCTGATGCGGATAACTTTAATACTATATCATATTATAATCATACATATAAAGATAATAGTGATTTAATACTACAAATAGTTAAGAAATATTATGTAAAAGATTTTGTAGCTAAAATTGCTGACGATAGTTACGATGCTGAATATTTCAATGATCCTGATGAAATACTAAATCAGGTTGTAAGTGAAGATGCTTATAATAAGGCTGTGGACTATATAGAACAACATGAATCGGATTACAAAAGAATTGCAGAGACTTCTGACGCATATGCCCAATGGCAAAATGCTGCTGGGGAAGAGGTAACAGACCCAATATTAAATAAAACATTTTCTGGAAATGGATTTGCTTCATCGTCTTGGACTCCTGAATATAGTATCGTGAAAGTGAAAGATTCTAATGGAAATGATGTTTGGATTTCTGATACAGTAATTAAAAGCAGTTCTTCATATGGTGATGCCTTTTATACATGGGCAAAAAATAATAAGGAACTGGTCGCGTCTATTTATGCTGATGCCACCGGAAATACTGTTGATCCAGCTACTTGGGAACTCCCAGGTGAAACAGGCGAAAATCCTGATGATAAGGTTGAATTTATATATACTATTAGTAAAGGAATTAAAAATGCTACTGTTGAAGTTGATGGTGATGGTAATGTTACTGGAATATCTTATTCTGATGGCAAAATATATGATATTTCAGCGTATGAAAATTATTTAAATCAAAAATTAGATTATACTATATATACCGGATTCCTTGAAGATGATTTTTTTACTGATGAAGATTATGGCATTAAGGTAGAATATGAAAAGGCATTAGCGACTAAAGAACAATATGAAAAGTTCATTAAAACGCTCAGTATCGGTGAAAAATATGATTGGGCAGACGCGCGAAAAGGTAATTTTCAAATATTCTATAATCAATGTCTTATTGAAAATCAAGGTAAAGATAAAGAGTGTTGGTCTAAGAAATATGGAGATAATAAAACATCTATAGCAGTAATAGATTTATATGTTTATAGTGGAATATATAAATATACAGAAGGATATGTTGACGCGGAAAAATATGAATTAACAGATCAAGAAGCATCTCAAATAATTAAAAAGATGCAATCATATTGTGGACCATATTATTCTAAAGTATTATCTAGTATGCTAATTTTAATGACGTATGGTAATATTGCAGATGGAGATGGATCATTGCTTACTCTAACTACGGATTCAGATCCTAGAGTTATGCCTTATGATGTAGAGTCCATGACCTCAGCAGATAAAGATAATTATGAGATAGCAGATCCGAGATGTGAAATTTATAAAGATACTTTTATCGGTAATTTAATGGCTCATCTAACTTTAAATTTAGGATTTTGGGTATTTTTTAAACCATTTGGTACTGTATTAAATATAGCCGGTAGAATTACCGAGCTTTCAGTATTTTTCCAACAAATATGTAATTTTGATAAATTTGAGGAATGGAATTTATCACCAGTTACTATGTGGTCTAGTATGTGGTCTACTTTATTAATGGGAATGTTGGCTGTATTCTTTTTAGTAAAAACAGTTATTTCATTATTTAAAATGGGAACTAAAGCTGGAGTACATGTTGTGTTAGGTTTCTTAGTTTTATTCTTAGAATTAGGTGTTATTACCGCTGTAGTAGCCGCTCCAGAAAAGTCATGGAATACAATAAAGAGTTGGGTAATAAAGGTATCTAGTTTAGGTGAAATGAGTACTGTTGGTAGCATAGATCATATTAAATATTTATATGAAGGCGCTAACGATACAGAAATAACTTATTACGTACCTTATTTAGATATTTGGTCAAAATATAATACAGGTTATGGCTTAAATAAACCTGAACAATTAATAGATTATAAAACAAATAAAGATTCTTTACCAGAATTAAAAGAATTAGAAAAAGAAGATATTCCTACAATCGGAGATAATCAAGTAGAACATTATTCAATAATGTTAGCTGATTCTTTTTCTTATTATGGTAATACTAGATCTATAAGTAGATCAATTAATAAAAATGGTGAAATGTATAATGGTCCATTCATTAATAATAATGCATATAGAGTTGTTGATCATTTTATGGCTCCTAGAGTAGCTGTAGAGAAAGTAGATGATGATACAGTATCATTAAGTGTAACTGCTAATGAAAATTATAATGGTCAATTTCAGTCTACTAAAGCAGCTATAGATATAATAACAAAATTCTTAAATTGTATATTATTATGTTGGATTTCACTTATAAAAATGTGTACATTCTTCTGGCAATGGTGGATGCTATATATATTAGTATTTAATATTATATTAGGTAAACTTGCTAGGCATAAAACATGGAAAGATATTTTCCTTGAAACTTTTGCACCAGCTATTGCAATGATCGTTATTGGAATGTACGCAGGCTTATGTATTATAATTGGATTAGACGCGGAAGGTATAATAGGATTATTCCTTGAAATTGGATTATTTGCCTTTACAGGATTTTTAGTCGCCTGGTGGTCTAAATTCTATAATGGTAAATTCTTCCCAGGATCATTAAAATGGATGTCTAATTTATTAGGCGCATTCTTTATAGGTAAATCACATCATAAAACATCTACTAAAGAAGAAGATAAACTTACAGATAAAACTATTATCGAAGCTAGAGATAACGGATTTGATATTTCTGAGGAAGATGTTAGAGATTCTAATAAATTTACTGATAAAATCTATAATGATGATGGTACGCGTAAATCTATGGGTAACCAGAAGACTTACGATAATTGGTATGAGCGTATTAAACGTGACGAGTCTAAGGGTAAAGTATTAACTTATAAGCAACAATTGGCTAAAGATAATTATGAACGTGAAATGGAAGAACGCAAGAATCAAATAGATAACAATAATCCTAAAAAACCAGAAACTAATGATACAGCCAAAGTAACGCATAAAAATAATAAACAACCAAATTCAAATAGAGATAAATAATAAAAAATTGAAAGGAGATAATATGAGAGAAAAAACTAAAAATCGTATAGTCATATTTTTTCTTACATTGATTTTCATAGCTACCTACATGTTATCTCCTTTTAGTAACATGTTTGGTAATATTACTGTAGTTGAAGCTAGCAGAAATATTAAAGGTACCGAAGATGCTGAAGATGAAGACGAGTTTGATACACCGGGAGATCAGCAATTATATAAATGCTGGAGTGTAATTAAATCACTAGAAATCGATGGAAAGAAATTTACTGACGAACAAGCTTGCGGTATTTTAGGATGTTGGCAAGCTGAAAGTGGTGGAAGTTTTGCTTCTTGGGTAGTCGAAGGTTTTTTGGGAAATTTTGATACTTGGGATGATGTAAATAAATACATTGGTGAAACGTCTTCTAAATTTGCAGATGATCATGATTCCATGACTGTAACATGTCTAAAAAATGGATATGGAGTGGCTGATGATGGAATTACTACTGGTCGTGCAGGTTATACAATGCCTTGGCCAGGACATAGTAAAGGATTAAGCGGTGCTACATATTTTCCAGCATCAAGAAATCATGAGGGTTGGTGCGGTATTGGATTAGGTCAGTATACTGGTGAAAGAGCTGCGTTATTAGTAGATTTTTGTACAGAAAATAAATGTGATTGGTGGTTAATTGACAATCAATTAATTTATATTTTTACCGACACCGCAGATGGCGGTGATTATAATGCTAACACATGGTCAACCTATATGACTGATACAGCTAGTAGCGATTTAGATACTTGTACTCAGACATTCTTTTTATCATATGAAATGCCTGGAGGAAAGGCTTCAGATTATGCCGACTTTATATCTACTAGACAAAAATATGCACAAGATTTATATGATGATTTACACGGTAAGCCTTGGGATTCTTCTTATGGAGCATCTATATTAGATGGTACTGGATTAAAATCATCTAAAATGCATACCGATATCGTCGATCGAAGTATATTATTTTCTTATGCATCAGCTGCTATTCATTATCCATTAAATAGTGGATATATTTTACCAATAGCTGATACTGATTCTCAAGATATGTATAATAAAAATGCTGACGTATATAAAGGATTGGTAAACGAATTTAGGGGTGATGATAATAAATCTAAAAAATATTGTTTATTTGAGTTATATGGAGAAGATATTCATTGGTATAGATATTTAGGTGAGGCCACATATGCTCCAAACCTAGCAGATCATATATGGTCGGCGGTTGTACAAAATAAAGTAAGTAAGTTAATAAGTTTTGATACAATAAATTATGAATCGACAAATTATGTATCTTGTAGAGTATATAAAACTCGACCTTATGTATTATCATCAAAGGAAGTTAATCAAGGTTATAGTGATCCTAGAGTATTAACAATGATTACTTCATATTTTTCAGGAGATTTTTATGTAATAGGTAGTTTTGAATTATTTGTATCAAAATTATTTGTATCGTTGGTTTCCTTCTTAATGGGACCATCTATATTAGAAGCTGCTAAAAGCATAATAGAATCTATTCAAGATTCAGATATATGGGGTGCACTACAGCCATTAATTTTAGTTATGCTTGGATTTGCTATGATAGCATTTATATTATCATTAGTAGGTAAAGTTAAAAACTATGCAATGGGTAGAGGTGGATCTCCTAAAGATATAATAGAAAGATTTTTAATAGGATTTATAATGCTTGGATTTTTATTAGCTAGTACATATAATCCTAAAGCATTTAATAATATAGGATATAATGCTGCTTGTATTATAGACAGCTTCTTTAATGCAAGTCTTACTAAATCAGTAAAAAATGATGATGTAATTGGTGTATCTGACGATGATTTGGCGGTTAGAGCAGTATTATGGAAAACAGCCATATTTGAACCATGGTGTAAGGGTCAATTTGGTAAATCTTATAAAAAGTTATACACACAATACGCAACAGATTTAAAGCCTGGAGAAAAGAAAATGGCGCAAAGCCATAGTGAAGTTGATACATCAGACATGACTGGCAAAGCCTTCTTTAATAGCGCTAGTTATACCGGTGATGTTTGGGTATCTATAGGTGGAGATACTAAAATACGAAATTGGGCAGCATTATTATATTCTTGCGGTAGTCAATATCATATAGATTGTGATATTGCTGATCAAGCCGTAGAAAAAGTATCTGATAGAAAGTTTAAAGGATCTTTTACAACTAATATATATTCGGATGTTAGAAATAAAATGGTAAAAGATGCATGTACTTATGTTGGAAAAATTCCTTATATATGGGGAGGAGAGAGCTTAGATACTGGTGTAGATTGTTCTGGATTTATGATGTGTTTATATTCAAAACATGCAAATATATCATTACCTCATAGCGCTCAAGGCCAGTATAATGATTCTCAAGTTACTCATATTAGTGAAGAAGATTTAATTCCAGGTGATCTAGTATTTTTTGGAGACACTGACACTAGTATTGGACACGTAGCAATGTATATTGGAAATGGTCAAGTTGTACATGCCTCATGCCCAGAAGATGGACTTAAGATATCTGATATAAATTATAGATCTCCTAGATATTATGGACGTGTGTCAAACGTATCATCGTATAAAGACGACGCATCTTCAGGTTCTAGTAATAGTTCAAATGATAATAAATATATAGTTAATTTAGATAAACCAGTTGCTTTTCCAGTAGCAAATACTACCGCGTATGATGCAGACATTATGGCAGATACTTTTAGAGTAGTTGATGCTCAAATGAATATTGCTCCTCAGGAATTTGCTGACGGTACTACTATTTCTAGTTATACTAATTCAAAATATTTGGATCCATCATTTTTATCACAAGGTTTCTTTATGATAATTCATGCTGGATTATTATTATTCTTAATTCCACCAATATGGAAACGACTTAAGAATTTTATATTATTATTGATATTAAGTATACAATTAATATGGTACACGATAACTGAATTATTTAAAGAAGGTAATTTTAAAGATTTTGGAACTAATATCAAAAATGCTCTTTTAGGGTATTTTATTGGAACTATTCAAATGTATACTATGGTTATATTATATAGCCGAATGGTTGGTAAAGGATTATTATTAGCTATCATATATTGTATTTTATGTATAATTATATTATCATTTAGTGCTAAGGATATGAATGATTTTATTAGCCAAACTAGAAGACGTAAAATGGTTGCTAAAAATACTGCAGTTGGTGTAGTTGGTGGGGTTGCTGCTACTGGTTATGCTGCTAAGAAAACTGCTGAAAATATTAAAAATGCTCCTGAAAATATTAAAACAGGAATGCAAAATACGGCTAATAAAATTAAATCTACTCCAGATAATATTAAAAATTCAGCCAAAATAAAAGCGCAAGAGGTTAAAAATAAAATAGATGACATTAAGGAAACACCTCATAATATTAAACAAAAGGCTGAAGATACTATAAATGATATTAAAAATACACCAGAAAATATAAAGAATAATGCTAAAAATAAAGCTAAAGATATAAAAAATAAATTCAATCATAATTCAGATCCACAGGATTCGGATAATAATTCTGAAAACAGTAATAACGCTGAATATGATGGGAATAATGATGATACTACTTCAAATGTTTAGGCCTTATTTACTAAAAATAAGGTCTAAATATAAAGTACTATTTAATTATATAAATAAAGTACTATTTAATTATATAAATAATATAAAAATTATATTAATTACGGAGGGAACTTTATATGTTTATTGTAATATCTAATAACCTTGATAGAATACCGCTAGATTTACAAAAAGGTAACTATCAAATAGAACAATGGACTGCTAATGAATTTTTTAAGAAAGCTAGTTCAGACGAAGGTATTGATATAGACGAAGATGGTATGTATTATGATACTGGATGTCTTACAGAAGAAATATATGAAGCATTGCTCAATTATAAGGATGCAGGTGTTTCAATAGTATATTATCGTTTTGACGATGTAAGTAAACCAGATTTTCCTATGGATTATGATGAAGTTAGGGTATATCCTGCTAAGCAGACTGACCCTTTTGCAGTAGAAGCTACTTCAGAAGTAACTCCTACTCCTGAAGCTGTACAGGAACCTACTAATGATTCTACTATAGTATTAACTCCTGAGATGAATACTCCCGTAGAACAGCAGCAGACAAATATACCATCTACTAATGATTTTCAGGTAACTCCAACAGTACCTGAACAGAATAATCAGTCGCAGAATAATCCGTTAGATTTTAATTCAGCTGATCCAAATAGAGCCGAGTTTGATCCATTAAGTAATCATGTACCTCAGCCAGTACAGCCTCAGGTACCATTTAATGATCCAATTCCTCAGGCTCCTGTACAGTCTGGATTTAGAAATTCTGGACAATTATATGGACCTAGTCCTTCATCTATACCTGAACCAGTAAAATCTATTGAAATTGCTAATGGTGTAACTCTTATTAATGAAAAAGACGTAGGAACCGCTGATATGCATGAAGCTGTATACCAGCAGCAGTTAAAAGATATGTTAATGTATGATGATTATGATTCAGATTCTACTAAACCGAATAGAAAAGAGACTCCAGCAAAAGTAATATTATTTGGTAGTTCTAAGGGTGGTACAGGTAAAACATTTACATGTTTAATTAGTGCATATTGGTATGCTAAAACACATCCAACTGAGAAGATTGCATTAGCAGATTTTGATATAATTGATGGGCAGGTAGGTATTACTATTAATAGGGTATCTCCTACTATGCAAAATTTCTATAAATTATATAAAGGTGGATTAGGTGATTACGAGCATTTAAGCAATTGTATTTGTAAATCGGATCACTTCTCACCTAATATAGACTTTTTCTTAGCACCTGCTCAAGATATTCCAGCTATTACAAATGATACGGAATATTGGACAGATGTATTCAAGTTACTTATAACTAATTATGATGTAGTATTTTTCGATAGTGGTATTGACTATCTTGGAAAAGCTCCTATAAGACAATTATATAAGATCGCTGATAAAATCATAATTACATGTAATCCGTCGATTAACTCGGTTAAGTCTGTTATTAGGCAGTTTAAAACATTATCTGGTAAAAGAAAGAATAATGCTTTTAAGGAATCAGATAATATATTAAGTAGAGTAAATATTGTTCTTACTAGAGTATATGAAGACCAAGGCATAAATGATTTAGTAGTAGAACAGTTGATTTCATTTGCTCCGATTGTAGCCGCATTTGGAAATATTGACGATATTGTATCGCAAGTACAATGGTTTCAGAGATGGGATTTAATTGATAATCATGCGGGAATTGTTAAATATTTAAATAAAATATTGGAATTTAATGATTAAAGAAAGGAGAGGAGCAATGAATCAGGTTATTATTGATGGATGCGTTCAGCAAAATCCAAAACTATTCGATAATATTGCGAGTTTTAATATTGCATCTATTACTGGAAAGTTTAAGCTAATGAATAATAAAGAACAAAATAGATTCACGTATATTAGAGTTATATACCCTAAGCCTATATCTGAATATTTAGAAAATTTATTACAAACAGATAGTATGGTAAGAGTTTATGGTAAACTAGATTGTGAACGCTATGAAACTTCTTCAGGCAAAGTGGTATATAACAAAATTATATGTGCAAATAAAATAGTAAAAATTCATTATAATAAAGATACTCTGCAATATGAAGAGGTGATATAATGGCTAAAAAAGATAAAACAAATAGAAATATTAAAGCCGCAAAGAAATTTGAACAAGATTTACCTGAAGTAGCTAAAAGATTACACATTAGAGTATCTAATCCTTATGGATACTATCCTGAAGACGTAGATAAAATTATACTTAATCTAGAAAAATCAGTTAATGATTTAGAACATGAAAATAAAGAGCTTAGAGATAAATATAACGAGGCAGATGAAAATCTAAAACGTACACAATCAGAATTAACTAAGCTAAAGATGCAAATATCATTAATGGAATTTCCAGATGTATCTCCGGAAGAGGATTTTATTGCTATGAGCCAGATTAGTAGTATTACTGGAAATAATGAGACGCAAGTGCCTCCGGTAACAGTCAATAAGAGAAGTCAATCTACTATTGATCCAGTATCTACTTCGTCTAATGGACAGTCTCAACCAGCTACCTATGATAATTTAGTTGGAGATAAGCGTCCAGCTAAACCTACTACAGGTAAACACAAAATAAAATTATAAATAGAGAAAGGAAATTATTATGGCAAAAGACAACGCACTTGATAGATTAAATAACAGCGCAAATATGGATGATGAACCTTATACTTTAGAAGAACAACTTGAATCGGCAATGGAAAATGAAGCAGAGGAAAATGATGACTTTTTAGATAACATGTCAGCTAAATCTAGAGAATCATTTGCAGAAGCACTTTCTAGTAATTCTGGGGTAATCAGTGTTACTGACGAATCTGATGCGAGTATTGCAATTGATTTATCAGAAGACCATACTGAATTTGTCGATAATTCTTCAAATATGATGGCTGCATTTAATAAAGAACCAGATTCTACTGATAAAACTGTATTTAGTGACACAATACCAGAAAATAATCAAGTAGAACAGCCACAATCAATTTCAGAACCAGCAAATCAACCGCAGCCGAAAAAGAGAGGACGTAAGAAGAAAGTAACGGAAAATGTTAATACTCAAGAAACTACAACAAATACTCAAATTGTAGACGATTTATTTATTCCAGTAATGAATCAACTCGCAAAAGATTTAATTGACCAACTTAAAAAGGATGGTTATAAGATTGCAAGGTTTGATGATAAAAATATGAAAATACTTTATGACTATATGTACACAAAATTTTAGTTTTTTCAAAGGAGGATGTTGAAAATGGTACAAAAGTATGCAACAAAAAGAAACGTATTTATTTTATCACTAGCATTACTTGGGCTATTTGCTCTTGTTGCGCCCATAATTATGCAAAATGCTCCGGTAATTATCGCGCATGCAGCTGAAAAGGGAGCAAAAGCCGCCGGTGGATCTGATGGTAGTTCTTTCGTAGCAAAGCTTGTTAAATGGGTAGGCGGAACAGCTGGTGGTATTGTAGCTATTTTATTAATGGTATCAATTGCAAAAGATGTATTTGGACTCGCTACTGGTAAAGGACAGACATCACCTATTAAAATTGTAGGTAAAGTATTATTCCTAATCTTATGTATTGGTCTTATTTACTTAGCTACTAATTATGATTCATTAGGTAAGTCTGCAAGTGATTTAGGTCAGAAAGCGGTAGATACTATTAATAGTGATGCAAATGATTTATTAAATTAAAAGGAGAAAGATAATTATGTATAATACTAGGGAATTAATTGAATTATCAATTAGAAAACAGTTATTAAATGAATTGTTTTCTGAAACCCTATCAGATCTTCCTCAAGCTGTTATTACAATTAATAACGCTGATAATATTGATTTAGATGCATTAGTACATAAATTATCTGCCGATGATATCCTAATAACTAATGATCAGTATAATACTGAAAAAGCAGATTTTATGGTTATTAATTCTTCTGGAGATGTCGTATTAAACGTATCTCCAGAAGGAGATAGGATAAATAATGTCACGTTTGATTATTACTTAGAGGAAGATACTGCATTTGACAAATTAGTACGCATATATGATACGCTTAAGAGAAGCGGTTATGCTTATACAGTAAAAATTAATGAATAAAGGAAATTAAACAAATAAAAAAGGAGGAAAAAATATAAATGTCATTAGTTGATTTTATGCAAAAATTGCAAGAACA
>Ga0326513_10003656_pt1 | contig 11128 bp, 15 predicted proteins | sample 2_2465_0518_D_FD_203654 | JGI IMG/M metagenome (GOLD analysis project Ga0326513, IMG submission 203654) | Bovine rumen microbial communities from UC Davis, California, United States - 2_2465_0518 | ecosystem: Host-associated > Mammals > Digestive system > Stomach > Rumen | place: USA... | reverse complement strand
GATTTGGTGTCTGCGGTATGACATAAACGAAATAAACGATATTATCTTTGGAGAAGAAAAGGAGTACCCCGATGACTGACTTTATGATTAACCTATTTGTGCCGGACAATATGGAGGGCAGCATCGCACCGGTATAGGCGCATGTCTGCGCAACTTCTTCCGGTGCCTCCATCCGTGTGGAGCGATGCACCCAGGATACTGTGCAGGATCGTGTTGAGTCATAGCTTCGTACCATTACAATCGCGGATGGAATGAAGGTTTCTCAGCCAGAAAAGCGCCACATTTGGATTGTTGGCTTTGAGAATGCTTTCCAGTACAAGCTGTATGATGAGCTGTATTATTACTCCACGATTGATCGCACCTACGCCATCGATCAGGACTGGCAAGCCATGTATATCCGCCTGCTCAAATCCCGGGAGTTTGATGCGCTCAAATATCCCAGCGTTGTAAGATATGCCAAGCAGATGAATGCAGGAGGTCTGTCTGATTACATCAAACTTCGTCTCATCTACGACGCAGAAGATTTTGAAATACTAATTGCTCATCTGCTTTGCAAGAATCCGGAGCATGCGCTCAACCTCCGTGATCACTTCGCGCTAAGACTTCTTCTGGATCGAAAAAGATAAGGAGTCCTATGGAAAACGTATTTGTCTGCGCCGACCTTCACTTCAACCATAGTAACATCATCACCTATGAGAACCGCCCATTCTCCAGCCGGGAAGAGATGAACGAGAAACTCATCGAATACTGGAACGCCGTGGTTGGCACCGACGACCATGTTTTTGTCCTTGGAGATGTGGGCTTTGCCGGCAATGCCAAGCTGTCTGGCTGGATTCATCAGCTGAACGGCCACAAGTTTTTAATCCCCGGCAATCACGACAAGGGGCGCAGCTTCAGCAAATGGAGGGAGATCGGCTTTGAGGATGTCTATGAGCAGCCGATTTATATGCAGAGGAACGGTGTTCAATTCTCGCTGACGCACGAACCTCCAGAAGAGCCGCTAAAGCCAGGTATATTTTATTTGTATGGGCATGTTCATGGCTCTCCGGATTTTCCGGATCACACTGCCCAGTCCGCCTGCGTATCCATTGAGCGTCTAAACTATCGACCGGCGCTCGTCGAAGATGTATACTCCGGCGCTGCCTACAAACATAGACATAACCAGCAATAAAAAATAGGCCCCGATTGGGATGACCAACTTATCATCCTCATCGGGGCGTTAAAAATTTTTTACTGGTCTCGTTGAAAATCTCCAGTAAAAATGTTCCCATTATATGTGTAGGAGGAAACATGAAGCAAATAAAGAAAAAGCCTTGTCCAAAGGATGAGCAGGAAACCGTCATCGTTATTGACCCTAACGCCAAGACCGCCGACATTTATTCTTCCGCTTCGCCCATGATCAACCGTATGCGTAAGCTTCTGGATCACCCGGATGCCAAGCTAGATTATGAGGATCAGTATGGCCTTGAAATCGTTGTCCCCATGAGCTGGATCAAAATCAGGCCTCCCATCGTTCGTACCTACACTGAGGAGCAGCGGCAAGCAATGGCGGAAAGGCTTAGAACTGCCCGGGAGAAACATAATGTGGCCGTTTAAAAAGAAAAAGGCCGAACCAGAAATCATTCCGTCTCCGCCCTGCCACCACAAATGGAAAGACTTTGATCCATATGTTGAAGCATCATGGGATGTTTCAAGCCGTTATGCCGGAAAGGAGCGTGGCGACCTGCATATGCTTTTGATCGAGCCATATATCTGTGTTTGGTGCAAGAAGCGTAAGGATCACGTACTCGTTCAAGGTCACTGGTTCGATATTACCGAGGATGAGCGTGAAGCTCATGTCCTCTATTGGGAAAAGCAATATGGTGACATGATAAAGCCCAAGGGCAAGGTGGAGGACGAGGTCCAAGATTTCATCATGCTTGATCCTCCATACCTGGAAGCATACAACCGGCTGCATCCGGTGTCCTTCCGCGAAGAAATACAATAAACCGCCGTCGGGCAATGTCGCGGCAGCGCGACCAGCTGTAGCCGACAACGCCGCACCCTTTTACCGTTTTGTGAAAATTGTGACTTTGTGATGGGGTTTAGTAAACAGGGGCATTATCAATTACTTACGTTTTTTCAACGCAGAGGTAACCAGATTCGCGGCCTAACTTCCGAAGAAACTAAGCGCGAAGGTTACAAGAATCATCTGAAAAGACAATCCCTTCACCTCCCCTTTCCATAGCGGTACCAGAAAACTGGCTCTTATTTCAACAGCTGAAAAGGTTGCCCGACGGCTTATCCATATTTTACCACAATCTGAGGATAATCTCAATGAACAATTTCTTTTCTCACCTTCGTACCGTTGCCAGGCATCGCTTCTGGGTTCGGCATTATTGCTTCGTGGCCGGGTTATACTGGCAGGGCGTTGTCCACGACCTATCCAAGTATTCCCCCACAGAATTCATCGAATCGGTACGTTTTTATCAAGGAGATCGTTCCCCTATCGACGCATGCAAGGAGTCAAAGGGTTATTCCATGGCATGGCTCCATCACCGTGGGCATAACCGTCATCATTGGGAATACTGGGTGGATAACTTCCAGGATGGTATGACCCCGATCCGAATGCCATATAAATATGCCACCGAAATGTTTTGTGATTATCTGGCAGCCGGCCGCGCCTACGGCGGCAAAGAGTTTACCATAGAAAAAGAACTTGGCTGGTGGAAGCGCAAGCGAGAAACGGCTGTTATCCATCCGCAAACCAAGCGCTACATCGATAAGCTTTTTGCTTTTGCCGCGGAAAAAGGAATACCGGAAGCATTGGCATGGTCACGCCTTTTGTACAACGATGCGATGGTGGAGGAGGAGTAAACGTGGGTGTTATCACTGTTATCTGTTGGCTTTCCTGCTTTATCGTTAGCGTGGCCAATACATATATTTACTTTAGGATATATAAAAACCTCGGAGAAAAAATCAGCTTGTGTCTTCCAATCTTTTGGGGATGTCTTGCCCTGTTCTTCGGCTACTCAATCATATCTTCGTTAATACTATAAAAGCGGGCACAAGGCCCGCTCCGGAAGTTACGACCACTGCGTGAATGGGACGCCGGTCGCTCTCTCTATGCTCTTCTACGTTCCTATCGGCTACTCTTTCGAGTTCGGGACCGTAACGATTCTACCATCCGTAGATCGCAAAACCGTGTGGCTGCCTTTACCACGTCCTTTAAGTAGGATCCACCCCTACTTATCAAGTATAGAGATGACTTCCTTTGAAGATCGTGTCTTCATCGGCTTCACCTCCAAATGAAGCATAACCGATGAATGATTCAAAGTCAAGTCCCGGAGCGGGCCTTTACCATATAAAAGGACCTCATAGCCATTCACGACTATGAGGTTTTTTTATTCTCCTATGTTCCTCTGATCATATTTATATTCTGAGTCGTTCGTGGCTCAACACATAAATATAATCAGAACAGCGCAGACGTGATAATTCGTTTCGTACCCACTTTCATACCCACACGGGGATTTTACTCAATTGTACTGTATGTTACAACTATACAATTATTTGGTCCATTTGGATACTCTGTTCTATTCAGTTTATCCAAATTGCATGAAAATCATAGAATTCAAGTCCCGTCGGCCGCACCAGCAAAAGTCCAGGAATTTCAACGATTTCTGGGCTTTTTTGTTTGCAGATACCCCAACCCATACCCCAACCAGTTACAGAGCACGGATGTATGCCTCCATCTTCTCAGCGCTGTTTTTCATCATAGTTTTACTAACATGCGCATATTTATCAAGTGTGAAGGCTACTGAGTAATGCCCCAGCGTTTCGGATACGGTCTTGGGGTCAGCACCATTTTGCAAAGACAAAGTTGCGAAGGAATGCCGAAGATCGTGGAACCTTAGTTCCGGAATGCCTATTTGCGCGGCAATCTCCTTGAAGCGGTCATAGATCGTGTAGATCGTCAGCGGCCGTCCCAGCTCGTTGGTGAATACAAATCCATCCGGGTTGTTCCAGCTTGATCCAGCCAGCAGTTTTTGTTCGATCTGCCGCTTCCTGATCCGGCCAAGAACTTCCATCACCGACTTCGGCGGCGTGAACGTTCTCGTTTTCTTTGTCTTCAGCTTGGTAAAGCGATACTGCTCGCCCGCCTTTCTCGGTCTTACATATTGCCGGTACAGGTGGATCGTTCCGGCGTCGAAGTCGATGCAATCCCACGTCAACCCAACCAGCTCGCTCTCTCGCATGCCGGTGAACAGATCAACGAAATAGATCGCCTCGTACTTGTGACCGGAGATTGCTTTCAAGAACCGCGGCACCTCGTCATCTTTCAGCGGCCGCATCTCCTTGGGCGGCTCCTCATAGGACGGCACCTTCACATATTTGGTGCATGGGTTGCACTTGATCCTTTTATCTTCCACTGCCGCGTCCAAGGATTTATGCATGGCGATCCGGATATTGATCACCGTCTTCTCGGCAAGGCCCTTGTCTTTTGCCGCCTTCAGCACGCGCTTGAGGTCGGACGCCGTCAACTCCTTCATGACCTTCCGGCCGATGACCGGCTCAATATGGTTGATGCTGTCCGCCCGGTATTTGTTCGCCGTCGATGCGGCAATGTCATCCAGGCAGGTGTCGCGCCATATCTTCAGCCAGGCGCCATAGGTCATGTCGGTTTCATCCAAATATGTCCGATCTTCGATATCTGTAAAGATCTCCCGCAGCCTGTCTTTTACCGCCTTTTGCGATGAGCCGTAGATGGAGTGCCGTTCACCATCAACGCAATATCTTCCTTCCCAGCTTCCGTTTGCTCTTTTGCGGATGCTTCCTTCGCCGTTCGCACGTTTAGCCATATGCTTTCTCCTTTCGGTGCGCTTCCTGCCGCATCCATTCCATCAGCATATCCTGGTTTACAAGAATCCTGCGGCCAACATGAATCGACGGAAAGCCATCTTTTCTTGTCAGCTCATATGCCTTTGGGATGGATAGCCCAAGCAGGCCAGCCATTTCTTTTACCGTCAGGGTGCGCGGCGAATTATCAGCCGTCTGCGCTATTCCGATGTCAAGGTGCATGGCCCGAAGAACCTTTTGAACGGCTGCTTCGGCGGCCTGTTCGGCAATTCTTCGTGCCTCGTCTTCAGTATAAACAGGTTTCAAAAAGTTGTCAATTCTCATAGCGTTTTCTCCCAGAAAAATATAGTTTTGTTCCGCGAACATAAATCATGGGAACATCGCAGACCAAAATTTTCAAAATTCCCAAAAATAAAAAAAGAAGCCCAGTTTTTTACAACTGAGCTTCAAATTATTATTCGTCGGTCTTATGGGGCAGGATCATGCATGTCGCCTCAATGGCGCCGTCGATGATCATCCTTACCTGATCTGTCACATTGATTCCAGCTTCTGCCAGTGCATCCGCCACCAGCTTCTTGGCGTAAGCGTTGCGCTCTTCAGCCTCAATGCTTCCAAGCTTCCACGCCTGTTCTGCCAGCTCCGCTCCCTTTACGGCGGCGTTTACCACGGTCTGCACGTCTTTTAGCTCTTTCCGTCCTGGAAAAACCTTATATACGGCGGCCGCCGCGTTTGCCAGCGCGTTAATGATAGGCCGCACCAGCACAATGTTTTTTAGCACATCCACGCCGGTGATTCTCTTATAGATCACCAATCCGGCAATGATGGCTGCGAATATAAGAATCTAAATCTGATACAGTTCCATTATCCGTTACCTCCTTCGTCCTCTTTTTCAAAGCCAAGCAGTTTCCGGTGCTTGTCGTAATTCTCAAATCCGGCCTTGCCAAAGTATCCAATCAGTACGCTGCCCGTGAGCGTTGCCGTGGTCTGAAATATTTGCTATGCAATTTCCCCGATATAATCAAAGAGAACTGGTAGCGCATATGCAGCCACCATGGACACCATGAATATCACCAGAATAAATACAACGATTCGTTTTGAGGTTTCCACGGTCTCACCGCCTTACGCAAGGAAGTCGTTCTCTTCCATGCACCGTCTGTACAAATCCCGGATATAGTCAAAGGCTTCTTCAAACCTTCCGTTCTGCTGACCGGTTGTTTTAAGAAGCTCCTGGTATTTATCATTCAATGCAAAGACATGGTCAAATTCTTCTTTTGTATGGCGTCGTTTCTGTCGGCAGCTGTTTGCAAAGTCAAGCACAGTGGTGCGAATATAGTCCATTTCGTCGATCTTGTGCTCTCTGTCTTGCCGCGCCTGCTCTTTTTCCACCTGGTCAAGCTTATCGCTCACTTCGTCTATCTTTTTCGTTACGTCGCGTGTAAGCGTCCGTCCAATCCACGAAACCAGAGAACTCCATGGATTCCATTTGATTGGCGTAATCTGGATAACAAATGACGCGATCAGGCCAACCTGAATCCAGTGATCTCCGATCCAGTACAATATATCCTGCATGGGAATCACCCCACCGCGCCGCCAAGCAGCAGGATCACCTCATCCAGAAGCTCCTGTGCCTGTTTGATCTTTGCCGTGATCTCGGTATCCTCGGGTCCATTATCCTCTCCAAGTTCCTCAAGCGGATCAAGGAATTTGCGCATCATATACCCTTCTTTTTCTTCGTAGGTAACGGCCGCCCACTCGTCGTCCATTTCGCCGGTAACATATACCACATCCCCCAGCGGGACGGCTTTCTATACTTTCGCGTTCTTATCGGCATCTTTCCGCATGTTTACGGTTTTGCCGCTGCCGGCGACTACCATCGCCCTGTAAAGATATTCGTTCATATTTTCTCCTCCCCCAGTGTCGCTTTCCAACAAATTCAGTTCGCCTGCATATCGCCATTTGCCGATGGAGCCGTCTTTTTTTATTCCGCCTTCCACGGATGTGCAGTGCATAATAAGAAGCGGCGCGACGGACATAACCACGCCTACGTGATAGTAGTCCGTCAGATCGCCGCTGCTCTTATATTTGGTTGGCAATGAGTATCCTTCGCTGCCCGGCATTCTACCTTTAAAGACCAGGTCTCCGGGGTGAAGATCGCCTGTCCCATTTACCGTTCTGAAGTTATTCACACGGTTGCGTGCCGCATAATTGCTCCCATGGGTCCATGGCCATTTATTTCCCGCCAGTCTCCAGGCGCCGATGATCAGGCCGATGCAGTCGCATTTGCCGCCCGTTCCATCGCCGCCGTTTTCATAGCGGTTGATGCGGGCTGCGTTTTTATTCACATATTCCAAAAACTCTTTCGCGTTCATTGCTGCTCATCTTCATCCAGCATCTCCTGCCGCTCCGGCTGGGCGGTGGGCTGATGGTGGATAAACTCTTTATAGCCCTCCACGCAATCCAGCTGCTCATCCGCGATATACACATGGGCGGTGATCACATCCGGGGCATTCCAAAGGGTTTGGCACAGACCGTGAAAACTTACCTTGGCGGCGGCGAGATCGGTGATGCCTTCGGCGTGAATGGAATAGCTACCGTTAATGCATTTGATAATGGCGTATGTCATGATGCGTTCCTCCTTAATAGTCAGGCATTGGCCAGCAGGATCAGCTGCTCGGCCACGGTGGTGGGGGTTACATTGGTTCCGGGGGTGAGCGTCGCGCCGCTGGCGATGGAGGCGGCGACTTTGTAGAGGGTGTCGCCCACGATCAGCAGATCACCGGCGGCATAGGGGCGGGAGGCCGTCATGTCGGTCTCGATCCCGGCGATCAGACTGCGGGTAGCGCGGGTCTGGCTGTCGATGTACATTTTGGTGTCGGCGGTGTACTCCACCGAGATCGGCCCCGCATCGGCCCAGATGTTGTTTGCGCCCAGCAGCGTGCGGATTTGGGGAGCGGTGAGGTGGTATGTGATGGGTTCCTCAAGCTCGTAGACAAGCTGGACACCGGACATGGCAATTTTAAAAGAGGCTGCATCAGTATATCTGATGTCTCTTATTTGTATGTGCTTTCCACTGTCAATGCTGCATTCTCCATTTTGTAAGCCCGCAACACTTGCAACATTTACCGCCTTATACGAAGAACACTGAATGTGGTCATATCTTAAACTCGTTGTCCCCGGCAATGCGTCAGGTATTTCATTACAATAAAAACCTCCGCTAGTTTTATCCCACGTTCTCGTCCCCAGATCAATTTCAGTCCTATCCACCACCAGCTCCCCGCTGCCGTCGCTGTTAAGGGTCAGCGTGCCGCCGTAGACAGTTCCGGCCTCGGCGGGGAGTGTGACGGGGTAGGTCTGCACCCCTTTGTACCCTTCATACGGCAATGCAGAACTGCCGAAGTTGAGCATGGGCTTAAACACCAAGTTGTTACAAACAGTGCCATTGCGGATTACTATGCAAAACCTAAGTCTTTGACCAATAATTTTTGTCGAGGAGTCATAGTCTGCAAGGTTGACGCCTCTACCTGTATCGGGGATCGACCAACCACTGCCTCTCCTATCTACTCGCAGTGAATAGCCGTTGTAATAGTTACCGCCAGTAGGGCAACCGCTCAGCCACATATCCTGCGCTCCGTCCCATGTCCACGTTCCAAGCGGAGCAGTATATGTATTAGTCGCAGTTGCAGTGCCATTTACTGTTACGCTGCCGTCAGCGTTTGCAGTATATGTTATGCCATTTTGCGTCACGCCCCCCGTATACGTTGGCAACAAGTTAGCTCCGCTTCGTGCTATCTCCACCCCCGTCCACCCGGTGATCGGGCAGATGTTGGAGTAGGGTGTCCATGCAGTGGCTGTACTACCGCTTTCGACCTGTATATCTTCAAGTACATATTCGGTTGTTGCGGTATAAATGGTAGGTCTTATCGCAACCTGAATGCTGCCAGACGGCACTTCAAAGGTATACGAATATCTCGTTCCAGACTTACTCATGCCCTCATTGTTTACCAAAATCACAGAATCAGCGCCATCGGTCGTTGAGCTAGCGTAAAATATGCAGTAGGTCGTTTCCCCAGTAAAGGTCATGGAAAACGTATATATTCCCGCAGAAAGTCCGCTTATGGTAAATCCACCCGCACCGCCCTGTAAGTAACCTTTGTCCTGGTTGATGCCGTTCCGATTGTTGAGTGTTGTTCCTGTCCAATTGCCCGTATACCAAGACGGCTTTGTGATGGTTTCCGCATCCAAGAGGCACTTGTTCTTCCCGCCCCCTGCAGGCCACGGATGGTCATACCCGTGCAAATCCTGCACAGGCTCGATACTGACCACAAGCGATTTGACCAGGGCATCCTCCGCGCCATCGGTGACGGATACGATCTCCGCAGGGCCAGCGGAGGCGATGATGGCCGGGGCGGCGGTGGCAATGGCTGCATCCAGTTCAGCCTCAGTCACTTCCCCAGCGTCGCCCTTCGGGATGCCCAGGTTCAGCACAGGCGCGGCAGCGGTGCCGGTGATGGTGGCGGTGGCATCCTCGCTGGGTTCCAGCGTTTCAACTGTACCGATGGAAAACGCCGGGGTGGGGCCGATATCGCCGGTATCTCCCTTATCGCCCTGCGGAATGCCAAGCGCTACCCGGTAATGACCGTCCACGGTGCTGACGGTGGCCGTTGCGCTGCTACCAGGGGTCAGGGTGGTGGCGGTGGCGTCCATATCCTCCAATGCGGCGGCGGCGTCATTGGCGCGGTTCGCTGCTGTATCCGCAAGGCCCGCTTTGGTGTTCGCCAGCGTGGCGGCCGTGTTGGCTGCATTGGCGGCGGTCGCCGCCGACGTGCCGTCCAGCATCTATTGCCAATACTCGGTGTTTGTTGGCAAATTTCCTTTGCTTGCCTTTTTTGCGGCGTATGTGCTGCCGTTATATGTCACACAATCCTATTTTTCATAGGTAGTTGTAGCCGCATACTCTCCTTTTATGATAAAGCTTACACGGCCTAAATTTGTCGTAATCATGCCTTACACCTCCAATACAAGGTCATCCTCATCCAGCGTCTCCTTATAATAAATCTTTGCCATTTTCGCGTCCTCCTTATCCTTCAATGACCATTATTGCGCTCCACAGCATCCAACGTCATCGGCATCACATCCTTCCATAATAAAAGAAGGCCCCGGATTGGGCCTTTATGCGTATTTGCGATAAGAGTTTTTTACATCCGTCTTATCCAACACAACATACTTCATTGTCGTGTCTAACTTGTCATGGCCCAGGATCGCCGCCACCTCCTGGATGGGCATGCCGTGGCGGATCAGGTTTGTGGCCGTTGTGCGGCGGAATTTATGCGGATGCACATGATCCACTTGGCTGCTTTGGCCCAGCTTGGAAAGCATGAAGCGCACGCCGCCGGGCGTCAGCCGGTCGGAGCCTTTGCCGATGAAAAGGGCGGGACAGGCATCCGTACGGCTTTTGAGGTAGCCTTGCAGCACCATGCCGGCGACGGCATCCAGGTACACCGTGCGCTCCTTGTTGCCTTTGCCCAGCACCCTGCACTCCAGGTTTACGAAATCCACGTCGTCCCGGTTGAGCTGCGTCATTTCGCTGATGCGGCAGCCGGTGGCACGCAGGAAATGCACGATAGCCCGATCCCGGATGCAGGCAGCGCCAAACTTCATGCGCTCGATGTCGGTGTCCGTGAAAATATCCTTTTCCTTTTTGGCGTACTTGATCGCGCCCAGGTTGCCAACGGGATTGGATGCGATCAGGCCTTCACGGTGGAGCCATCCGAAGTAGGCGCTAAACACCTGCCTGTTGCCGTCCAGCGTTCGATCACTGATGCCGCGGGCCTTTTCGTTGGCCAGGTACCGGCGCAGGTGATACACGGTGATTTCGCGGGTGGGCGCTTTCACGGCCTGCATCATGCGGCTGATGATGTACCGATACCGCGCAATTGTTTTGGCGGAGCGGCCCTCCACATCCAGGGCGGAGCAATAGGCGTCCAGCATATCATCAGTGCCCGGCGTGGCATCCTTATTTTTGATCAGATCATAGCTTTGCAGCTTGTCAGCCAGCAGGCTGAGCACGGTCTGCGCATCGTTCTGCGTGATGTGTGCGGCCAGGGCGTGCTCCATATCATTCAGCAGAGAAACTTTTGCATCCATTGCCATAAGATCACCTCCGCCCATATAATACACCTTGTTTCGTGTATACGTCAACACTTTTTTTCGTGTTGCTTTTATGGCGGGAGTGTGCTAATATGGTTTTTATGGAGGTGTCTGCATGATTGTTTTTGCTGATGTAATGCAAATG
>Ga0326513_10003654_pt1 | contig 11133 bp, 12 predicted proteins | sample 2_2465_0518_D_FD_203654 | JGI IMG/M metagenome (GOLD analysis project Ga0326513, IMG submission 203654) | Bovine rumen microbial communities from UC Davis, California, United States - 2_2465_0518 | ecosystem: Host-associated > Mammals > Digestive system > Stomach > Rumen | place: USA... | reverse complement strand
CAAAAAACCTGACACTCTTATAGTAGATTTACCTCTTGATGAAGAAGAAGATGACAAAATTTAAGGCATATATAACAGATCCAAAGAACATAATAGCTTTTATAATATTCTGCTTTTGACTAGGTGGAATGTGGGCTACTATGAATAATAGAATCTCACTCTTGGAAGAGAAATGTCATGAAGTAGATACAGTAAAAGCTCAGATGTATGAGATTCAGACAAGTTTAGCACAGATACAGACAGATATTCAGCGAGTAAAATCTGCTTTAGTAAATAAAAATATGGTTGACTAGCTATCGTAATTGGAGTGTATTGGTTAAGGCAATATGCTCCTCCCATAAAATAAGTTTTATACCTTAACTATAATAACTATGGACTGAAGAATTAAAAACTCTTGATTAACTACTCATTGATTTGGGAGTAAAAGATTTAGCTGAGAAAAGTACAAATTCTATGATTTGTATTGGGGAATGTATGGGAGATGCAATAGAAAAACACATTCAAGCTACCACAATTATTGAGGCAGATGAATTAAGTGTCTATGGAAGAATTTTGAGGAATTTAAGAATGATATGTATGACTCTTATTTACAACATCTAACTGAATATTGAGAGAAAGATACGACACTAGATAGAATAGATAATGACTGAAATTACTGTAAAGAGAACTGTAAACGATCTACTCGTAGAGAGCAGTCAAAAAATACTAGAGTAGCGAGAATAGCATTAATTGAATGAGTTAAGTATTCTCCAAGAGACTTATCAGAGAAATGCTGAATTTGATTAGATGCTGCGAGGAATAGAATAAAACTATTCAATAAATGAACATTAACAGTTGATGGATTATTCTATATAGGAAGTAAAAAGAAAAGAGGTCAATGGATAAAAACTAATTTATCTAAATAAACTAAACAAAATGCGAGAGTACAATGCAATTAGGACAGAGCTTGGATGGATAATCTCTAGGAAGAAAGAGATCTGAAAGCTCATCATGCTACAGTATTTGAACTGATACTGACTATGGACTCCTAATAAATCATCTGCTAGAGTATTTTATAGCAAAGAAAAGGCAGTTGGTACTATCGTAATAATGAGAAAGAAAGATAAACAAAAATCTGAATAGAGCATTTATCCATTTGATGAAAAAATATTCAGCTTTTTATTTCTGTATAAGGTATGATAAGCATTTTAGAGAGCATAATAGAGCAGACAATAAAACGATGGAGAGAAAAACAATTCAGAAAAAAGATTTTAGAATATAAATCTAAACTGAATGAGAAAAAAAAGTCACGAAAGACCAAATAGGATAGTAGAGATAAACTGAAGACAGCGAAAGCTGAATAGAGTAATAGATAAGTATGCTACCAATTTGCACCATATCATGTGACAATGTAATAAACACCTTTATAATGTAAATATAGATCAGAATAAAATAGTAATGAGTGAAAGAAAGCATGTAGCATTAAATAACTTCTTTGGGAATAAGCAAAACCCAAGAGAACAATTAAAAGATGTGTATGAGATAGTAAAGACAGTATTAACTCCATGAGTAAGGAGAGAGCTATACACAATATTATATGAAACAGATGATGAAATGTTTTATATCCCTGAACTACTTAAATGAAAGAAAAAGAAAAAAACTACAGATACTGAAAAGAAAAATGAGAATGTAGATACTGACTAGCAATAGAGAGCTGTGCTAGATGTTTATTTGAGAATCTTTGTTTATTTGAACAAAATCAAGAGAGACTATGCAAGGATACTCACGAAACAGAGAAGACTTCTTAGAGCTTTTATATAATAAATATAAACCAATGGAGGAACTAAATGGATGTCTTTGACTATGATGTCAGATTACAGATTATAAACTTACAACAGGATTATTAGATGCTCTACCTACTCTATATCAGCAAGATGAGATAATCTATGAATATAATCAGTATAAACAAGAATGGAGTAAATTATCATGTACTCTATTCTCAGCAATATGAGCAATATCAGATTTATTCAATATAGAGATACCATTAGAGACTATAAAACAATGGGATAAAGACAGTTATAACCATTGAAGAAGAGAATGAGAGGGGCGATGGGTACAACTAGCAGTAGATTATATATGCGACTGCTATAATGACTCAGAATATGCAAAAAAATATTGAAAGGCAGCATATTATTCATTTGAGCTAAAAGATAACGAACTATTAAAATGAATACTAGATAAGAGATATACAGTAATGACAGGGTATAACTGAAACTATAAATACAATAATGATAGAGATGATAACTGAGTATTAAATGGGACAGAGTTTTGAAAATCTACTTATGGTCATGCAGTAAATACGATATGGAGTACGAAATATCCAGCAAGGATAAAAGATAGCTCAAAGTGAAGAAAGACAAATATATATGAGGTAGAACATAAATTTAGTGAGATTCCATGCTTCTTTGAGAGATGATTTATATATACAAAGGTAGCAGAAGATGCATTAGAGGAAGTAAAAAGGCTAAATAAGATGAAAACTCTGACTGAAAACATGATAAGAGATAATTCAGAGATGTGGCATTTGACTAATGATGAGAGCTATAAGAATAAATTGCATGAGATAAACGAGATACACAGAGCTAAAATAAAAACAATAGAAGAAATGTTAAAAAAATATCTATAAAATCCACCAAAATAAAAAATCTGATTATAATGCACTCAATTAAGTTGAGTGCTTTTATTTTTCTCTCAATAGAAAATGGTAATAAGTTATGATAACCGAAAAAAGAGCTATGATTCAATGGATGATAGCCAAAAACAGCAGTATAATGATATGCTAAAGAATAAAGGAGATGACTACATAGGTAATCAGTATATGAAACAATATAATCAGCAAACGAATAACAACCAACAGCAGACTTCAAACGAGTCTAATTTTAATAATCAGAATGGTACTAACTGACAAAATCAGACACAAACTCCAACAGTACAAAAGACAGAAAATCAGACTTACTGAAAAACTGAATTTGATAAAAACGAAAAACTAGATACTGAAATGTTTTGAACTGCACCATGAAAGATAACTGTAAAGGAATGAACAGCACAGCAAACATGAAAACCTGACTATCAAATCAGCTCTGATGCTAGATTAAATGAAATGAAAGGTAATCTAGACCAATATTTTGCTACATCTCCACGAATGTTCCAAGATAGGCAGACTTTTAATAAAATGTTTGACTATAATAACAGAGAATCTGATGCTCAAAGAGAACTATTGGATAGCTATTGGAAGAGAAAGCAAGATATAGATAATGCAAGCAAATATACATCATGAGATGGAATAGAAAGCTGAATGAAAGATGCTGATATTACTACAGACCAACTAAACTATATAAAAGAGAATAGTCCTGAAGCATATAGAGAATGGCAACAGAAACAGCAGGATGAAATAAACCTAAGAATAGCTAACTTAGCTACTCCTGCAGATCCAACTGATAATGCTGAACTATTTAATACATTGCTAAATAAATTAGGGTTAGAGCCATGAGATCCATATCAGATTTATGATAATTGGTATAACATGGCAGAAAGACTAGGAGTATTTTCTGATAGTGAGAAATTGAAATCATATCAAAATCAACTAGACCAAAACCACTCAAAAATGGAGTCTATAATGAGTAGATATGCAGCAAGTACATGATGAACTGTATCAGATGCTCTTGCAGCAGCAAGAATGCAGAAAGCTCTAGCACCATATCAACAAAGAGAGGTAGATTTACAGAACTCTTATACTACTCTACTCAATGGAAGAAACTCTAACTTAGCAATAGCTAATCAGAGTGCTACAGCTTTAGCAATGCAAGCTCAAGAAGACCAAAGAATATGGAATCAGAGATTACAAGGATTAGGATTTGCTATGACTACAGCTAGCTATAGAAGTCCTGAACAGCAAGCACAATTACAATTACAGACAGCAAGTATTCAGAATGATTTGAACTTACTTAATCAGTCAAAATTAAATGACCTTAATAGATATAATCAATATGCTACTGCAAAGATGCAGAATCAACTACAGCAAGAACTAACTGACCTAAGTGTAGAAGATGAAGCACAATTAAAAGCAAATCTGAATAATGCTCTAAGTACATACTATCAACAATACTGAGATATAATCCAAAGAAGCCAAGCTCAGACAGTAGAAGATATAATCGCTTATGCTAAAAAGAATGGAATAAGTGTAGCTCAAGCTATGACTGAGAATTTTATTAAACCACTACAAAATAAACCTGAATATAAGCAAAAGGTAGCTTCAGACTATGGAATGCTATCTAAACAAAGTATAGGAACTATAAACTGAAAATCAGTTATAATGACTACAAATCCTAACTGAAGTATATCTTATCAATTTATAGATGATCCTGAATCAGCTACAAGTACAGCTAAACCTTATGATTTAGTAGATGAAAAAGTATTTGATGCATCTCCTACAAGCCACTCTTATTATACATTAAGAGATTTTATGGATGATCCAACAAATAAAGAATGAACTTATGGAGGACAATGTGCTAAATTTGTAAATGACTATTTGGAGAATATCTGAGTAGGAAGATATTTCTGAAATGAAGATATAAAAATTAGAGCTTCACGATGTAATAGCGATACAGCTAAAGTCTGAACTGTAGCAGTATTTGATTATGGACATACAAGCTCAGACTGAATAAATCATGGTCATGTATGAATAGTAGTAGATGCAGATGATAAAGGATTTTGGGTATTAGATAGTAATTATGATGTAAATAATCCAGAGACAATTAAAAAGCATTATGTACTAAACTGAAGCTCATCAGTAAAATGATTCTTTGATCCAAGTAAGCCAGCAAGTGCTATATCTAGTGGAGAGAATGAGACATTTGAATGGAATGGAAACACTTATAATTTAAGTGGATACTCATGATGGAATGATCTAACAGATGTAGAAAAAGATACAGTAATAAATCTTTTAACATATCAGACTAATCCATCAGACTTACCTAAATCATGAAAGGATAACTGAGCTAGTAATCAAAGAATTAGAGCAGCTGCAAGTGCAATAGGAAGAGATTTTGGATATAGTGAAAGAAAATACTCTCTTGTAAAGAATGCAGAGACAAAATGGGATGATAAAGCTCTAAAATGAGATATTTCAAGGAATGCCACATCAGTATCTATTTTGAAGAACTTAGCAGATAGTTATGGAGAGCTTAACAATGGAGATATACAAAGTGTAAACAGATGGATTAACAATATCAAAACTGAATTTTGAGATGATGTAACATTAACTGTAGCTTCTAATATGAAAGTAGCAGCAGAAGAAATTGCATGAGCATTAAAATGATGAGCTTCTCCATCGCAAGAAGATACTCAAAGAATTTTGGACTTATTCAATGGTAATTTATCAAATGCACAGGCTCAGTCAATATTCAGGGCTTTTGCAAAAGATCTATTAGATAAGAATATGACTGAGGCTCTAAAATTCTCACAGACAACAGGATATAAGCCATATTCAATATATACAGATGAAATATCTGACCGAATATACAATGATATGGGGCTTACTGACTTAGCAAAATACTATAATTATACTCCTACAAATTCTTATACATCATGACCACAAGATCCAATATATGACTTATGGAAAGATGATTTTGAAGATAGTTATTGAGTGAGCTATAATGATGCTTACTACCTAGTAAATGGATAGAATTTTATATATTAAGATAATATATTATGCCAATAAATAATATGTTCTCAACATGATTTAATACATGATTTGGTAGCTGATTCTCTATCTGAGGGAATAATATTCAGTCAATTACAAAACAACAGAAGTATCCATGACTGAATGCTGAACAAGTAAAAAGGCTTGAGGCTTCAGTAAATGGATTAACCTGAACTGCAAAGACTCAACAGCTACAAAAGAACTATAGAGCAATGATTCAGATTATAAACGATCAGAATATAAACGATAATAGAACAGCAGTAAACAATGAAAGATTTAAGAATAGTCTGAATAAAAAAGATGCAAGAGAATGCAGATTTGACCAAAGTGCTTGCAGGCAGTCAGATTTAGTAGATTTGGTAAAGTCTGTAAAATGACTAAAAGCTAGTACAGATGAAAATACTGTAATGACTAAGCTCATGCAAGAAATGAGTATTAGAGGTGTAGAAATGGATTCTCTGAATAACTATTTAGATAAATGAGATGAAACTTTCCTATATGAGATGTGATTAGCAGAGCAACCACAACAAAGTAAAGCTCTAAGCATAAAATGAACTGTGGCTGATAATGAATGAGGGGAATGGAATGATAACTTATTCGGGAGATTTGAAACTGAACAATATGATAAAGATGCATGATTTTGGAGTAATGCTGGGACTTTCTGAAAAAACTTATTAAAATCTGGAGTAAATGTACTCTCAGATGTATGAAATATGATAGTAAATCCATTGGATACTATCAATGCTCTATGAAAAACTGTAGTATGATGAACTGCTAACATATTAGGAGTAGATGATGAGGTATCTCAATGGGGAGACCGATTCAATTCAGCTAATGAAACAGCAGACCAAGTCTGACAATTCTTCAAAGAGAGATATTATGGAGATGAGGGAGAATGATTTGATGTAAATAACTTACTGAATACATTATTTACTGATCCTGTAGGAGTAGTATCTGATGTGGCTACTCTTGTATCATGATGAGCATGAGCAGTAAAAGCTTGAGCAACTTGAGCAGCTAAGGCAACTGCTAGAGCATGACTAAAATGAGCTACTAGGACATTAGAAAAAACAGCTAATAAAGCTAGTAAGGTATCTAAATATGCATTAGAAAAAGATCCATACAGTGTAGCAATGAAATTAGAAATGAAACCTATTTCTGCTACTATAGATTATGCTAAAAAGCTACCATGAGCAAGTAAAGTAATGAAAGAAAAGCTGAATGAAGCATTGGATAAAGCAGTATGACTAGATGAAAACACAAAGAGGAATATTCAGAATAATCCTTTTTCAAAAGAGGTATGGCAAAAGGCTAAAACTTGGATAGATGCTAACTGACTGCCTGAAAAATCAACAGAAGTATCTAAGCAACTAATTACAGATGTGGCTGATAGAGTGCAAGAAACTATGAAGAAGCAAATGTCTGAATTATGAGAAACTTGACCTATGTACCAACCATTAAAAGAAGCATGATTTAGTGTAGATTTGGCTGAATTAAAAGCATGACTAGATAATATGCTAAATGAATACTGAATAAAAATAGAAGACTGAAAATTAGACTTTAGTAAGACTGCTATAGATGGATCAGAAGCTAACAATATCAAAAAAATATATGATCGAGTACAGTCAACAGATGCTCCTATGTCTATGACTGAATACTTAGAGAGATTCAGAAAAACTATATCTGATATGGTAGATTTCAATACAAATAATAGAGATGCTATCTGAAAGAAGCTATGAGATACCCCTTGAGACAAAGTATTAAAGTGAATAAGAGAATCTGCAAACAAACTAGCACATGAACAAGTACCAGCATTAAAAGATTTAGATGCTGTATTTAAGAAGCAGACAGACCTTATAAAAGAAGTAACAGACTGAATCGTATATAAGGATAAGACAAAGATGGGAGCAGTAAGAGATAATATAAATCAGATTATTAAAAACTTGGATGAGCCAAATAGAAGAGTGCTAAAAAACAGATTAGAGAAAGTGCTACCATGAATAGAGGAAGAAGTAAAAGCTATAAATATGCTACCAAAACTAATAGATAGATACTATAAACCATCAAAAATGCAACAGACACTAACTTCTAGTGCTTGAGCTGCAGTATGAGGATCTATAGGATGAATACCATGATGAATTTTATGAGCAGGTGCATGATATATACTATCAAACCGAATAGATAAACTAAAGAGCAATAAGTGGGATAAAGTTATTTCAACAACATCTGAAGAGGGAGCGAGTAAAATGTCTGATATACAAAGTAGAATTGCTAATAATGAAAAAATCTCTCAAGCACAAAAGGCTTTTCTTTGAGAAATTAGTGAGAAATTAAAAGCATGAAAGCAAGTAAAAGAAGCTGAGATTACAAGGATTATATCTGAAGTAGCATGAGCTGAGGAATGAAAAGAACTTGCAGTATTAGATAAAGCTATCAAAGAATTAGAGACTTTATGAGCAAAGGAAGAAGTGAAACAAATCAAGGATTTAAGAGAATGAGTAGTGAAGAATATAGATGAACAAGCTGAGATGAATAGATATGCAGAAGAATTTGAAGCAGAAAAACAGAATATAATCAACGAATCAGCTGACCAAAGGCTACCTGAATTTAAGAGAAGAATATATCAACTCTGACAGGAAGAAAGAAGAATCTGAAGTGTGGCATGAAAGAAAATCTGAAAGAATTTTGAGGGTAAAGATTTTAAGAACACACAACAGACTGAATGGCTAAGGAAGAAAGATAAGATAATAGAAGAGATATGAGAATATTATAATGTAGATCAATTTGAAGCAAGTGAGATATACGATAGAATAGAAAGGACAGCTAGTGCAGATGACTTGGGTTTTAGTGGGAAGCCAGCATCTTCTAAAACTGCTAAATATCAAGTAGCTGACCAGACTAATACTCCTGAATTTAAGAAATGGTTTGAGTGAAGTAAGGTAGTAGATGAGAACTGAAATCCTTTGGTTGTGTACCACTGAAGTAAACAATGAAATTTTAACATTTTTGATAGGGCAAAGATTTGAAAGCAGACAGATAGTTGAATGCTATGAAGATGATTTTATTTTAGCTCTGATATTGATTATTCAAAGACATATTGAGATACTAGAGCTTTCTATCTTGATATAAAAAAACCATTTGAGATAAAAACAGAAGCTGACCAAGATAGATTTTTTGACCTATATCTTAAAGATATAAGTCTTAAACACATGCAGGAAACTCAATGAACATTAAAATGATATTGAGAATGGTCTGATAAAATGAAAGAGAGAAACACACAAGCATTAAGAGATAAATGATATGATGGAGTTATTTGGTATGATAGAGGTAAGAAAGAATATGTAGTATTTGAGCCAAATCAAATAAAGAGTGCTACAGATAATATCTGAACATTTGATAAGAATAATCCTGATATAAGATACCAGACAATGACTGATGCAGAAATGAGAAAATGGCAAGGGAAATGATTAAAAAAGATATGAAGTTGAAAATACTGACCAATATATACATGATTAAAAGATGCCCAAGCTGTATCATTCCTATTATGATTACAAGACTGAGAAATGAGATGAGCTTTTAATATGTGATGAGAGCCAGTAAACCTGGTACGAAAATGAAATCCAGAATATATATGAGTAAGTAAATTAATAGATAAACATCCTGAAGTATTATATCAAATACAGAAGATGATAGATGAGAGAGAAAACAGTCCCAAGAATTTCAAAAAAGACTGAAAATATATCCTAAAAGATGATGAATGAAGAGTGGTAGTAAAATTCCAATGGGACTGAGAAGATAAAAATATGCTTGTTACAGCATATAAGTATAATCCATAAAGTGTTGTAAATCTCTAAAATTTATATATAATATATGAGCTGGAGAGATTAAATAATCCTGAGGATGTGGCTGGGGATTAGCTCGCAAGAGTTCTCTTATAGAAAAACAATATGTTTTCTTCCCTTACTGCTTCGGTGGTCTGGGAAGTTTTTTTAATAAAGTCTTGCAATGTAAAGATTCTAGATTATAATTATATCAGATTTATTTTATATATCCATAAAAATATGTTTGGACTTACACAGCTTATGCGAGATATACAGAAGCTCAAAGAGCTAATAGAGATTTGGGATCAAAAGTATAAAGCTCTAAAAGAAGAAAATGAAAGATTAAAAGATGAATTAGGGCAAGCTTACGATTTTATAGATAGATATGTCTATAAGAATAAGAAAATTAAATTTTAATTTTTAATCATTAGACAATGAAAAACCGACAATTTATAGTTCTAGTTATAATCATTATAGCTCAAACTCTTTTCTTTTATTTTAATTTACAGGAGATAAAAGAAGGCAATAATAAAAATTATACAGAGATAATATTGAATGCTCAAGACTTAAATCACATAAAGAATACTACAGATCAGACATTAGAAATTACAGCAAAGACTGCTAACTGAATCTACTAAAAAAAAGAAAGCTGAGCAACTAACTTGCTCAGCATTTTTAATATCGCTTAAAATCTTTTTGGTAATGGTAGTACCTAGTCTCAGTTATAAATATTATCTATATTTTCTTCTCTAGCCTTAGGTTTATCACTTAAAACATCAAATAAGTCTGATTTTATTTCTTCTGTTTGATCATACCATTCATCATAATACTGTTCTTTATTGTAAGAGTTATCTCTTAGCTTTCATAAGTGGTTGTCTTTCATCTGTAAAATAAATAAAATAAATCTGATTATTCTTCACTTTCTAATGTTCTATCAACTAAATCATCATCTATATAGATATACCAATTCAATTTATCTAAATCTTCATTCTCAATTACTTCATCTACCAGCTTATCGTTTCTTTCTATAAATTCATATAATACATCTATCCTCTCTTTCAGCTTTTTATTTTCTTCTTCTAACCTCTTATTTTCTTCTTCTAAATCTGCACATTCTTGCTCTAACATATTGATTTCATCTAATTCATAATCTCCTGTATGTTTCATTCTATCCATAGGTAAATAATATAAAAGTCTGTAATTATAAATGTAATAAATAAATCTGACTAACATAAATTTCATTCTGCATCTTCATACAAATCTGGCTCTCCATCATCTCGGCTTCAAGTTATTGTATATAAGACTTTCTGTAATCTTTCTACTTCCTTTTCAAGTTCTTCTTTTTCTTTTTGGAGTTTTAAATACTCTCCAAATTCAATATAATTCTTGTGGTCTTCTAAACCTATAACCACTCATTCAGATTTTTCTTTTTTCATTTCCTTTTGGTAAATAATATAAAAGTCTGATTATAGATTAACTATAAGCATTACAAGTTTGACTATTATCCCAATACTAATTCATAATACACAAGATGCACAAAGTAAGAACAATAGGAACTCAAATGGTTTATTT
>Ga0326513_10003653_pt1 | contig 11135 bp, 11 predicted proteins | sample 2_2465_0518_D_FD_203654 | JGI IMG/M metagenome (GOLD analysis project Ga0326513, IMG submission 203654) | Bovine rumen microbial communities from UC Davis, California, United States - 2_2465_0518 | ecosystem: Host-associated > Mammals > Digestive system > Stomach > Rumen | place: USA... | reverse complement strand
CCTCGAGCTTTCCGTGTGATCTTTGATTGACTGGCACTGACATATTCCCGGTCCTCCTCCCCGCCATCCGTGGGTGGCGGGGAAATTGCAATGATTAGCAGATGACGCAAGCCGGAGCGCACCGAAGCGCGGACGTGGCGTAGTTGGGGCCGGCGCCGCCCGCCGTGGCCACGCTCCATGCATTGCTGCCATTGCCGCGGTACGCCGAACGCAGGCGGCAGGTCTGAGCCGAGCTCTTGGCGTTGTATCCGTAGCGGATGTGAGCGGCATTCGTTCCTGCGTTTCCTGTTACCTGAGGAGATGCGAGCCCCAGGCGCTGCTTCCAGTACTCCCACGCCTCACCCTCGACGCTGGCCAGCTGCGGCACGATGTACTCCTGCTCGAGAGATGCGAGGAAAAACGTGTCGTATGTGTCCTCGTAGGTCCCGATCTCGCTGTCGGTCACGGTATTGAGCGCCGTGCGTACCTTCACGGGCTTGATGATATTCAGGAATTCCTCGTCGAAGCCTGCCATGAATCCACGCAGCGCAGCCAGCTGATCGGGCTGGCGGTCGAAACGGTTCTGCGGCGTCCACCATGCTCCCGCTGCCGCCGCGCTGTTCAGGCGCTGCCTGATAGCACTCTGGCTCCAGCGGTTGTATCCGTATGCAGATCTGTGGAGCTGGTTGAGGCCGGCAGCTCCATACTTCGTATTTGCAGACAGTGTTCCGAGGTTCGTCCCCGCGGCTCCTGCTGCAAGTGATACGATCTCGATGGGTTCTGCGGCCGTCTGGCTCGCAAAGGACCACACGCGCCATTCTGCCGGATCAGTGTCAGGCAGTGCCGCAGTCGTAGATGACGCCTTGCCGAACAACAACATGCCGCCGGCCGGGACCTGCTGCGTGAGCGCGAAGGCGTAGCTCTCGTCCTTTTTGACGTTGTTGCCCCAGCTGTCTCCAAACGTGACGTAGTAGGTTCCGACGGGCAGAGCTTCGTCCGCGACATAAAATGCCTCGTTCCCGTCAAACTGGCATGCCTCCATCGCATAGTGAGACTGCAGATACATCCCCGGGACAGTCTCGCCGTCTGCGAGCTCGACATCGCCGAAGTGCACGATATCCCACGGCAGCACATAGTCCTGCGCTCCGTCGTTGTAGTTGAGCATGATCTGGTCGCCGATGCCAAACGCGCCCTGCGCCTCGCCGGCCTGCACGATCCTGTGGATCTCCTGCAGGGTAGCGACCGGCGTAGCTCCCTCCTGGGCGTTGATCATCCGCGTCAGGAGCATGTTCTGGCGGTCGATCGCAGACGCGATCTGCTTGCCGGCCTCCTCTGTCATGAGAAATTTGTCTACGTAGTTGCTCATCCTTTTCCTCCTTTAGTTGGTATAGATGTATTAGCCTTCGGCCAGTCTCGCCCTCTGGAAGATCCTCCCGTCCTGGTCCTTATGGATCCCGAGGGCTTCCTCGAGCACTTCCGGATGCTCCTGTATATATGCCGCTGCCGCAGCCCCGATCGTCTCCTCGGAAAGGCTGTCGACCTGCTCCTGTGTCTTCCTGAGGCGGCTGCTCAGCAGAGCGTAAACTTCTACAGGTTTCACTTGTGCCTCCTTCCCTGCCTCTTACTGCGGAATCCACCGCTGCGACGTTTCCTCGTAGAAATAGATCGCTCCCGTGTCAATCATGAGGCAGGATGACCCAGTCCTCACATAAGTCGGAAGCTTGTCCACATCCTGCGACAGGCCCATGTAGCTCCTAATCATATGGTCGCTTCCATCTGTGCCGGTGCATTTGATGCTGCCCAGATTCGGGGCGCTCTGGATGTCGTCATACCACACGCCATCAACATATCCGCTCATTATCTACCTCCGTTAATGTTTTTATCCCTCTGCCGGCAGGCGCTGTATGATCCTGCCGTCGTCTCCCGCGCGCAGGCCCAGTGCGAGGAATACACGCGCGATCGCGCCGGCAGCCGCAGCGTCTGCGGGCATGTCCTCCTCTGTGAGGGTCTTGTCTGTGCCCACTTCCACGGCGTTATACACGCCTCCGTCGATCCACGAGTAGCCGTCGTAGTAATACCAGTGTCCGAACACGTAGCCGTCTTCGGATCCGGCGTATACGTATACTCTGCCGTGTTCTTCCATCTCTGCAGCAGTGCCTGCTCTCAGCGGGGATCCGTAATTTATCTGTGCTTTTCTCGCAGACTCTTCCGCCGCGGTCGATGATGCCGCCGCGGATCCAGCCGACTGCTGCGCGGATGACGCGGCCGTCTCCGCCCTCTGCATGATGTCCGTCGCTGTCGATACGGCTCCCTCTGCCGCCGCGATGCTCTCCGCTACGCGGTTCTTGAATTCCTCGTACCATACCTCCTTTGTCGGCTCCGGAATGAGGTCGCTCTCTTCTCTGCTCTCTTCCACCTGCACCTTTGTGCTTTTTGTCTTGAGCACATAGCCTGTGCCCTGGAATTTGAGATAGAATTCAAGCGCCCCACTTACCGCGCAGGCCGTTTTTGGCACAATCCATCCGAACCTGATATTTTCATCATTGCGCTCGATGCTGACTGCAAGAGTCTTGCCGAAATAGCTTTTTTCGAGAGAAAAAACGATGTAGATCTGTTTTTCCGACAGATCTATGCCGTCGTAGTATCTTCCCATCTGGAACCGGATATACTGCGAGTTTTCCTCTCCCGCGATCAATGTCTGGCCGAGGATCTTCTGCAGTTCCTTCGTCTCCCAGTCCACCTCGAAGATGAGGTCGTCCGTATATGCTCCAGCAGTGCTCCCGGGCACAAATTCCCATGTATCTGCCATCTTTGTCCTCCTGCTCTGCTCCCTTTAGGCCGTGCGCCTCCACATGTACACAGCCAGATAGGGCGGTAAGTTGTTGTGTGCAGCGTTGCCTCCTGCAGGCCCTGTCGCGCCAGTCCCGGATGCTCCGCTCGTCAGTGCTGCGCATTTTGCCACTGTGATCGAGTGTGTATGTGCAGCCGCCGTCGATGCATTAAGTGCTGCGCATTTTGCCACTGTGATCGAGTGTGTATGCGCTCCGGCCGATGTCGATGTGTATGTGCTGCCGCTTGCATCGCTGCCCTGCGCAAGGTATCCTTTGCCTCCCGCTGTAGGCGTCGCGTACTGCCAGCGCGGCATCTTGTGCGAGTGCGCGCCTGCGCTGGACGCAGTAGCTGTATGCGTGTGCTGCGGGACTGTGTGGCTGTGCCCGCCTGCGCCTGCGCTTGTAGCTGTATGTGTGTGCTCCGGGACGACATGCGTATGGCTCGGGCCTGTGTGTGTATGCCCCGGCATTTCCTCCTCGGTCAGCTTGTGCGACGCCTCGCCGCCTGTGGATCCCGCGCTGTATGTATCGCTCGCGCCGAGCAGGAATCTGTCCTGCAGCCGCACCCATGTACCTCCAAAGATCCTCGCCGGGTCGACGTTTACAGCCGACATATAGATGCTCCCCACAGGATATACTGCGTTGATCAGTGTGCTCTTGAGCCCCGCCAGCGAGTCGATCACTGTAAAAAGCGGTGTCACACTTTCCAGCGTGAGGCCGTTTATGCAGACCCGGTACAGAGGCGTATCGTCCTGCATGGCTCCGGAAAAAATATCTCCCGTAATGCAGCTGGGGAGCACCGGAGTGCCTGTCGTCTCCGACCCCTTAATGATCACCAGCGACGCGCTCTCAACGCTCGTCGCCGCGTCCTTGCTGTAGCGCATAACGATGAGGTCGTAGCGCTTGCGGCCCTGCGTGCCGTTTTCCACGGTTACGTCCATCGTCGTGTTTGTCGGAATGCTGATATGCCTGCCCTGGTCTACGAGATCTCCGGAGCCGATCGTGATCAAGTTGTTGTTCGTGATCGAGGCCGCGAAGCGCGTGCCGGTCTGCAGGACATATCTGTCAAGCCCGCAGACTCCGGCATTAAAAAGGCCCTTATCCGCGGATGTCACGTGCCCGTGCCCCGCGTATCCCGTTACAAGATGTACTGCCATTATTTAACCTCGTATGTGATTTTTATGTCGTTGTTGTTAATCTTGATAACCTTCTTGGTAATCTCCTGCGTAGCGCTGATCCCGGTAGAAGGCTCGAGCACTCCCACAACGTCGCCGATGTCGTAGACCATATCCGACTCTTCGAGAGATATCTCCATCGGAGATGCTTCGTGCGCCTCCTCCAGGCGCTCCAGGGCGCTCGCCACCATCGTCGCGTAGTGATCTTCCACCGCCTTGTAATACATGCCGGAGATCCATGGCGGCGCCACCTTTTCGTCGATCTTGGTGTAATACTTATCAGCCGCCCATGCAGGTGCATTATTCTCGGTCTGCGTGTAAAAAGTGTTTGACGCCCATGCAGGCGCCGACTCGGTCTTGCTGTATGTGTAGCGCGGTACCTCGTTCCATGCCGGCGCGCGTTCCATCCGTTTCGCCGTGTAATATGTACGCGCCTTCCAGCGCGGTGCCTCTTCCCTGGTCTCGGTCTTTCCTTTTGAGTTGGTCGTCTTTTTCTTGACCGCCTCGATCGGCCTGTACTGCTTCCATGGCTCTTTTTTGAGCTCCGCGGCGGTCGATCGGCGGTAGTAGCTCTCGTACTGGTCAGCCCAGTCGGTCGGCTGCATGGTCTGCATGTTATATATGTTGTAACTCACGCCTTCCGTCTCTCTGTACTCAGACGTCACGCCATCCGTGTAGAAAAAGTAATATGCCTTGTAGTTTGCGGCCCAGTCTTTTGGCTGCCTGCTCTGGCGCGTATACTTTTCTGTGACTTTTGGAGCTACTTCCACGTAGCTGCTCCCCGACTTCCGGAAGTATGCTGCGTATTTTGCTTCCCAGTCCGACGGCTTTATCCTCAGGAGCACGTACACTGTTGTCCCCGATACCGAATTATAAGAGTCTCCGCTTCTCTCGAAGTAGCTGGAAAAGTTGACCGGCCAGTCATATGGCTGCATCTTTTGGATACCATACTCGATCACATCCCAGTCCACAGCCTTATAGCTTGCTTCATCGCTTTCCGCATCCAGGTAAAAATAGCTGTCGCAGGCCGTCGCCCAGTCGTCCGGCTGTTCTGTGAGCGGGTCGTAGTTGATCACCTTCTCTGCAGATGGATAATCGAGCACCTCGGAGACTTCGTCGGCGCCCGTCATGATCTGCTGCGATTTATCGAGAATGTAATCACTGTCCTGTATCGGCAGGTCCTTTTCCGTGTATGGCTGTACTCCGCCATGCTCGTCGCAAAATATATGGATCACTGCGCGCTCTGCCAGATCGCCCTGGCCGAGGCAGATCACGTGATTGATCGGCCTGTACTGCTGCTCAAGCTCGAATGTCGTCTGCGACGCGTCAAACTCTTCATCTCGTGAGTAGTCCATGGCCGGCAGGGCGGACAGCTCTACTTTGGAGCCCGTCCACTGCATGTGCAGTTTGCCCCCTGCCGCCTTGAGCATGTTGCGGATGCCGGTATAGGCGTATACATATCTCGGCACCTGGTATGCATTTATATCGATCCTGCTGTCCTCGGTCGAAGCCTGGAATACGTCGCCCGCGTCAATGTGCTGGATGAGCTGCGCCAGGACCTGATTGGCTTCTCCGCTCAGGATGAGATAATCCTGGCCTCCCTCCGGGCAGATCACTTTCCCCTCCAGGACTCCGTGCCATGTGCGCCCCTTGTATGTGATCTTCTCGGCTTCCGTGTCTACTGCGATCGAGTCGACTACTCCTCCGTACTCCTCGCCCACTGCATAGATCTTCGCCCCCGGCTCGCAACAGTGATCCGCGGAGTCGACCGTGCACTCGAAGTCGTTCTCGTCCACGCCGAAGGCCATGTCGAGCTCGTAGGCTTCCAGCACCCCGATGTCGACCCCTGCCGCATTTGTATAGATCAGATCCATCTAGGCTCTCCTCTCTCGTCATACAGGACGATATCGACGCCCAGGTCCTTGGCTTTATTTACCGGAACAAGCCCGCTCGGGATCTTCTGGAAGATGTAGCTGTCTTTATCGCGAGTGTGGAAAATGTTCTCCTCCTGCCCGGTGTTGTCATGCTTTCGGATCTTCTTTGTCCGCGAGTTGACTGTTGCATACTCCCCCGTCGCGAGGTCCGTGTACAACGTGTAGTAGTGTCCGTCTATAACCACCTGCGGATTTTCGCACGGGCCGTAGAAGATGATCTCGAAATTTGCGTCGTATACCGTGCCGTTTTCCAGGAACTCGACCACATCCGCCCGGTCATAGTCGAAGCCGGTCCCTAAGTCATAGCCGTAGTCAAAGGGATAGTCGAGCGATCCTTCCGTGTCCGGTGAGGCCGCGAATTCGAAGGCGTGCTTCCTTGTCCAGTACGGGCTTACCGACAGGATTGTAATTTTTTTCTGCACTGCTTCGAAAAGCTCTTCGAATTCGTCATAGTCCGCTTCAACGACAAAGCACTCTTTGTAGTACTCGTTCCACCAGATTTTCCCCGGCTGCATGGTCCTAACGTCGTGCTCGAAGCACTTATGCATCTGTTCCATGATCTGGTTGTACTGGTCTGCGTCATCGGCAAGGATCTGCAGGGTCAGTGATGACTCCTGTGCGTCTTTATAAAAGCGCTTTATCCTGGCTATTCCGCCAACGCCCGAGATGGTCGTATACGACCATTCATTGTGCAGTAAGGCTTCCGGCGACTCCGGCGATATGGTATCTGACATAAAGTTTATGATCGTGCCGTCTGAGCACTCATAGTACAGTTCCACTTATAAGCACCCCCTCACGACTCTGCCGACCTCCCTGTGGTCGAGCTCCATGCGGATGTCCATGGCTGCGCACGCACGCGCCACGCTTGCCGCAATGCGATCGTAGTCGATGGCTGGAACGTTTTCCCGCACCGACTTCGCTACATAGTCCTGCAGTGTGCTGATCGGGCTCACTGCTTCCGGGCCTGCCTCCCCTACGCCGTGGATCCCGTTGATGGCGGGGATCAGTGTCGCCTTACCGAAAATTGCACCGAGCCTGTGCCAGCTGATGGAGAAATGCGGCACTGATGGCGGATTGATGGAAAACTTCCCGCTGATGCTGATATGCGGCAGTTTAAGCTTCGGCAGGCTCCATGAAAAATGGAACTTTGACTTAATAGCGCTGATCGCATTTGATACGGCGTTCTTCGCTCCGTCCATGATAGACTTGATCTTGTCCTTTATCGATCCAAAAATATTGGACACCGTGGACTTGGCTGCGTTAAATCCAGAGGAGATAGTAGACTTGATGCTGCTTATAGCTTTGGATACCGCAGAGCGGGCTGTCGTTATCGGATTAGTTATTGCATTGCGGATAAAGTTCCAGGCTGTCGATGTCGCGGACTTGATGCCGGACCAGATCGAGGTCACCTTGGAACGGATGCCCGTTGTGATATTCGTGACGATATTTCGGGCTCCGGAAATCGCAGACTGGATGCCCGACTTGATATTGTTCCATGTATTGGTCGTGCTGTTGCGGATGCCGGACCAGATAGAGAGGACCTTGGAGCGGATGCCCGTTGTGACATTTGAGATCACAGTGCGGATTTTGTTAAAAATCTCTGTAATCTTCGTGTGCATAAATGTTATGGCATTTACGACAAATGTGCGGATCGCTTCAAATGCCCCTGTCACGATGTTGCGGAACGTCTCGCAGTTGTTCCAGGCGTATATCAGCCCCGCGACCAATGCTGCAATGGCCGTGACTACAAGAAATACCGGGTTTGCCAACAGGGTCGTGTTGAGCAGGGCAAACGCTTTTGTCACCACCGTAATCAATGCCGATATCCCCAGCGCAGCCGCGAGGATCCCGAGGGCCGTCGCTATTCCTACAACTACCGCCTGCAGTACCGGAGACTGCTGTACGACCTGCGCGACCTGTGTGACGACTCCGGATACCGCTGTGACTACAGACTGGATTGCCGGCGCAAATGTGGACATGAGAGCCATCTGGACGTTGTTAACCGCCTGCTGCCATGAATCGGACATGGTCGTCGCGTTCTCTGTAGTGGACTCCAGCGCCCCGTCGTTTTCCTGCAGGGCTTTCGTCCAGTCGCCGATTGCAAAAGATCCATTCTGTATATTCGTCGCCAGCTCCTGAGCGGCCTTCTTGCCAAAGATCTGCTCTACGGTTTTTCCTGTATCTCCGACCTGTTGCTGTAGGGCCTCCGACACGCTCCCGGATTCTTCGATGGCAGAGATCGCCGAGCGAAATGCTCCGGGAACGTCATCTGTTTCCGCAGACATGTTCGCAATGCCCTTTGTCAGTCCCGACATGACTGTGGACACATTAGCTCCGCCGTCGGACAGGCCGATCAGCATGGCGAGAGCTTCCTCAGAGCTATAGCCGAGCTCCTGGAACTGTGTGCTGTTATCGGCCAGGTATCCGCTCAGCTCGTCGACCGACATCTGGCATGACTGGTTTGCCGTGGTCAGATCATCGAGAAGGCCATCCATGTCATCCATGTCCATGCCCCATCTGTGCATGATGTCTGCTATGGAGTCGACCGCTTTGGTACCATCTGTTCCTGTGTGGTGGGCGAAGTTTTCAATCTTTACAGTCAGATCTTCCGCTTCGTCGCCTGTAAGTCCGAAACGTGTATTTAATTCTGCCAGCGTGTTGGCCACGCTGTTGATATCCGAGTCTGCGTTCTTAATTGCCCCGAACGCTTCCTGCGCGGACTGATTCAGCCCTTCAAGAGCTTCTCCGGAAGCTCCTGTGCCTTCTACGATTGCTGCAGATGCATCATCAAACTCCGCAGCCATGTCGTAGGCCGCCTGTCCTATTTCCGCGAGCTTGTCGGCTATCCCTGCGTTGATCAGGATTTCCGCCATGTCGTCGACGCTCGACCCTGCCTGATCCGCAGCGTCTTTTTGCTCTTCGAGCCCTGTGTTTGCGCCCTGGAGTTCGCCCGTTAGCTTCTGCTCCTCTGTCTGTGCATTGATCAGGGCTCTCTCCAGTTTTGCGACCTCTTCAGAATCCTCTCCATAGATCGCCTTGGCCGCTTCCAGCTTCTGCGTTAACGCTTCCTGTTTGTCGGCATTCGCCTGCAGCTGTGCCTCGAGGATCTCTGTTTTTGTCTTCTGGTATTCTGCGGCATCGCCGGTGTTTTTGAATGACGCTTCTGCAAGCCGCATCTCCGCGCGCAGAGTTGACATTTCAGAATTGGCGGACTGTATTGCAGATGTAAACTCGCCGGTTTCCGCGGTAAATCTTATTTTCGCCTCATTTTTAGCGCTTGCCACGTGCCTCCGCCTCCTTCCTCTGCGCGTATGCTAGCCATCCGTCATATGCGGTTTTATCCGCGGCGGCCGTTTCCAGGAATGCCTCATCTGACTCCCAGAATGTCGCTTCTGATATGCCGATAATGAGGACATAGTATGCGTAGTAGTCTGCGATCGACTCAAGTGGGAAATCCGGGACTTTTACCGCCGGCCGCGTTTTTTCCCGCGTTGCCTTACGGAAGGCATCGCGGAAGCCTGTTTTTTTTCCTGTACTCCAAAGAGCTGCATGAACACCTTGCCGATTTCCTCACGGTTGTCGGTCATGGCGTTAAAAAATGCATTCATATCCTTGCAGTCGTCGCGGCTGCTGTTTGCGGCGCGGTATCCGATGTATATCAGCTCTGCCATTTCGAGCTCGTCCACCCCTTCGCCGTTTCCGAGCAGCTTATAAAGAGAGCGGTAGCGCTTGTAGATCTCGGGCTGTTTCCGGGAGAGCTCTGCGAGCGCTCCCATGCCCAGCGTTACGCTTTCCTGGCTGCCGTCTTCCATGGTGATCTTATAAATAGCCATCTACCGCTCACCTCCTTTTAGGCCTATGCCTGCGCAGCTTCGCTGCTGAAGCTGGTCATCCAGTTATCCTCTGTCAGGACTGTGCCCGTCAGCTCGCTGGCGAGTGCCTGGTACTCTCCGATGCCGGCGTCGTCGGGCATATAGGAGAGTTTCATCTCAACCTCTGCCACCTCTTCGCCGCCGTTCTCGATCTCGGTGCTATTGATCTCTTCCACCTTGCAGCGGGGGAAGCCGAGGAACATGGGCTCGTCGTCCTCGTCTTTTACCCTTGCGGCGATCGAGCACTCGGGCATGAGCGACTCGATATTTGAGAAGCCGTATACACCGGGCTGCAGGCCCTTGTTTGTCATCGCGTTAATCTTGCGATAGAGTGCGAGCTTGATGTGCAGGCTCACTGTGATTGTGCCGTTGCCTGTAGGCTTGGTCTTTCTTTTCTTGGTGACTCCGCGGCATTTCTTTGTCACGGTCTTGGTCTCTCTCTCGATCGTGATCTTACCGATGCAGTCGTCTCTTGTGTATTCGGTGTCCCCGTCGACCTTGATGGCCAGCTGGTCGCATTCGAACATGCTATACACATCTGCAGATGTTTTAGGCATTTTTGTCCTCCTTAAAAATTCTCTGTCAATCTCCCGATGCAGAGGTCGATGATCTCGGCGGACGCGTCCTCTGCGCCCCGCCTCATAAACTGCAGGTTCCCCGCGTGGTGTACCGTGTTGGAGCCGTCGTCGGGAAAATAGAGGTAGTGGTATTTGTTCCTCGCTGCAATCGTCACCGCCTGCGGCTCATTATCCTGCTGAAATGATGCCGGCATAGCCGCCGCGGCGGCCCTGCCTTTTCCCTTCCACGTGCGCCCGGATTGCGGAATCAACGGAGCAATGCGCTCCTTGATCATCTGTGCGCCCTGGCCGTGCAGAACGTCGTCCACAATCTGGCCGGCGCCAGCTCCGTACCGTTCCATGGTTTCAGCCAGATCGTCGAGCGCATCGGCTTCCAGAGCGAACCATTCCGACATTTAGCACCTCTTTTCCGGCCGGTAGATCGCGATCGTAGCAATCTCGACCACCATCTCCGTCTTCCCCTTCCTGACATAGTCGTACTGGACGTCCTGATCCGTCATGCGGAGCTTCACTCCGACTGCCTCAGTGTCTTCCAACGCAGCTATGACCTCGTCGACGTACCCTTCCGGGATGTAATCCTCGTGTATGATGTGGACCTCGTAATATGTCTGCAGGTCCCGGCGCTTCATTCTGTCCTTTGTGGTCTTCTGTCTGCCGAAAACGAAATAATTCCAGACATCCAGATCTGTCTTTTCCATCATTCCGTAGTGGACGCCCCCTGCCATTCCGTCCTTTTCCGCCAGGGCTTCAAGTGTCTCCCTTATGC
>Ga0326513_10003652_pt1 | contig 11135 bp, 13 predicted proteins | sample 2_2465_0518_D_FD_203654 | JGI IMG/M metagenome (GOLD analysis project Ga0326513, IMG submission 203654) | Bovine rumen microbial communities from UC Davis, California, United States - 2_2465_0518 | ecosystem: Host-associated > Mammals > Digestive system > Stomach > Rumen | place: USA... | reverse complement strand
TATACGGTCTGCCATTTCAGATGTCATATTGTCACCTGTCGACCTATTAGCCGTGTTGCCGCGGCCCCACATTATTTCAGGAATGCCAAAACCAGTAAAGACTCTTGATTCCATATATTTAAGGTATGGATCAGCATTTATTACTTTATCTGATGCGATAGGCTTGATATTAACTCTTTCTGTTGTAACAAGTCCGCCTTCAACATCCATTCCTTCTATTTCTTCCTGCATCTGACTGACTTCATTGGATTTTCCGGGATCATCTTCTGTACCAACCTGTACATGATAGAATGGATATATAAATCTGTACATCATCTTAAGAACATTTTCTTCAGCCTGTCTTAATGCACGAACATCATCAAGAACAGGGATAAGAAAGCTCTTACCATATGCTGCACCTTTTTCTCTCTTATAATAGATATGTATTACGTCTTCTGTATTGAATGTCTGTTTACCGGCATCTGTTTCCTGCTGCCATTCTGTTACTAAACCATGATCATCTCTTTTACATGTCATAGATACAGGATCAGCACAGAAATATCCGCCTACAGGATCTTTTCCATATAATCCAGTAAGAGCCTGACCTTGTGGAAAAGCATTAGGATCATTGGTCCTTGATTTTACTATCATACTGTTGCCATATTTTACTATGTCTTCTGCTATATCTATTAAAAACTGTTCGGTTGGAGTTTGCGTTGCCTCAGCAATATACGCAAGTCTGAGATTTATATATTCAGTAACATTTGGATCTGTACCTGATATCGTATATCCTTCTTTGAAAATCTGATCGACATATTTATCAACACCTTGTCTTATATACGAATCAGTATCATATCCATTTCGTATATCTTCCATGTCAAATTCTGGTTTTTCAAAATCAGTACCTTTTACTGATTTGAAATTGACACGTTTGACAAATTCTGATGATAATTCACGACCTGAAGCTCCACCGGAACTTCCGCTTGCATCTCCAGTTATAGAAACGATTTCAGGAAACAGCCTTTTGGCCAAAAATAATTTTATCTTGTTCATCAAGGCTCTCCTTCTTTATATGTTACAGGTTACTGCTTGTACTACCGTACAGACTTTTAATAAAGTATTTTTCTTTTTCCAATTCATATATCTTTTTAAGATTAAGTTGGTCAAGTTTAAAAACTCTATTTACATTGCGTAATGCTTCAGTTGTACGTTCACTATATTCTTGAATTTTACGACCTATAAATACAGACTCATTAGATGTACCTTCATGTCTTAATTTAAATAGGTCATTCAAATATTTACGTGTTTCGTAGTAATTATATAATGCTTTTTGCATAAGTTCAATAGTCTGGTTTTTATTATATGAATTAGCTCTAAGATCTAACTGATGATTTACTTCATCATACATAGTTTTAATTATATTCATATCATTAGCTGTAGCTGTACCTTTATCTCTTTTTACTATAGCGTTAGCTACATTTATAGCTTGTTTGTTATCTCTATATGCATGTAATTGTACACTTTTAGAAAATATAGCGTCATATGCTATCATAGGATAATTTATAGTAGATGAATTATTAGACCTTTCAGCTCTTCTTAATGAATCTATATAACCTTGATCTATACTTACAGCATCATCTGTAGGCATATTGTCATTACCATAATACATTTTACCTATAGTATCTTTTAGATTATTAAGATTATCCTCTGAATTATGTATCTGCTGCATAAGTTCAGGTATCTGACTACCATCTATACCACGATGGTAGTCAACAAAATCATTAACATAATCATTATCACCATTATCAAGAGCATCCCTGAAAGCATATGGATCATTATAAACAGGCCATCTGCTATTACTTGGATTACCTTTATTGTTTGAATCATTATTTAATATAGAAGACTTATTGCCTGTTTTATCATCATCAGAAGAATTACTCTTGGAATTCTTTGATGAGGCTCCTGTTTTTGATGCAAAAGGATTATTACCAGAATCTCTTTCATCAATAAATTTATCAACAAGCCTGTCTAATAACTTTTCCATATTATTTACAGCATAATCTATTGCTTTCATGGCATCTGAAGGTTTATTCTGTCCAAATCCATTAAGAGTTGATGAATATATGGTTAAATCAGTTCCAGGTATATATCTTGACTGGTTCTGACCAGTTACTGCATCAGCTGAACCATTTAATTCTTTCTCATACTGTAATCTCGGAACATATCCAATTACAGAACCATCATCATATAACTGTTTTGTAATTCTATCAGACATCAGAATTTCTTCCTCCTATACATTTGTGACCTGCCGGAAGTTTTTGTCTTCATAATATTTATTACTCCTATATATGATGAAGCATTCTGTAGTTCAGCTTTAGCTTTCGGGTCTCTTAACAGATTGATAGCCTGTTCAGAATGTCCATTAAGGATACCGATTATTGCATTATCTTCGTTAATGAATGATCTGTCCTTAACATCTGTCTGACGTTTATCAATTTTACCGATAGCAGCTGTCTTAATAGAGAATACTTTTCTAAGAAGAGAATCATATTTCTGAGCAAATACTAATAATGCAAGATTCATTGCATCAATAGCGTGTTCATTCTCATCTGAATATATAGGTCTTCCGTCTGAAGAAATACTCTTAACAGTATATTCTTCAAGCTCCTCTATCATGTATTTATCTTTTGGATCAAGAACTACTTTACATTTCTCAAACAGATTTACTGAATTATTTACCATAAACGGTTTGAGATGTTTCTTGTCCTTCTTACGTGTATATGGATCAGTAACTTCAAGTTTTTCAGAGAACTGATAACCTACAACTTTATCAGCAAGCTGAGATTCAGGATTTTGCAGACCATATTTGTGAAGAAGCTCAAGCTGTGTTTCTCCATAACCTCTGTCTATAGCTATCCAGTCAAACTTATACTCTTCATTAAGAGCTATGATCTTATTCATGGCATTAGTATAAGTAAATTCTGAACGAGCTATTTCTTCTCTGAATAATACTTTAAATACAGGAATTATAGTTCCGTTCTCATCCTGATGGAATCTGTCGAATTCCATACATACCATATTGGTAGCATTAGCATATTTATCCCAGTCAACACCAAGACATCTGATATTCTGGCCATGTGTACTCTTAAGATATGCTTTTCGTGAATTCGGATCCCATTTAGTGATATATGACCATTTAAGTCTGAGACCTTCGTCAATTGCCATCTGAATATACTTCTTCTGGTATACTCCAAGTGCTTCTTCACCGAATTCAGCAAGAACTTCCTGTTGATATCTCAATTCTGAGAGCTCATCACGTATATCTTCAAGATATGTCTGGCCGGTATCAGGATTAAACTTAAGAAGTTCCTTATTAACGTTTGAAGGAGCATATATCTGAGTCCATCCATTTCCTTCACCAAGCGGTCTTTCTGATATCTGATAACCAGAGAATATGTTATTTTTCTTATCTTCGTCACTTACTGAGTATGTTTTTGTTGCATATTGACACCATTTATAGTATTCTTCGTGTTTTCCTGATGGTGTTGATGCTGAAATAACTCTTATACGTTCTGGAGCCTCATTTCTGATATTAAGTACGTTTGTAAGCTGATTTGAACCTATATAATCGGTCTCATCAAGCACTATTACGTCTGCACGTTGTCCACGGGAGCTATTTGCACCTGTTGTAGCGTTATTTGCACCAGCAGTAAGACCAAGAATGCTTGAAATTACTCCATTTATAGTAAATTCTATGTGATGATGTACGTCTCTTGTTATCAATCCCTGTAAAAGAGGGCTCATATCTATAAGTTGATGCAGTCTTTTAAAGAAAAGATCGACCTGAGTTTCGTATGGAGCAAGAAAAAGTATGTCATATTGGTTGTTAGGACCCTTATTGATCTGTGTATATGAGAACCAAAGGGTAAGAATACATAAAGAATCAGTCTTTCCAAGACGTCTTCCAAGCCGTAAAACAAGCTTTTTTGACCGTTTTCCTTCAAGAATTATAGGTTCCTGATAGTCTCTGGCCTCCCAATCAAGATAAACTTTAGCCCAAAGTATAGGATTTGCCGTAACTATATACTCAAGACTCTGAGGTTTTGTCATTTTATGTTTTTGTATGACATAATCAACTCTTTTTTTGATCTGTTTATCTATTTTTTCGAGTTCTTTCATCAAAATATCACATTGACGATCACTTAATTCGGTTATTAGAATAGCTGTTGCTGCCATTTTTACCTCTTTTTACATAATATTTCTGTGTCCATAGCGATATTTTGTAATATTATAAGCTATATCGCTATCATTTTCATTAAGATCATTTTGATACTTCATTTGTGGATCATATGTGTTTTTTTTCTTTTTTTTATCATCTTTTTCATTGTTTTTTTTAGCACTAGCTATTGCAATTGTGCCTACTACCACAGCTGCTGCTATACCTATACCTATAGCAGTTTTTGCTTTGCCAGAAAGCTTTTTTGTATTTATTGGGCTTGATTCTTGAATGTTTTCAGATGATTTAGTTGTGTTATTTATATCTGTTTTTTGCTGTTGTGTCTCTTGATTGCTGTTATTTATTTTATCAGAACTATTGTTATCTTCTGTATTTATTTTTTCAGAACTATTGTTATCTTCTGTATTTATTTCTTCAGAACTATTTTCTGTATTTATTTCTTTAGAATTTAGTTGATCTTGGCTATTTTCGTTAAAAACAGCATCATTTTCATTATTTTCTGTATTTATTTCTTCAGAATTTAGTTGATCTTGACTGTTTTCTTTATTTTCTGTATTTATTTTGTCAGAACTTAATTGATCTTGATTGTTTTCGTTATTAACAATATCATTTTCTTTATTTTCTGTATTTATTTTGTCAGAATTATTATTATTTTCTGTATTTATTTCTTCAGAACTTAATTGATCTTGACTATTTTCATTATCAATAACATCATTTTCGTTATCAATAACATCATTTTCGTTAAAAACAACATCATTTTCGTTATTAACAATAGGAGTGCCATCTTGATGCACACCAAATAATTCTGTCCATGCCTTTTCTTCGTCAATTCCTATAACATAGCCAACAGCTTTGTCGTAAAGCTTATCACTATTAAGCGAATATTTATTAAGCGGTTCAAGAACTTTATCGATTTGTGCTTCTGTTATTATGACATTAGTATCGTATATTTTATTTTTATTGAAATTTTTTTGATATTCGGCATTTATTCCGCCTTCTGTAAACATCGCTATGTCAAACATCCGGCTTTTATTTTTTGGTCCAACAGCAATTTTATTACCATCGTTACCAAGAAAATATTGCCCACTATTAATTACGACATTTTTGAGCGGTGCTTTTGTGTCATATGTAGGTGTAACGGTTATCTTATTATTGCCATGTATTTTAAATGTATTCTGTAATCCACAAAAGCATGATTTCGTAAATGCTGCATTTACAGTTTCAGGTATCAAGCCCTCTTTTTGAAGCATTGCATAAACGAGTTCAGGGCTTATCATATTTCCGCCCCATGATAACTTACCTTCAGCTGTACCATGGCTTACCAGTGTCATCATGTCGCCTTTTTGTAGCGCGATAATGCCAGATCCTTTTGCCCTGTTAGTAGTATTTATCTGTTTGTTTATATTCTGTATCTGTTTACCGACTTCTTTTTTCAGATAGTCAGATATTCCAATTTGTGCGCTTGCGATATCTGTATTATAAAATGTAGAATTTTTACTTACAGACTCTTTTATTATAGTACGACCTGCATTATCGGCATTTGCGTACATTTTAGAATCAATTTTTTTAAAATTATGGATATTATATAATTTATGTATTTTTTTATTCATATAATCACGCTAACATATAATTACGTGCTTCATTACCAAGAGCAGACTGTACATTTATGCCATTCTGTCTTATTGCATTAAGAGAACGTTGTCTCATAGTATATCCAGCTTTTGTCATTTCAAAATGACCAGAACCAAACTTTCCGCGTTGATTAAAAGCCTGTCCCATGACTTTACCGGTATTCTGCATATCATTTATGGATGCAGCTCCGATTAATTGAGCTCCTTGTATAGCAAACATACCAGCTAATCCGGCTGGATTTGGTAATCCTAATTTACCTACGGCTGCACTAATCGCTGCATCTGCGGTTCCATAAAGAAATTTGTTTGTTGCATAAGTAGTAAGACCAGCTGTTACTGGATTTTCACCTTGTTCATTAGCACTTTTCATTGCAGATCCTACCAGAACTGCATTTGCAAGAGGCTGACCAACAACAGGTATTTTTGGTAACATTAATGGAGCGGCCATTTCAAGCACTTTACCTACCATTGCCATAAATTATCCTCCCATTCCATAAAATGCAGATATAAACTGACCATCAACACCGAAATCATCAAGAACATTTGATACTGGGTTATTACCTGTTTTAACAACCCTTTTTGCCATATCGGAAAATATATGAGGATCTCCGTTAGCAGCCTCCATCATAGACTGTACTACTCCTCTGTTAAGTGGTTTTGTCATTCTCTGCATTCCAGGTTCATATGTAACAGGACCTAATTTTACTTTATTATGGGCAGCAAGAAGAGGAGGAACTAATGACATAGCACCCATGGCGGCAACTCCGGCCATTGCGCCACCAAGACCTATTCTCTGCATAGAACCTACAATAGCACCTTCAGCTTCTCCTGTAGCAGCAGCTTCAACTGTTTTCGACAGGTTGTTTCCTTGTATTGTCTTCTGTTCCATCAGTTTCCGCCTCCTCTTCTTTATTTACTACGATATTTCCACTATCATCAAATTCAGCATCAATAATATCAATATCAATAGTATTCTGTTCTGATTCCATTTCTTTTATCTTCTGGAATATACGTATTGCTTCATCTGAAGCTGATTCACGGCGTTTATCCTGTGATTTGTCTTTCCTTGTTGCATTAAGCTGATTGAGTATTTTTATTTTACGATCCTGTAATGTTAATAAAAATTCGGCTTCAGGAGAAACTATTTCTCCATAATAAGGTTTACATTTCTTATCTATATCAAGCAATGTCTGAGCCATAAAATCACCATTAAGTGCTATTTTATTCTCAGCCCTTAACATCTGAACTTCTACAACAACAAGGTCTTTTATAAGTGTGGCATCAACAAGATCCTTGGGTTCTACCTCATCATTAACAGTATTTATTTCAAAATGGTCGCACCATTGTTCATATCTTGCAAGAATGGCAGCGACTTCCATTGGACATCTCTGGCCAATTACACGATTCTGAGGATCTATCATACATGTTTCTTTATACGGACAGTCAGTATCCTGACATAATATAGGTACAGAAGCAAACATTCCATGTTTTGACCTATACATCTTGTTGACATTTGAAACTTCTTTTACTACTTTAGTATTTAATCCAAAAACTGCTGCTGTTATCTCAGCACCATGTTTTTTAGATAAATCTGGAAGTGTATTATTATTATTGAATTGTATGGTTTTTACCATAGTACCTGAATTTGACATTTATATACTCCGTTTTAATTTATATTACAGATTCATAATACTTCTCTATTTTTTAATGCCTCTGCTGCTTTATTATTTTGATCTGCCTGTTCTCTATATCCATTTGCTACTGAATCTGTAGCTCTCATTGTTTCTTGTTCTGCATTATTTATATTTCTTTCTGATTGTAACTTAGAAGCATATGCATCGCTTCGATTTTTCATGAATTTGAATTTATTCACTATAGGATCTGTAACTTTTCCAAAAGCTTCTCTTACTAAACTTGGTTTTTTAGTTTTAGACTGTAATCCTTTTCCATCAAGATTACTTGCACCATTACTGCCAGACATTGTAGCTGCAATATCCATTACTTCATCAGAAACCTGTTTACTTTCCATTAACATACTTGTTCCTAATGAATAACCAGCTCCGGCAACGGCACCAAGAGTCATACCGGTTTCTACTCCTGTTCCGATATCTGAATTTTCATCAACAGCTCCTGCTATACCACCAACAATACCACCTACTGCCATTCCTGCACCTGTATTTATGGCTCCGCTTATAAGATGTGCAGTAAGAGAATTACCGGTTTCTCCACCGAATTTTCTCGCTATGGCATTACCAGCTTTTTTACTAAGGAGTGTTGAAAACGATCTTGTGAGCTGAGCTTCATCTGCCATAATTTTCTCCTTATTTTTGGTACAAACTATCTAACATATTATTAACAGTCATTTGTCCGTCTGCATCACGATAAAACTTCTGATTATTTTTAGCAGCAGTTCTTGCTTGCTGTTGATTATACATTTCTTTTACAATTCCACCTTGTTCACTTGCAGTTCTTTTTGCTATTGCTCCAGATATATCCATTATTTTATCTCTATGACCATATCCTGTTATACCAACTCCGCCAGCAAGCATTCCGAGTCCTGCACCTGTTAAAGCGCCTCTTGACATTCCTTCACCTACAGAACTCTTTGTATCAATAGCTCCGCCTATACCACCTATTAATGCTCCTCCTGCTGCACCGCCAACTGCTCCAACTCCAGCATTAAATAAACCTTCAGTAGCTATACCAAATCCTTTTCCTAATGCTTTTCCTATTTCTGGATCATCTAAATGTGAAAAAATTGTTTTATTAACTTTTCTTCCAAGTTCTTTTCCATATTCACCAGTTATAACCTGTTTAGCTACTGCACCTAAGGTATTAAGTTTACCCATAATTAAACCTCCATTATGCTATTGTAAAGTTACCACGATTCTGATATCCTGTATCAGGAGCATTTCCTGTACGATATCTGAGTTTGTTTTTTATTTTCTTATATATATTGTTGTTATCATATACAGTCTTATTACTTGCTATTACTGTACGGCCATATACATCGTAACCTGAAGCAGCAAGTCTGTTTTGCATATTTACATCTCCTGCAATAAGGGCATCATAAGACTGTACTTTACCGTTATATTGACTTGCTCTTTGATCTATCTGCATTCTTACCTGTTTTGCAAGTTCGGCTTTTACATAATTGTTCTGGAATGCAGAAAGGAACATGTTTATCTCGCCTTGTGTAAGCGGTCTCTGCATGTAAATCATAATATTATGCTCCTTATTTTTTACTTTTCAGGATATTATTAACTTCTTTCTGGACAGCAGCATAATCATATCCTGCCCGTATTATATTATATTTTCTTTTAATACCGTTTCCCCATTTGCCGTCTATTACTTCCTGAGCTATCTCTTTTACGGATCTGGTCTTATTACCTGACAACAGTTTATTTACTTCTCTCTGGATGTCATCATAATCATATCCTGTACGTAATAACTTTGTCTTGCGTTCAATCCCATCTCCCCATTTTCCTTCTATTATTTCTTTAGCTATCTCACTTATGCCTTTCTTTGCCGCAGGCTCGTACTTTTTACTCTCTGTAACATCAGGTTTCAAAAATAAGTCATGTTCTGCACGTCTGCGTCTTACCAGACCTTCAAGCACTTTACCGCCTGCCCTGTTATACGAAAGCATAGCCTCAGCTATCTCTTTCTTACTGCGTTTTCCGTTATTACAGAGTTTGTCTATACTACCTATATTATATGCGAAAGATATTAATCCATCAAATTCATTCTGTGTCCAGTTATATATACTGTCGTATTTATTAACTTTTGGTCCGTACTTTTTATCAAGGGAATCTTTAAGCCATGAATCAGCCTGCTGCTGTGTAATAGAAGTATTTCTTGAGATATTTATTCCTGTTATGTTCCTGTCAGCATTCGTGGTACCATATCCTATCGTCCATACTCCGACAGAATCCTGATATGCTTTTAACCTGCATCCTTCAAACTGTTTGATAAGGTTTAATCCGTTAATTGAAACTTTCATAATGCATTTACTCCTGTATATTATGCCTGTTCCAGCTGCGGTCCACAAATAAGACCTGCATATGTAACGTCCTTATATGTAGTGTCAAAAATATTCGGTTCATTCACGAAGTCATCATAAGCCTGTTTAAATGACGACTGCATGAACTTGTCATTGCCGTATTTACTAAGCCTTTTACCAGCATCCATCATGGCACCTGTGGAACTTATACTGTTCATAAGCGTTCCGCCCATAAAAGCACCTTTCATTACTCCGCCGATCACGCTCTTCTTGTCCTTCTCTTCAAGTTTGTCATTCTGTATTGCGGTACTTATGCCGCCTATCGCACCGCCTGCAACGGCTCCAACAGCAGTATCGACTGCTATCTGCTCAAGATAAGGTTCCGCAAGCTTTAATCCAGCACCCTTAAAAAGCTCACGCGCCTCATCATTCATATTGTCTTTATATATCTTGAAACCGCCGAAGATCATATTTCTAAATGCGTCTTTTGAACCCTCTGCTGCTTCTTTCTGGAATGTATTAAACAGATCATTAAGCGAATTCTGCATGGCTTCGTTGGTTTCAACGGTCTTTTTCAATCATTCCCGTATGGTATTTTCAACACCGTCAAACGCACCTTTCTTTATCATGCTGTTGCGTACAAGAGCACCCGGTGTAAAGCCTAAAGCCTTGCCAAAACTTTCATTCACTCTAGTCAGAGCTTTGTTAAATACTGCCATATCATCCTCCGATCTTGTATAGCTCAGCTATCTTTTTATTCGCCTCTTCCTGACACTTTGGACAGCATATCATTGGGGACTGGTTTCTTCGTATATAATAAGCCTGATTACACTGGGGACACATTACTGCCTTATCCTTACGGTTATCAGGATTATAAGTAGGAATATTATACTGTTTTCTTATACGCTGCACAGAAACACGGTTATAATTTATTATTTCAGCTATCTCTGAATCCTTAAGGCCCTCGTCCTGAGACAGTGACCTTATCTTCTCTACTATGACAGGACTTGTATTAAACATATAAAATACCCCCTTAATGTTTACATCTATATATAAAGATTATATAATGACTGATTTTAGTATGCAATAATATTGACTTTATCGTAAACCAATGTCCCCATTAAGGGATACAGGTCTGTGTGCATATCTTGTTATAATCTATATCCTTAACTTAATTTCTATATTGTAACATAATATTACATCTGTATATATATAAAATTTTATATATATATTTTTGTAAAATCATAAATTCAGGTAAAAGTGATTTGGAAAATATAAACCCCAC
>Ga0326513_10003651_pt1 | contig 11136 bp, 14 predicted proteins | sample 2_2465_0518_D_FD_203654 | JGI IMG/M metagenome (GOLD analysis project Ga0326513, IMG submission 203654) | Bovine rumen microbial communities from UC Davis, California, United States - 2_2465_0518 | ecosystem: Host-associated > Mammals > Digestive system > Stomach > Rumen | place: USA... | reverse complement strand
ATCCGCCGATCTCGTGCCCGTGGCTCACCATCCTGTCTATGTCGGTGCCGCCGAGGTTCTTCGCGAGGACTACGTCGAAGTAGTCCCTGAGTGATCCGTAGTCCACAGCGCCTCCCTGACGAGGCGTGCCACGGCTGCCACCGCCGGCACGCACACCGAGTTTCCGAACTGTCGGTACGCCTGCGTGTCCGAGACCGGTATCTCGAACGAGTCGGGGAACCCCTGCAATCTGGCGCACTCCCTCGGCGTGAGCCTCCTCGGGTTCCTCCCGTCCTGGAGCACGAGGCATTCCGAGCCGTCCTTATAGTAGCGCGCGGAGATGGTGCGGGTGGTGTCGTCTGGGCCAACGGTGCCGTATCCGAAGCCGTTGCCCTTGGCGCGGTGCTTCTCGGCATATCCCTGCAGGTACGTCCACAGCTTGTCCGAGAGGGTGTACTTCTCCGACACGTCCGTCTCCATGACGTCGGCGAAGACGCCTCCGCTCTCGGGCACCTCGAGGTCGTCCCACGAGAAGGGCATGTCCTCGTCGAACCCCACTATGTATATGCGCTCCCTGTGCTGCGGCGTCCAGCACTTCCCGTCGATGACCTTCCAGTGCACGTGGTACCCGAGCTCCTCGGTGAGCACATGCATGATGACCCTGAACGTGTTGCCCCTGTCATGGCTGGTGAGGTTCTTCACGTTCTCGAGGAGAAACGCCCTCGGCCTCTTCGCGTCGATGATGCGTGCGACCTCGAAGAACAGCGTCCCCTGCGTCTCGTCCTCGAAGCCCGTCGGCCTACCGAGGCTGCGCTTCTTCGACACGCCCGATATCGAGAACGGCTGGCAGGGAAATCCCGCCAGCAATATGTCGTGGTCCGGTACCTCGTCGGACGCGACCTCGGTGATGTCTCCCGCTATCTCGAACGGGTCTTTGAAGTTCGCCTCGTACGTCTGACGGGAGAACTTGTTCCACTCGGATGCCCACACCGTCTCGATGCCGTCGCCGAACGCCTGCTCGAACCCGAGCCTTATCCCGCCTATCCCCGCGAAAAGGTCTATCGACTTGACTTTGCGGCCGCCCATGCAATAACCTCTGTCCTGCGGGGATGCGTCCCCCGCGTAACGGCCTCCCGGCGTGGACCAGACGTCGGGAGGCTTCTCCATTTCGAGCCTCCATCATAGACCATGTGCGGGACCAGAATGCCGACGTGCCGTATAATTACGGAAAGCGAACGGAGGTTCGATTGGCGATATACATAACTGGTGACATACACGGCGACATGAGCGTACGCAAGCTGGGGCGGCGCAACTTCGAGGAGGGGAGGGGGCTCGCCCGCGACGACTACGTCATCATCCTCGGAGACTTCGGCCTGGTGTGGGACGGGCGCGAGTCCGACGAGTGGTGGCTGGACTGGCTCGAGAGGTGCCCGTGGACCACGCTCTTCATAGACGGCAACCACGAGAACCATCCGCTGCTCGCCACGTATCCCACGCGCGGCTTCCACGGCGGCATGGTGCACGAGGTCAGGCCGCACGTGCTGCACCTGATGAGGGGCTGGGCGTTCGACCTGTGCGGCATGTCGTTCCTCGCGATGGGAGGGGCGGCGTCCCACGACAGGGAGTACAGGACCGAGGGCGTGTCGTGGTGGCCCGAGGAGGTCCCGAGCGAGGCGGAGATGAGGCTGTGCGAGCGGACGCTTTCAGAGATGGGGTGGAAGGTCGACCACGTCCTCACGCACGACGCCCCGTCCGACCTCCTGCCGAAGCTCGGTCTCAGGTGCGGCAGGCAGATGCATGCCGACAAGTACGAGCGTTGGCTCAACGGCATTGCGTACAGGCTCGACTTCGGGCATTGGTGGTTCGGGCACTTCCACGTGGACTGGGACATGGGCGGCGGCTTCGTCGCGCTGTACGACTCCATAGTGCGGGCCGGTTAAAAATCTCAACCTACCACACTTGCGCTATCGAACGTGTGTATGGTATACTGTTGCGCATGGGACAGCCATGCCGAAAGGCAGGGCTGTTTTTCTTTTGCGCAAGGGAGCGATTTGGGACTTCTCGAGAAGATCGTCCCCAAGTCTCTCAAGCCCTTGTTCGCGAAGCCCGAGCAGCACGTCACGGGCGGCTACAGGACGATAACCGAGTACACGCCGCAGTTCACGTCTTGGGACGGGACGCTCTACGAGCAGGCCCAGACAAGGGCCATAGTGGAGCGCATAGCGGTCGCGTGCTCGAAGCTGAAGCCAGAGTTCGTGACACCCGAAGGCTCGGGCGGGGCGATACCGAGGGTGCAGAGGCTCGTCTCGTCATTCCCCAACGACATGATGACGTGGCCCGACTTCCTCAGGAGGGTCGCCACGATTCTTTTCGTGGACACCGTCAGCTTTGTCGTGCCTCAATATGACGAAAGGGACGCAGGGACCATCGTGGGGCTGTGGCCGATGAAGCCAAGCCATACCGAGGTGGTCGAGTACGAGGGCGAGCCGTGGGTCAGGTTCCATCTCCTCAACGGCGAGACGCAGGCGTTCCCGTTCTATGACGTGGCGATACTCACCAGGTTCCAGCTCGACTCCGACATTTTCGGCGGCGGCAACATGCCTCTCACGCCCACCCTCAGGCTCATGGATGCCCAGAGGCAGGCTGAGGAGATAGCGCTGCAGACGGGCGCCGACATACGGTTCATAGGCAAGCTCTCCGGCATGGTCCACGAGAAGGACATGGAGAAGAAGCGCCAGAGGTTCAGCGAGACGAACCTCAGCACCAGCAACACAACTGGGTTGATGGTCTACGACCAGACATTCGAGGACATTCAGCAGATAAAGTCCGAGCACTACACCATCGACCCGGACGAGATGGCGCGCATCGACAAGGTCCTGTACGCGTACTTCGGCATAAACGAGAAGATACTCAACGCCGACTTCGACGAACTTACCTGGAGCAGTTTTTACGAATCAACAATTGAACCATTTGGCATCATGCTGGGAGAGCGTCTCTCCTGGATGCTGCTCAGCCCGACGCAGGTCCGCAAGGGCAACCGCATCATGTTCTCGAGCTCATACCTCGAGTACGCGTCGACCGACTCGAAGATAAAGGTCGCCAAGTTCCTCTCCGAGATGGGGGCGGGCACGCGCAACGAGGTGCGCGATATCTTCCAGCTCCCGAGGGTCAGGGGCGGGGACGTGTTCACGCTGCGCGGCGAGATATACATGATCGACGAGAACAACAACATCATCGCCGAGTCGGGAGGCCACTCCCAGCACGACACCACGTGGCACGACGGCTGGCACGACGACATGTCCGACCTCGACGAGCCAGACGACAACGAGTAACCAAAGCCCCGAGAGGGGCTTTTTTGTTAGACGAGCAAGGAGGCAGTGATGCCATACAAGCCACTGGAAAGGCAGTACCGAAGCTTCACGGCTTCCAACTTCCAGCCAGTCCAGCAGGAGGGCGAAGAGTCCGGCGAGGAGTCGTTCCGCGTAAGGGGATACTATACGACCTTCAACGACGAGTATCTCCTGTACGAACGCACCAAGTACTGGCCCGCAGAGTACGAGCAGATCGACCCTCACGCCCTTGACGCATGCGACATGAGCGACGTCATCATGCAATACGACCACGAGGGACCCGTGCTCGCGAGGCAACGCAACGGGTCGCTCGTCCTCGGTACGGACGACCACGGCGCGTGGTGCGAGGCGGACCTCTCCGGATGCCAGCAGGCGAGAAACCTCTACGAATCCATCAAGAACGGTCTTGTGGTCGAGATGAGCTTTGGCTTCGTGATCGACAGCGACGACGACTCAGACGGATACACGTCATTCAAGGACGAAGACGGCGACTGGCACACGACGATAACGAGAATACGACGCATCTACGATGTCTCAGCCGTAGGAATACCAGCCAATCCGGGAACCGAGATAGACGAGATCAGAAAGCGCTCCTACCTCGCCGACCGAATCGAAGCCGATCGCAAGGCAGAGCAGGAGTCCCAATCCGATGACAACGAGGTCATCGAGCAGCGCTCGACGGAGACGGACGAGGTCTCCGAGCAGCCCATGGCGGAGACCGAGGCGTTCGACATCGACTCCATCGTCGACCAGGTGATGGAGCGCATGGCCCAGCGGCAGGGGCAGGAGCCCGAGCAGGAGCCCGAGGTCACCCACGAGGAGGCCGAGCAGGTGCTCGAGGACGCCGAGCGAGGCACGCAGGCGGAGCGTCGCAGGAGACGCCGCATGCGTGCGCTGCAGCTCATAAGCATATAGGTCAACCACCCGCAAGGGTTCGACATATCAGGCACGACGGCCTTTCGACGGAGAGATCGAGGCGGTGCGACGGCAGGAGCTGCCGTCACGTGCGGGGGACGTCCGCGGAGAGCGGCGTCACGGGAGTCCCACATTCCCAAGGCACTGCCACACCGACGAAAGGAAGCTCTCATGTTCGAGACCTTCACAGCCGCCCAGTACCGGGCGCTGGACCTCGACAAGTTCGAGGCACGCAAGCAGGAGGTAATGGGCCTCCTGAACTCCGAGGAGCTGCCCGAGGGCGTCACCGACGAGATGCTCTACGCCGAGGCCGACCTCATCGAGGCCGACGCCGAGCGCCGCTCCAAGGCCAACAAGCTGTTCAACACAAAGGTCGCCGCGGTGGCCGCAGGCGCCGGCACCGTCGTCGCCACCAGCGAGCCCGAGGTCCGCGAGGCCGCCAAGCCCGCGTTCGAGGCGCGCAGCCGCGAGGCCGGCAAGGCCTACACCGACACGGTCGAGTACCGCGAGGCCCTCGCCAACCACATCTCCCGCAAGGCCCCGATGCCCGCCAACGTGATCGCCAAGGCCATCCAGAGCCGCGCCAACACGCCCGTGACCCTCAACGAGGGTTTCACCAACATGACCGACCCCACGTTCTCCAACACCTACAGCACCCTCATCGTGATGCCCTCCACCCTCTCCGAGGAGGTCCAGAAGGAGGTCCGCGAGACGTCCGTGCTGTTCCCCAAGGTGAACGTGACCAACTACCAGGGCCAGCTCGCGGTGTCCGAGTACGACCTTCAGGTGACCGGCAGCTGGATCGGCGACAAGGAAGTGTCGCCCTACCAGTACGACTACGACCCTGAGGTGTTCACCTGGGGCGCCTACCAGTTCGAGGCTCGCTTCGCGCGCTCCTTCCTGGCACAGGCCCTCATGTCCGACACCTACATCAGCCAGCTCGCCCCCGCGCTCGCCGAGTGCTACGCCAACGCCATGGACCAGGCCGTCTATGACGGCTCCGGCATCGGCCAACCGCGCGGCATCGTGACCGACCTCAGGCTGCTCGGCTCCGACGGCCTCGGCATCGACTCCACGCTCGCCGACTTCTACACCCAGCGCACCGGCACGGGCAAGGGCCGCGCCCTCGTCATCGAGGTGAACGAGGACCAGATCGACGACTGGAAGTTCTGGAGCACCATCCTCTACAACACCAAGTTCAACCGCTACTACAGGGGCAAGGGCGAGCTCATCATCGCCGACGGAACCTGGGGCAACCACGTCAACGTGCTGCACGACGACAACAACCGCCCCATCGCCCTCATGAACCCGCTGACCGAGGAGCAGAGGCTCACCCTGCGCGGCGTCGGCCCCGTGGACACGCTGCCCAACGGCATCATGAAGTCCTTCGACGACGCCGAGGTCGGTGACGTCATCGGCATCTACGGCAACCTCAAGAACTACACGATGAACGTCCAGCCCGGCATGCCCCTCACCACGACCAGCTGGGACGACCACGAGACCAACCTCCACAAGACCAAGGTGCTCACCGCCATGGACGGACGCGTCTCCAACCCGTTCGGCTGGGTCGTCCTCAAGAAGGGTCCGTCGGCCTAATGGGAACCAACGTATACCAGGGCCGAACCACCGTATCCGAGCTGCGTGACCTCATCCGCAAGCTCGGAGGCTCGCCCAAGGGCAACACCAAGGCGCAGCTGCAGGACGAGCTCGAGGCCATCGTGTCCTCGGGCGGCGGCAGCGGCTCCGTCAGCCCCGCCGAGCTCAGGGCGGCCGTGGAGGCGGCCCTCGACGAGAAGCTCCCCGCCGCGATAGCCGAGGCCATCGAGACGGGCGGCCTGACCGACGAGGAAGTCAACGACCTGTTCGAGGGCTAGGCCGATGGTCACCGTAACCGTCAACAAGGCCTTCCGCGACCTCCTGGAGCACGTCGACCGCGAGGCTGGCTCGACCTTCGTCGTCAGCCCCGCGCGTGCCGAGGAGATCGCCACGAGGCTTCCCGGATACATAACGTACGAGGCGGAGCCCGACCAGGCGCCCGACCTCAAGTCGCTCACCGTCGCGCAGCTCAGGGCGATCGCCGCCGAGCGCGACGTCACCATCCCCAAGAACGCCAGCAAGGCGAGGCTGATAGAGCTTTTGGAGGCCTAGATGGCACTCATAGACGACGTGAGGGTCTCCCTGCGCGTCGTGTCCGACATGACCGACGTCGAGGTCCAAGGCCTCATAGACGCAGCCGTGCAGGACATGCGCAGGGTCGGCGTCAGGGCCGAGCTCCTGACCGCGGAGTCCCTGAACCCGCTCGCCAAGTGCGCCGTCGTCATGTTCGCAAAGGCAAACTATGGCTTCGACAACAACGACTCGGACCGCTACTGGCAGCGCTACCACTGGGCCGTCAACGCCCTCATGAACAGCTCCGCCAACGAGTGCGCCGAGAACGTCACCAAGGCGTTCGACCAACCAACCGACGACCCGTCGGAGGGGGACGCCTCCGACCCCTCTGGCGGTGACTCGCCATGAGCCGCTGGAACGAGGAGATATCCCTCCTGTCCGCGCCGAACGCGTGGCAGGACGAGGAGGGCGGCTGGCACGAGGGCGAGAGGGTCGCCAGGAGGGTGTTCTGCAACCCTGGCATCCTCGGCACCATGACCATGGCCCAGCTCCGCTCCTCGGAGGTCCGCATCACCGGCGGCGAGGACGTGCCGAACACGGGCCTCCGCGACATGCACGTGGTCTACCTCAAGCAGATCGACTACGGCGGCGAGGACCAGGTCATATACCGCGGCGAGGAGATGGACGTCATAGCGGCCACCTCCGAGGGCGAGAACTACAAGGTCATCCTACGCGCGAGGCTCGGCAACGACGAGGTGGTGCCCGATGGACATTGACGCGGACGAGTTCGCGGAGTCGATCGAGGACATCCTCGACAACGTCGGCGGCGGCGTGCGAGAGGTCATGCCCGACGTCGTGAGGGCTGGCATCCGCGCCGGCGCCAAGGACTGGCGCAACAAGGCGAAGGACCTCTTCGGCGGCAGGACGCGCGGCAAGAAGACGAACGTCCGCACGTATCGCAAGCACGGCAAGACATACACCACCGGGGCGTACGCGAAGTCGATCCGGTCACACATGACGCAGACCCACGGAGACCACCCCTCCGGCGAGGTCGGCTCCCCGAAGATGCCAGGCCTCCCGCACCTGCTCGAGTTCGGCCACGCGAAGGTCGGCGGGGGCAGGGTGCGGGCGATACCGCACGTCAAGGGTGCCGCCAATGTCGCCTTTCGGGTCGCCGAGGCCGCGGCTCAGCAAGCGATAGGGGAGGTGCTCGATGACGCCTGAGGCATTCCTCATGGAGACGCTGACGGAAGTCTGCAAGGGCACCTACCTCGCGTACCCGCTCGGCAAGGCGCCTCCGCTCCCGTGGTTCGCGTACTCCCGCAGGAGCGGCGAGGAGTCCTACGCGGACAACGAGAACTACGCGCGCCTCCCCAGATTCAGGGTCGAGCTGCTCTTCAAGGAGCACGACCCGCAGCTCGTAAGGAAGTTCGAGGAAGCCCTCTCGAGGCTTGGTACGTGGAAGCTCTACAGCTCCGACTACCTCGACTCGGAGAACTGCCTCATCCATGACTACAGGCTCTCGCTGGGCCTGGAGAAACTGAGAGAAAGAGAGTCACAAGGTCAGTGACCTCACGCGAGAACGCGTGGGCTCAAACGAGCCCTGGCTGACTAGCCTAAGCGCCTCGAGCGCTACGTTGCCTGCGAATGCATAGGCACTCCGGGATGTGCGCCCTAGTCCCGGACACTGCGGCAAGCGATTAAACAACCCTGAGAGGTAGGGGCAGTGTCGCTTGTAAAAAACCGCAGGTCAACATTGGCGAAGGGCACCTTACGGTCGACATGCGCCGGCTTACAGCAGAAAGCATGTCTTGGTTGGGCGTGTGCCAAATCGCAAGACGAAACACGCCGCAGCACCAGAAGACGAAGTCTTCAGAACCCCACCAATCCATTCCGACGGAAGGGAGTATCGCGTCAAGGCGCATGCCCTATGCGTTGGCGACGCGAAAAAGCATCATGGCTAACAAGGTACGCTTCGGCGTCTCCAACGCACGCTACGCGCTCAAGACCGCCACTGGCTACGGCGAGTGGAAGCGCATCCCCGGCGCGGTTCAGATCCAGCTCGAGCCGCAGGAGTCCCAGAACGACTTCTATGCCGACAACGAGAACTACTTCCAGCAGCCCGGCTCGGCATCCGACCAGGTGACCATCGAGCTCGCAGACCTCCCCGACACCGCGAAGGTCGACCTGCTCGGCTGGAGGGAGGTCAACGGAAACCTCGGCCTCCCCGTCAACTACAAGCCCAGCGAGTTCGTTCTCGGCTTCCAGGTCGAGGGCAACGAGACCACGCTGCGCGTCAACGTGTTCGGCGGCAAGCTGACCCGCGCGAGCGAGACCCACTCCACCAAGGAGGACACGACCGAGCCCGAGACCCAGTCCTACGAGGGCATTTTCTCCGGCGCCAAGTTCGTCGTGGACACCGAGGAGGAGCCATGGCTCTACTACACCACCACCTCCGACAAGATCGACTACGCGACGTGGTGGGACGAGGTCAAGATGCCCGGCACGCCCGTGACCGAGGAGGGCTCCGACGCCCCCGACCCCGACAACCCCTAGCACGACCCACACGAATCCGACTTACCCCCGGTCGGAGTACCCGCAGCGGTGGCGCGCTTCCCTCGGGGGAGCGCGTCCCCCTTTGGGCACTTCAATCTAGCGACATATCAAGGAGGCTGGTATGGCGACTGTCGACTACGGGATGGGCGAGCGCGAGATGCGCTGTACCTACCGGACGCTGACGATATACGAGCACGAGTTCCGCGACAAGGACGGCAACCCCGCCGACATGATAGCGGACGTGCTCGGCAAGGTCAGGATGAGCATCGACGACGCGGGCATAGAGATGGACGACGAGGGCAACATCGTCGCCGTCATATACGACTACACCCGCGACAACTGGCTCGCCCAGAAGAGGGCCCTGTGGGCGATGCTGAAGACCGCCGAGGCCATAGCGAAGAGGCACGGCGAGAAGCACGAGCCGGTCCCGTCCTACGACGAGTGGGACGCGTCGCTCGTGGAGTGCGAGCCGGACCTGAGGGCCGTGTCCCTCGCGGTCGGCAACGAGATACAGCGGGGCTTGTTTCGATCCGGAGCCGCTGCCTCCGGAAAAACCAGCGAGGAGGAGGGATAGGGACAAGCTCCCCTACACCTCCATAGGAAACGCGGCCCTCGAGATGGGACTCTCCATGGCGGACCTCGACGAGATCCCGTGGGGCGAGCTGGTCCTGATGCTGCAGGCCCGCGCACAGTCATACAGGAAGGACGACGAGGTCGAGGAGGCATCGACGGAGCAGGTGTTCGCCTTCTTCGGGGCGTCGTCCAAGAAATAGGAGGTCTCAATGGCCGAGTCCTATCGGGGTCTTACGATACGAATCGGTGGCGACACCTCCAAGCTCACCAAGGCGCTGAGGAACACGAACGGCGCCATCACCCAAACCCAACAGGAACTGAGGAAGGTCGGGCAGGCCCTGAAGCTGGACCCCGGCAACATCGAGGCATTCAACCAGCAGATGGGCTACATGGCTAGCCAGGCCACGAACACCGCCTCCAAGCTCGCCATGCTGAAGCGCACGCAGGAGCAGATGCGCGGCATAAACATAAGCCTCAGCACCGGCGAGACGGGCACGGTGGAGAACTTCGCGAGGGCTACGGCAGAGTTCGGCGGCGAGGTCGAGAACATCGCTGGCAGGCTATCCACCGCACAGACGCGGTTCAACCAGCTAACGTCAACGCTTGCCACGATGCACAACGAGGTCACCGATCTCGCAGCCGACATGGCGAAGGTGAGGAAGCAGAGGATAGTCGACGCCTTCGACCTTGCATCTGGCAAGAAGAGCATAGACGACATAAGGGACGCGTTCGCGACGCTGCCCGACGGGACGGAGCGTGCCAAGGACGCCGTCGACGAATACGTGAAGTCGGTCGAGAGGATAGCCGAGGTATCGAAGCGCGTGGCGACTTCGAGCGGCACCGAGCAGAACAAGGCCGCGACGGAGCTGAGGAAGCTTCTCAAGAACGACCCCGAGAACCCAGACGGCACGAGCCTTAGCTCATCGGCCATCAAGGGCCTCGTCGACACCATCAAGCAGTACGGCGCAGAGCACCAGAAGGTCGTCGCGGAGGTCGCCAAGGGCAACGGCGAGATGGAGTCATCTCAGAAGGAGACCGAGGACAGGCTCATCGCGCAGCACAGGGAGTACGTGCAGCAGAGGATCGCGGCCTACGAGGCTGCCATGGCGGCAAACAAGCGGCAGGTCGAGGAGGAGAAGACCGAGCGCGAGCAGCTGTACAAGGACGCCAACGCGAGGCTCAAGGAGCTGAGCGCTGCCGAGGAGGAGCGTAAGAGGCAGAGCGGCGCCGAGATAGCGGGCTACGACGAACAGGTAGCCGCGATAGACCGCCAGCTCGAGGAACTCGGCAAGGTCGTCGTCACCGAGGAGTCCATCCGCAAGGAGATCGAGGATGTCACTAGGGCACGCGAGCGTGAGAAGTCTGCATACTCCGACCGCAAGTCAAACGTCGAAGAGGCGATATCGGGATGGACGAAGGCTCAATCGAAACTCGAGTCACTACTCGCAAAAGCTGAGTCTGGCGAGAAGATTGATATTGGCGTCGACGAGCTCAAGGATAAGCTCTTTGAGGCAAGTGTCGCCCTTGAGGACCTGAATGCCGAGCGCAAGGAGCTCATCTCATCCAACAGGTCAGACGCGGCATCGACGACCGGTCAGCTGAGGAAGCTCAACAACGATCTCGTCAAGATTCAAGAGGTCGGGCAGGAGGAGTT
>Ga0326513_10003649_pt1 | contig 11137 bp, 20 predicted proteins | sample 2_2465_0518_D_FD_203654 | JGI IMG/M metagenome (GOLD analysis project Ga0326513, IMG submission 203654) | Bovine rumen microbial communities from UC Davis, California, United States - 2_2465_0518 | ecosystem: Host-associated > Mammals > Digestive system > Stomach > Rumen | place: USA... | reverse complement strand
CGAAGGAGTTTTTTCTTCTCTTCATCAATCTCGCCTACGCAGAACGTATAGCAAGAGTCACCGCAAAAACCGTTCAGCAAAGTGCCACAGTCAACGGAGATGATATCCCCCTCCTGGAGCACAGTCTGCTCATTGGGTACGCCATGCACTACAACATCATTGACTGATGTGCAGATGCTGGCAGGAAACGGCCCTCCATATGGATTGGGGAAACCCTTGAATGTCGGAATTGCTCCATGGTCGCGAATAAATTCATCAGCGATCTTATCCAACTGGAGGGTCGTTACACCAGGCTTGATATGTTTTGCCAATTCACCGAGGGTCTTACCAACGAGTTGGTTCGCCTCGCGCATCAGCTCAATCTCATCTTCTGTCTTCAGAAATATCTTCATACAGACTTAGTATGCAGTCACACCGCCACGTCCATGAATACGGCCCGAGTTCAGCAGACCGTCATAATGACGCATCAGCAAGTGACTCTCAATCTGCTGGAGGGTGTCGAGAACAACACCGACGAGAATCAGCAGCGAGGTACCTCCAAAGAACTGCGAGAAAGCGTCCTGCACATTCAGGAGTCCTGCCAGAGCCGGCATAACGGCGATGAAAGCAATGAACAGAGAGCCGGGCAGCGTGATACGCGACATGATTGTGTCGATATAGTCAGCTGTTGGTTTACCTGGCTTGATACCAGGGATAAATCCGTTATTGCGCTTCATATCCTCAGCCATCTGGGTAGGATTGAGTGTGATAGCAGTATAGAAATAGGTAAACGCTATGATGAGCAGTGCAAAGATGATATTGTAAGTCCAGCTGTGATGATTCAGCAGCGAACGGACAAACCAGTTTGCATTCTCAGGAGCAGCATACTGTACGAAAGCCAATGGAATGAACATCAGAGCCTGAGCAAAGATGATAGGCATCACATTAGCAGCGAACAGCTTTAAGGGGATGTACTGGCGTGCACCACCCACCTGCTGGTTACCTACAAGACGCTTAGCATACTGTACAGGCACCTTGCGGACACCCTGTACCAAAACGATAGATGCACATACAACTGCATAGAGAATGATAATCTCGACGAGGAACATCACCAGTCCACCACCAGTGATAGCGGTGAAACGTGAGCCTACCTCCTGGATGAAAGCCTGGGGCAGACGTGCGATGATACCGATCATAATGATCAGCGAGATACCATTTCCGATACCTTTATCCGTAATGCGCTCACCCAGCCAGAGAATGAACATACTGCCGGCGGCAAGGATAATCGTAGCCGGGAATACGAATACCGACCAACTGATACCCGATGCCAGAGCAGCACCTGCCTGCATCTTCAGATTGATGAGATAGCTCGGAGCCTGGAACAGCAGGATAGCCACTGTCAGGTAGCGAGTGTAGGTCATAATCTTCTTGCGGCCACTCTCACCCTCACGCTGCATCTTCTGGAAATAAGGTACAGCAACTGCGAGGAGCTGCATAACGATGGAAGCAGAGATGTAGGGCATAATTCCAAGCGCAAAGATTGAGGCATTGGAAAATGCACCACCTGAGAACATGTCCAAAAGCGACATCAGTCCGCCCTGGGTTTGTGACTGTAGCTTGTCGAGCAATTCAGGGTTAATACCTGGCAATACCACGAACGAGCCAAAACGATAAATCGCTACAAACAGAAGAGTTATCAGGATGCGCTGGCGCAGGTCCTCAATCTTCCAAATGTTCTGCAGTGTCTCTATAAACTTCTTCATCTTGTTTAGATAATTGTTGCGTTACCACCAACTGCCTTGATAGCCTCTTCAGCAGTCTTTGAGAAGGCATTAGCCTCGACGTCGATCTTAGCCTTCAATTCACCATTACCGAGAATCTTCACGAGCTCCTTACCATTGGTCAGACCAGCAGCCACGAAGTCTGCAATTCCAATCTTGGTGAGGTTCTTCTGCTCAGCAAGCTTCTGAAGGGTTGACAGGTTGATAGCGAAGTACTCCTTGTGGTTGATGTTCTTGAATCCACTCTTTGGAACACGACGCTGCAATGGCATCTGACCACCTTCGAAACCAATCTTCTTCTTGTAACCTGAACGAGCCTTGGCACCCTTGTGACCACGGGTAGAAGTACCGCCGAGACCAGAACCTGGTCCGCGACCGATACGACGACGTGAGTGGGTTGAGCCCTCAGCTGGTTTTAAAGTATGTAGTTTCATAATCGTATCTGAATTTTAGAATTAATTAATCGATAACAGTCACCAAGTGATGAACCTTACGGATCATACCGCGGATAGAAGGATTATCCTCTACCTCAACAACCTGAGCAATCTTGTGAAGACCTAAGGCCTGCAAAGTGCGCTTCTGGTCTACGGGATATCCGATCTTGCTCTTAATCTGCTTAATCTTAATTGTTGCCATAGTCGTAATCTCCTTTATCCTCTAAATACTTTTTCCATACTGATTCCACGAGTACCTGCGATAGTATAGGCATCACGCATCTCGCTCAGCGCTAAGATAGTAGCCTTTACCAAGTTGTGGGGGTTAGAAGATCCCTTTGACTTAGCAAGTACGTCCTTCACACCAACACTCTCAAGTACGGCACGCATAGCACCACCGGCAACAAGTCCGGTACCGGCTGCGGCAGGCTTCAGGAACACCTGTGCACCACCGAAGCGTGCTTCCATCTCATGAGGAATAGTTCCTTTCAGAACAGGAACCTTCACCAGATTCTTCTTAGCTGCCTCAACACCCTTGGCGATAGCGGCGGTAACTTCACCAGCCTTACCAAGTCCCCAGCCGATAATACCATTGCCGTCACCGACAACGACGATAGCTGCGAATGTGAAGGTGCGACCTCCCTTTGTTACCTTTGTAACACGGTTGATGGCAACCAGTCTGTCTTTCAACTCTACGTCACTATTTACTTTTACGTTTTTCATTGCCATAATCGTTTAAAATTTAAGTCCACCTTTACGTGCTGCATCAGCCAGAGACTTCACACGGCCATGATAGAGATAACCGTTACGGTCGAAGACAACGGCGTTAACGCCAGCCTCCTGAGCCTTCTGGGCTACCAACTCACCAACTTTCTCAGCCTGCTGGATCTTAGGCATAGCCTCAAGTCCGATAGACGATGCTGCAGCAAGAGTTTTACCTTCCAAATCGTTAATCACCTGAGCATAGATCTGCTTGTTGCTGCGGAAAACGCTCAAGCGAGGACGCTCGGCTGTGCCGAAAACGTTCTTACGAATTCTATATTTAATCTTAATTCGTCTTTCTACTTTCTTTGTTGTCATAATCTTTAAACTTTAATCTGTAAACTTTAAACTATAAGATTACTTAGCTGCGGCTGACTTACCCGACTTACGACGGATAACCTCGCCCTTGAACAAGATACCCTTGCCCTTGTAAGGCTCCGGCATGCGGAAAGAACGAATCTTAGCACAAATGAGTCCGAGCAACTGCTTGTCGCAAGACTCCAGCACAATCTGAGGGTTCTGGTTACGCTCCATCTTGGTTTCAACCTTCACCTCCTTAGGAAGCTGGATGAAAATGGGGTGTGTATAACCGAGTGAGAACTCAATAATGTTACCCTGGTTAGAAACACGGTAACCTACACCGATGAGCTCCATCTCCTTCTTATAACCTTCGCTTACACCAACAACCATATTGTTGACAAGTGCACGATACAGACCGTGGAAAGCCTGCTTCTGCTTGATGTTAACGGGGCTGTTCTCGTCAATCTCAAATGTGATATGTCCATCGGCGATGTTCATCTTGATGGAAGCATCTACCTTCTGTGAGAGCTCTCCCTTAGGACCTTTTACGGTAACGACACCGTCCTGACCCTGCGTTACGGTAACACCTGCAGGGATACTAATTGGCAATTTTCCTATTCTTGACATAATCGAGTCCTCCAATTAATATACGTAACAAAGCACCTCACCGCCAATCTTCAGGGCAGCAGCCTCTTTGTCTGTCATTACACCTTGGGATGTAGATAAAATGGCTATACCTAATCCGTTAATAACTCTCGGCATGTCTTTGTAACCAGTGTACTTGCGAAGACCTGGTGTTGACACGCGCTTCAGGCACTTGATGGCATTAGCCTTCGTGGCCGGATCGTACTTCAAGGCAACCTTGATAGTACCCTGAGGGCCATCCTCAATGAACTGATAGTTCAGGATGTAACCCTTCTCGAAGAGGATCTTAGTGATTTCCTTCTTCAAGTTAGACGCAGGAACCTCAACAACACGGTGATGAGCCATGATTGCGTTTCTGAGTCTGGTCAGATAATCTGCTATTGGATCTGTCATAAAATAAATTGTTTAATTAATCGGGACTGCCCCGACAATATTAATACTAAATCGCTTTTTGCATATTGCTTTTGGCTTGTTAACCAGCCAATTACCAGCTTGCCTTCTTCACACCTGGAATCAGACCGCTAGAAGCCATCTCGCGGAACTGGATACGCGACAGACCGAACTGGCGCATATATCCTTTGGGACGACCTGTAATCTTGCAGCGGTTGTGCAGACGGATAGGATTGGCGTTTCTGGGAATACTCTGGAGCTTGCGAGCAGCCTCGTAAGCCTCTGCAGGATCCTCAGTAGTTGCGATAATCTTCTTCAGTGCTGCACGCTTCTCTGCGTAACGAGCTACCAGCTTGGCGCGTTTTACCTCGCGGGCTTTCATTGATTCTTTTGCCATATCTCTTAATCGTTTTTAGCGTTCTTGAATGGCAGACCGAAAGCTTTCAGCAGTGCATAACCCTCCTCGTCGGTCTTTGCAGACGTAACGAAAGTGATGTTCATACCCTGGATGCGGTCTACTGTATCAATATTGATTTCAGGGAAGATAATCTGCTCCTGAACACCAAGTGTGTAGTTGCCACGACCGTCAAACTTGCTCTCGATACCCTTGAAGTCGCGGATACGGGGCAGAGCCACGCGAACCAGCTTCTCCAGGAACTCGTACATACGCTCACGACGCAGTGTAACCATCACGCCGATAGGCATCTTCTTACGGAGCTTGAAGTTAGCGATATCTTTTTTAGAATAAGTGGCAACGGCCTTCTGACCGGTAATGGTCGTAATCTCGTTGATAGCAACGTCAATAATCTTCTTGTCCTGTGTTGCATCACCCAGTCCCTGATTGATCACAATCTTCTTCAGGACAGGAATCTGCATGGCTGAAGTGTAGTTGAACTGCTTCTGCAGAGCCGGAGCAATCTTCTCCTTGTACTCTTTCTTTAACTGTGCTGTATCCATTACTTAATTTCCTCCCCTGACTTTTTAGCGACACGAATCACGTTCTTGCCATCGTGCTTGATAGAAACACGTGTAGCCTTACCGCTCTTCGGATCAATCAGACTAACATTTGAGATATGTATCGGAGCCTCCTGCTTGATAATACCACCCTGTGGGTGCTGTGCACTTGGCTTGGTGCTCTTCGATACCATGTTTGCGCCCTCTACCAGAACCTTCTCGTCCTTTACGAAGACCTTGAGCACCTTACCCTTCTGGCCCTTGTCCTTGCCAGCGAGGATAATTACCTCATCACCTTTTCTAATATGTAACTTACTCATTTCTTGATTGCTTTAAGTGTTAAAGAACCTCAGGTGCCAGTGAAACGACTTTCATATTAACAGCACGCAACTCACGGGCTACAGGGCCGAAGATACGGCTACCGCGAAGCTCACCAGCGTTGTTCAGCAGCACACAAGCATTATCGTCGAAACGGATGTATGAACCATCAGCACGGCGAATCTCCTTCTTTGTGCGAACAACCAAAGCCTTAGATACTGCACCTTTTTTAACATCACTTGTAGGGATGGCGTTCTTGATAGCAACAACAATCACATCACCTACGCTGGCATAACGGCGGCGGGTACCACCCAGCACGCGGATGCAAAGAGCCTCACGTGCACCGCTGTTGTCAGCAACTGTCAGTCTTGTCTCAGTTTGTATCATAATTACTTAGCTTTTTCAACAATCTGTACTAATCTCCATCTCTTCGTCTTTGACAAAGGACGGGTTTCCATAACGAGTACGGTATCACCTACCTGGCACTCATTCTTCTCATCGTGAACATGGTACTTCTTTGTCTTCTGGACAAACTTACCATAAATCGGGTGCTTCTCCTTGAACTTAGCAGCAATAACAATGGTTTTATCCATCTTGTTACTGATAACGACACCCTGTCTTGTCTTTCTTAAATTTCTTGTTTCCATCTGGACCATTATTATTTGTTAAGTTCTCTCTGACGGAGTTCTGTCTTCATACGAGCGATGTCACGACGAGCAGCCTTAATCTGTGATGGATTCTCCAGGGGAGTTACTGCGTGGTTCAACTTCAACTGATCGTAGTTGGCAACAGCAGTCTCCAGCTTCTCAGCCAATTCCTTGGTCTCGAGACCTTTAATTTCATTCATCTTCATAGCTTAAGCGTTTTTATCGTAATCGCGTCTAACAACAAACTTAGTCTTTACAGGCAGTTTCTGAGCACCGAGGCGAAGAGCCTCCTTGGCAGTCTCAAAAGGTACGCCTTCTACTTCAAAGAGGATGCGTCCGGGAGTCACTGGAGCCACCCATCCTGCGGGATCACCTTTACCCTTACCCATACGTACGTCAGCAGGCTTACGTGTAATTGGTTTGTCGGGGAAGATGCGGATCCATACCTGACCCTCACGGTTCATATAACGGTTGATGGCAACACGGGCTGCCTCAATCTGACGGCTGTCAATCCACTTGGCATCCAAAGTCTTGATGCCGAATGAGCCGAAAGCCAGCTGTGTACCTCTGTGGGCGTCGCCTTTATTGCCACGTCCGTCTTGAGGTCTTCTATATTTTACTCTCTTAGGCTGTAACATGATAGCTTCTTACTTTAACGTTAATTACTTTTTCTTATTACGGAACTTTCTGCCACCATTGTTGTTACCACCGTTGTTGCGGTTTGAGGTCTTCTCCTGAGCGAAGTTTGGAGCCAAGTCAACCTTACCGTAGATTTCGCCACGGCAAATCCAAACCTTCAAACCCAGCAGTCCGACTTTCGTCAGAGCCTCTGCCTGGCAGTAATCAATATCAGCACGGAATGTGTGCAGAGGAGTACGGCCTTCCTTAATCATCTCGCTACGGGCGATTTCAGCACCGTTCAGACGACCAGAGATCTGTACCTTGATACCCTCGGCACCAGCACGCATTGTGTTAGCCACAGCCATCTTGATAGCACGGCGGTAAGCAATCTTACCCTCTATCTGGCGAGCGATGTTGTTAGCTACGATCGTTGCGTCGAGTTCCGGTTTCTTAACTTCGAAGATATTAATCTGAATCTCCTTGTCATAGAGCTTCTTCAGTTCTTCCTTCAACTTATCGACATCCTGTCCACCCTTACCGATGACAAGTCCTGGACGAGCAGTGCAGATAGTGATGGTCACCAGCTTCAATGTACGTTCGATGACAATCTTTGATACGCTTGCCTTGGCAAGACGCTCATTGAGGTACTTACGGATTTTCTGATCCTCTACCAGGTTATCTCCGAAGTCCTTGCCTCCGAACCAATTTGAATCCCAGCCTTTAACAATACCAAGGCGGTTGCTAATTGGATTTACTTTCTGTCCCATACTTCTTACTTATCATTAGTTTTAGCGTCGACAAACAGAGTCACGTGGTTCGAACGCTTACGGATACGATAGCCACGGCCCTGAGGTGCCGGTCTCATACGTTTCATTGTCACACCTTCGTCAACGAAGACACGGCTTACATACAGTTCGCCGTCCTCGGCCTTGCGGTCATTCTTAGCCTCCCAGTTAGCGATAGCCGAACGGAGAAGCTTCTCTACGTCAGCTGCAGCATGTTTCTTTGAGAATCTCAGAACGCCAAGAGCGCGATTTACCTCCATGCCGCGAATCATGTCAACGACATAGCGCATCTTGCGTGGAGAAGAAGGAACACCTTTCAGCTTTGCAAAATACTGTGTCTTATTGGCTGCCTTTCTTTTCTCAGCCGCTAATCTTTTTCTTGCTCCCATATTTACTTTTTCAATTTTTCAATTTTTCAATTTTCCCTGGAGCTTACTTCTTGTTACCGGCATGGCCACCGAAACGACGCGTCGGAGAGAACTCACCGAGCTTGTGTCCTACCATGTTCTCAGTAATGTAAACTGGGATGAATTTGTTTCCATTGTGAACTGCAACCGTATGTCCCACGAAATCCGGGGAAATCACAGATGCTCTGGCCCAGGTCTTAACGACATTCTTCTTGCCACTCTCGTTCATAGCGAGAATCTTCTTCTCGAGTGAAACGTTGATGTAAGGGCCTTTTTTTAATGAACGACTCATAATTTACTCTTTCTTAACTTCGTGAATTACTTCTTGTTAGCTCTTTCAATAATGTACTTGTTTGAAAGCTTCTTAGGTGCACGAGTCTTAAGACCCTTAGCGTACAAGCCCTTACGTGAACGTGGGTGACCTCCAGACTGACGTCCTTCACCACCACCCATTGGGTGATCATGTGGGTTCATAACAACACCACGGTTGTGAGGACGACGTCCCAACCAGCGTGAGCGACCGGCCTTACCCGACTGCTCCAGAGCGTGGTCAGAGTTACCTACACTACCTACAGTAGCTTTACAAGCTGAGAGAATCTGACGAGTCTCACCAGAAGGAAGCTTGATAACACAGTAGCTACCTTCACGAGAAGTCAACTGAGCGAAATTACCTGCCGAACGAACGAGCTTGGCACCCTGACCGGGACGCATCTCAATGTTGTGGATGACGGTACCTACGGGGATGTTGGCCAGAGGAAGTGCATTTCCCACCTCGGGAGCTGCCTCCGTACCTGACATCAGGGTAGCACCAACCTGCAGTCCATTAGGAGCAATGATATAACGTTTTTCACCATCAGCGTAGAAAAGCAATGCAATGCGAGCCGAACGGTTAGGATCGTACTCGATTGTCTTTACTACAGCTGGAACACCATCCTTCTCTCGCTTGAAGTCGATCAGACGATACTTCTTCTTGTGGCCGCCGCCCATGTAGCGGACAGTCATCTTACCGGTGTTGTTTCGACCACCGGTTGAACGCTTACCGTAAACGAGAGACTTCTCTGGCACGGATGCAGTAATATCCTCGAACGTGCCAATAATCTTGTGTCTTTGACCCGGAGTTACGGGTTTTAATTTACGTACTGCCATTTCTTATTAAATATTGCTGTAAAAATCAATTGTATCGCCCTCCTTAAGAGTAACGATTGCCTTCTTGAACGCATTCTTCTGACCTCTCACGAGACCTGCCTTGGTGTAGCGGCTTGAGCGCTTACCGGCATAACGAAGTGTGTTCACACTCTCTACTGTTACATTATACTGAGCCTCAACCTCCGACTTGATCTCCAGCTTGTTGGCCTCGGGCTTTACGATGAAACCATACTGGGCCTTGGCCTTTTTGGTCACCTGCTCACCCTTATGAGCACCTGTCTTAGCCTTGAAAGTCTTGTCGACAGAAGTCTTCTCAGTAATATTGTTCATTTTCTCTGAAATCAGAGGCTTGATAATAAAACTCATCTCTATTTACAATTTTGACGATTTACAATTTACTAATTATCCCAGTATGCCGTCGATAGCTTTCAGAGAGTTCTCTGTGACAACCATCACGTCAGCGTTCAGCACCTTGTAAGTGTTCACGTTTGAAGCGATGATGCACTCTGCCTTCTGCAGGTTGCGAGCTGACAGATATACGTTCTTGTTAGACTCTGGCATAACCAAGAGCAGCTTCTTGCCCTCTACGTTGAGGTTCTTTACTACGCTGAGGAACTCCTTGGTCTTTGGAGCCTCGAAGTTGAAGTCCTCTACAACGATGATGGCATTCTCCTGAGCTTTGTAGGTGAGAGCCGACTTACGAGCCAGAGCAACCACCTTCTTGTTCAGCTTGAAGCGATAATCACGGGGACGTGGACCGAACACGCGACCACCACCGCGCAACAGAGGTGAGTTGATATCACCGTGACGGGCACCGCCGCCACCCTTCTGGCGTCCGAGCTTGCGGGTTGAACCGGCATGCTCACTTCTCTCCTTTGCCTTTGACGTTCCCTGACGCTGGTCAGCGAGGTAACGCTTTACATCAAGATAAATAACATGGTCGTTAGGCTCAATTCCGAAGATAGACTCGTTCAACGTAACCTTTCTTCCAGTCTCCTGACCTTTGATATTCAATACGTTAATTTCCATAGCTTACTTCTGAATTAATACTGTTGAACCATTACAACCAGCGCAGCTGCCTTTCACAAGGATGAGGTTATGCTCTGGTATTACCTTTAACACACGAAGGTTCTGCGTTGTCACGCGGTCGCCACCCATCTGGCCACCCATGCGCATTCCCTTGAACACCTTGGCGGGATAAGAACAAGCACCGATAGATCCCGGTTTGCGGGCGCGGTCGTCCTGACCGTGTGTAGCCTGACCTACACCGCCAAAACCGTGACGCTTCATAACACCCTGGAAACCCTTACCCTTAGAGGTGCCGACTACGTCAACAAACTCTACGTCGTTGAAGAGTTCCACTGTGATAGTGTCACCGAGGTTATGCTCCTCGTCAAACTTGAACTCGGCCAAGTGGGCCTTTGGTGTTGTACCTGCCTTCTTGAATACTCCCTGCATGGCCTTGCTGGTGTTCTTTTCTTTCTTCTCACCATAAGCCAACTGAAGGGCGGCATAACCGTCTTTCTCGACGGTCTTCACCTGAGTAACAACACAAGGACCAGCTTCGATAACAGTGCACGGTACATTCTTACCGTCGGCACTGAAAACGGATGTCATTCCGATTTTTCTTCCAATTAATCCTGGCATTTCAGTTTAAAATTTAAATAATAATGTGAATATATTCTTTTTCTCTTTAAGTGTCATCTCGCTTTCTCCGGTTCACAAACACACTCAAAAAGAAACGTTCACTTCTTCCAAACTGAAGGTTAAATCGCTCTATTTCAAGGTATTGTTAGCCGTCGAGCCAGCGCAATACGCACTTTAGCGGCTGCAAAGGTACACATAATTAATTACATGTACAATACCTTACACCAGTAAAATAACATTATTTAAGATTTTTTAATCTACTACCTCTATAAACTGCCCTTGTTTATTGAAGCGTAGATCCATATCGTCCGACAGTTCCAG
>Ga0326513_10003648_pt1 | contig 11138 bp, 20 predicted proteins | sample 2_2465_0518_D_FD_203654 | JGI IMG/M metagenome (GOLD analysis project Ga0326513, IMG submission 203654) | Bovine rumen microbial communities from UC Davis, California, United States - 2_2465_0518 | ecosystem: Host-associated > Mammals > Digestive system > Stomach > Rumen | place: USA... | reverse complement strand
CGGGGCGCGGCGGATAAGGACGCTCGCTCGCGCCCCGCCCGCATTTTTTACCTCTTTTCTTTTTTCTTTATTATAGCATAGGGATTAACTTTTGTCAACCCCTATTTTAAATTTTTATTTGTCAATAAATGTCATCATATTCTTGTATTAATTTTAAATACCCATCTTCAAATATTTCATAAATTTCATATCCGAATCTTTCATACTTCTTTTTTTCTTCAGTTATACATACTGGTTGTCTATCTGCATCACATTCCCACTGGTCGCCTAATTCATCACATTTTACAATTAAATATTTACCTGTGCTTTTTCTAATAACTTTTCTATCCATAATTTTTTACCTCTTTTCTTTTTTCTTTATTATAGCATAGGGATTGACTTTTGTCAACCCCCTATTTTAATTTTTTTTAAATTAACATTTCAAATAAATCATCACAAAAGAGAATATCATCTGCACTCTCTGTCATTCTTGCTATTTCACAAGCTTTGAAAAAATCAATTGTTTGTCTTGACTCTAATCCATAAGTACTAGCAATTGTATTTTCCATTTCTGATAAATATGATAATTTTTTAGCCATATTCAACACCCCCTACCATAAACAAAGAATTTCATCTGCTGATAAACCTGATTTTTCACTAGCAACTTTTAATAAATCTGTCTTGCCATATTTATAATATTCATCTGCTGCAACTTTTGTCATATTGTAAATAGTCTCTTCCAAATTTGTTAAAATATCGTTGATTATTTCAAAATCTCTCATTTTCTTTTACCTTAGCCTTGTTGGCTTCCTTTCCTTTATCTTATGTATTAATTATATATCTTTTTATATCATTTGTCAATAATTTTTAATAAAAAAAATGCACAAAATGGGATTTGATTTTTTATTAATTTTTGTGCATTTTTTCTCTTGACAAACTGCAAGGATCTATGGTATAATTTTGCGGCGGCACGCTCAGATGTTCGGATAAAAGCAAGAAAAAAGAGGCTTGCGCCTCTTCTTATCTTTTATATGAAAATAAGTATTTTCCTTGTGAGTTGTAAACGCTTATTTCATTATCTACAATTATATTATTACCAACAACTGTAAACTTTGTTTTTGTCTCTTTTAAATAATTTATTCTCATTTCCATTGCGCTCATTTTCTTTTACCTTAATCCCTTTGGATTTCCTTTCCTTTATTATGTATTTATTATATCACGGCTTTTTTATTTTGTCAACACTTTTTTTAAAAAAATTTTTTTAAGGGTGTATGATTGAGATTAATCCCACTCATATTCCTTTGCATCCTCATAGTCGATGTCGTGACGCTTGCACCAACCCTTGAAATCCTTTACTTTTCCTGATGCGATAACTGTGTCGATATACTCTTGTGTTGTAAGTTCGTCAATCTTTCTCATAATTTTTTACCTTTCAGCTTTTTGGCTGTCCTTTCCTTTATTATGTATTAATTATATCACGGTTTTTCCAGTTTGTCAACACTTTTTTTAAAAATTTTATCAAAATTATTTTTCTTTTTTCTTTTCTTGTAATAGGGTGGATTTTTAGAATCTGCCTTATTATTTATTTTTTGAATCTTTTCAACCATTATCCCATTCCTCAAGTAACTTTTGCAATTCTTCTTTGTTTCCATTCTCCATAGCTTGTTCTATTAATTCTATTATACACATTTTTATTTCATCCTCTTCTTATTATTTTCTTAGGGTTATGACTAAAAAGCCATAACCCATGATACTTCTACTTTACCTCTATTACAATAGTAACAAGCCTTTTTAATTTGATTGATTGCATCTTCTTTTGTAAATGCTGAAACTGTCCATACTTTGTTATTTGCCTTAATGTTAAATGTTCTCATTGTTTTTACCCTTAGCCTTGTGGCTTCCTTTCCTTTACCTTATGTACACATTATAAGCCTTTTATGCCAAATTGTCAAGCTTTTTTATTAAAAAATATTGCACAAAAAAGGATTTTATTTTTTGTTGAAATTTGTGCAAATTTACTCTTGACAAACTGCAAGCAAGTATGGTATAATTTTTCGGCTTGCGGCTGCCGCAAGCGACTATTAACTAATAACTACATTTTTAGTAGTTGCCACAAATAAAATAAAAGATAGAGTTTTCACTCTATCTTTATTATCTCATCATCATAGATTGTGTCTGTACCTTTATCATTCATTATTAGTATGTATCTGCCGTATAATTGAACATCTTCGTTCTCTACTGTCCAAATATTCCCTGTTGTGTCCTCTAAGTATGCTATGCTACCTTTTATATCTGTCACAATAGCACTTCTGTAATACTCGTTAGATGAACTATTTGTATACTTTAAAAATGATGGTATAATTAAAATTAATAATATAATACCTATTAAAAATATAATTTGTAATATGTCCATTTCCGTTATTGTCTTTCTTACATCTTTCATACTTCCTCACCTTAGCCTGTCGGCTTCCTTTCTTTTATCTTATGTGTACATTATAGCATAATAGTGATAGTATGTCAATAGTCACATTGCACAAAGATCCATTATTATCTTTGTGCTAATTGCACAATTTTTTATTTTTTTACTCTTTTGCAATAAAATGCAATTTTTTTACTTTTTTTAACTTTGGTGTTAGTCTTACCTAACTCTAGTTAGTTGCGACTAACCCTAGTCACCTGGTTCTAACTAGGGTTATGGGTATTTTTTGCATTTTTTTGCATTTTATCGCTCAAACCAAAAAATTTCAAATACCCCTATAGAACGCAAATTCGGTGCGCCTCGACCGTCGCCGCACCGACAATGTAGATAATAACAGCCCTATTATCTTGCTATTGTTATACCTTTGTATTTATTTATCTATTATTATTATTATTATTATTTGTTGTTAACTATTATAATTCTTTTATATTATTATGTATCGTTGAATATTTCTTTAGTCTTATTGTTATGCTATTGATATTATCTTAGTGTGTTAGATATTCTTATTTATTGTGTATAATATATATTTTATTATATAGTTTTATATTTTTATTATTAAGTGTTGTTTATTTATTATTGTTGCATCATTGTTCTCTTTGTGTATTGCTATTGTCTTGTTTGTTGTTTGTTGCATTGCTCTTTTGTTGATTATTTGTTTAGTGCTTATTGACGCGGCTGTTGTGTCGATGGTCGCTCAATGGATTGGCTCAAGGTACACAACGTACCCAAGTATTGTCGGGGGGTGTATTTCGGGAAAATTCTTGAGAGATTTCGTAATTTGGTTTTGTCTCGCACACACTCACTCCAAATAATTTTTTGAATTCAAAATACGGAACACACTCACACCAAAAGTTTTTTTAAAATCAAAAAGCAATACCCTCACTCCAAAAGTTTTTCAAATTTAAAAAGCATACTCTATATTCTTAATGAATAACCTCTCTTAAGTTATAGTTCATTTCCTCAATAGTATAAGTATAAAATCCATCATCAATAATATCTTTTATATTTTCTTCATAACACTCTTCAGCATTTTTCCAAGCTTTATAATCTTTATCTAATCCACTTGCTTTAAATCTTTCCGCCAGTTTCTCTATCCAAGTATCTTTTAATTTTAAACTTGGAATACAACAGGTAACAAGCTCTCTTGATTTTTTAAGCTCATCTCTAACTGCTTTATGAGAAGAAGTAAAAACTACATACCCCTGTCGAGACAAATCCTCTGCTATTTGGCAATAATACTTATACCAATCTTGCGGCCGCTCCCCATCTACCCAAAAGCATCCACTCTCTAAGTCAATAAAATTTTTATGATTTTTTGCTAAAGTGCTTTTTCCAATGCCTTGATAACCTATAATAATCATGCGGCAATCCTCCTTTTATTCCACCTTAAATCTAGCTTATATACGGCATTAAATCTACCTTGCCGCAACTATTTCATCAACAATCCCTAATTTTAAAGCTTCATCTGCATAAATATACCAATCTTCTTTTAATTCTCTATTGTTTTTTAACTGCTTATTTTTTATTTCTGTACAGCTTTTTACAAATTTTTCTATTTGCTCTTGTTGATAATTAAATTCATTAACACGATGATTTACGTCTTCCATTTTCCCATTAATCCAACAGCTAACTTGATGGTACATAAATACACTGTGAGTATAGCAAAATCTTTTATGCCCAGCTAAGAAAATTTTAAAAGCTGCGGACATAGCATACCCAGTACAATAGGTATAGATTGGAGTTTTAGAATTTTGAATTATATCTATTAAACCCCACATATCATATAAGTCTCCGCCTCGAGAATTAATGTATATTTTAATAGGTTTACGAGTATAATTCTTTTGTTTTTCTTCTTCTTCATCATCTTTTTTATTGGTAAGTAATATCTCAAAATTTAATAATCCAACTCCACTATTATCTATATAGTCAGATAAGTAATATATTCTTTCATCATATTGTACAAATAAATTATCTTTAGTTAAACTCATTTCAACCTCCACTAAGATTCTATTTTATTACTCCATCATTATAACATCTTTATTAACCTTTATCATAAAATCATTAATTTTCTTATAATCAGGTTTATCTGGTAAATCACTTTTTTCTTTAGCTTTTTCAAACCTTATCTGCAGATCATCTACCATATCACGAAATTCTTTTATTGGAATATTATCTTTAAGAAAATCACCATTGCGGATGCTCATAAGTAAATCATGTTCTTTTTCTCGATAGGTTATGATTTTACCATCTTGAAGAATATCAATACCCATAAGATATAATCTTACTAAATGCATCATATGTTTGCCAAGTTTATTATGCTCAATAGCAGTAAGATTTCTTTTACCAATTTTTGCATATTCTTTAACAATATTATTCATTTCTGCCCACATACTTTTATAATCTCTTAGCGGATAGTGATGCAAATTTATATCCATAAAAATTTCAGTATCGAAATCTTCTTGAATAGCTTTATCTGTATATAACACAATTTGTTCATCTTTAAATTCAAAGTATTTATTAGGAAAACTCCATTTTGCATTTAATATAGAGTGTAAGATATGATTCTCTTGTTCTGATTGTGAAACAGTGCGGTTTGATAAATTATCTAATCTGCGGAGCTGGGTATACGCATACCCGCCGAAAGATTGAGCAGCTTTTTTAGATAAAAACATATCTGCATTATCTATTAATTCTTGTCCTACCTCATTTAAATACAAATAATGCTCTTTTTTTAATCCCAATAACTCTATTACATTTGGATTAGAGTTACTTAATAAAGAAATCATTTTATTAAAGCCATAAACAACAGTATCCGTAGCTTTATCTTCTACCTGCTCAAAATTTTGATTAGTTAATATTTCTTGCGGGCGCAGGGTCGCGACTCCCCGCACATCAATATCAGAACCTTCTACATTGGTTCCATATGCATAAGATCCACCCAATCCTAATAATATAATATTTTTATCTAAATGTTCATTTGTATGTAAAAAATCATATTCTGGATTTTTTAATAAACTTTTCATATTATTCATTATTTATGTTTCCTCACTTTTACGATTATTCTTCTACTTCTAAGTAATATTTCTTAATCCTATCCTCACCAATAGAAACTATAGCTTGTCTTGCTTTTTCTTTTGATTCAAAATATATTTTTTTACTCTTACAATCACTGTTATAACTCATATGAATTTCTTTTGTCACATATTCATAATAAAAGAAATAATGTTCATTCTTCCCATCCCACTCTCTATATTTTGATTCTTCGAACTCTTTTAGTTCTGCAATTACTTTTAATTTTTCTTTTATAAATTCTGCATCTTCTTCGGTCTTAAAACAATTACCGATTGAGTATCTAAAATAATCAACATTATGATCATTCCATCTATCACGCGCTATAGTACTATCAGTTTCTAATCTCCAATATACTTCTCCATATTCTGGTTTCCACCTACCAGTTTTATCTTTCTTTTTTTCAATCTTCTTTTCTATATCTGCAATCTTTTTTACAATATCTATATTCTTTTGTTTTAACTCTTCTAATTCTTTTAACAATTCTTCCATATATTAATCCTCTTCCTCCTTAAAAAATATAATGTTCAGCTTCTTCTCTTGTCATAAAGAAGTGAACTCCTTTGGCACATTCAATATTGTATTCACAATTAAAATCATAAATAGTAATCTCGTCACCGACATAATAACTCATATTATTATAAGATGAGAAAGCTCTATCAGCACCATCTATACTAACAACTTTAGCCTTATTAGTTCGACATTTGTAACCATTGATAGAGAATATTATTGCTCCTCTAGGAATTTTAAGAGTTACGATTACATTATCTTTACACTTCTTATACCCAATTATATCTTCTGAGAGCATCTTTCCTTTGCGGTATTTAATCAAATTGCCATCAACATTACACAAGTCAGCATAATATAAGTTACTAGAATATAAGTTAGTATAATATAAGTTAGCACCACGTAAGTTAGCAAAAGATAAATTAATATTTTGTAATTTAGCAGCATATAAGTTAGCAGCACATAAATTAGCAAAACATAAGCTAGCATCACGTAAAACAGCATAAGATAAGTCAGCACTTTGTAAGTTAGCATAACATAAGTCAGCACCTTGTAAGTTAGCATAAAATAAGTCAGCACCTTGTAAGTTAATATTACGTAAATCAGCATTATATAAGTCAGCATAATGCAAGTTAGCTTTCATATTCTCCCAACCGTCGCAATCTTTATATATCCAGTGCTTATGTTCTATTAATATTTGCTCCAATGTTTTATTGTTAATTATTATGTCTTCTGGTCGTCTCATAATTTCATACCTCACTTTCTGTCTTGCAAGGCTGTGGTAAAGGCATCCATGCTTGCACATCATCAATATCCACTCCCTCAAAAAAGCACCCATCATCCGCACAAAATGTATCAGTACAAACATAGCCACCATATGACACAAGCACTTCTTGACCATCTTCAGGCAAAGGACAGTCAAGTATCGTACCACATTCAACATCCGACCATTCTTTGTAATACTCACGTTCTTCTTCCGTCATGGGTCTTTTGGTTAATGGAATCCACTTATTTATCCCTTCAATCCCCTCAATTATCCGTCTTGCTTCGTTCTTGTCAATCTTATAAATAGGATTGACATCCCAATCTCTATCTTTAAGATTGTGTAAGAGTTCTTTTAGTGCTAACATTATTCTTCCACCTCTAAATAATATTTTTTGATTCGTTCCTTACCAATAGATACTATAGCTTGTCTTGCTTTTTCTTCTGATTCAAAATATATTTTTCTACTATAAGCATGCGCGGCAAGTCTCCTTTAGTACTTCATTGAGTTCAGATAAAATTTCATTAAGCAGCCCCTTATTTTTTGTTAATTTTAATAAATTGCGGCGGCCGCATCCTATGATACCTAAAAAATATTGTTATTTTTTCATAAATTAAAGACATTATGTTCATTATTAAATCACTACTTTCTTTTTATTCTTTAATTATATTATAACAAAAATTTTATTAAAAATCAAGATTAATTTCAATTGACCAGATTGACTTCTGAAAAAATTTTTGGTATAATATAATTAGAGATTTAGTAGAAAGGAGAAGATCAATGGAACAAGAGAACTTAAAAACTAATTCACTTGAAGAGAAAACTGATTATATAAAAATGGATTGGTCTATTGAATCACCAAAAGAAAGAATTGAATTAGTTGAAAAAATAATTGCAAGCACTCCTCCTGAACGCTTAACTCCATTATATCTTGATAGAATGGCAGAATATATTATTAAACCAGAGACAATAAAAGAGAGACGTGCAGAAAGACAAATATTAACTAATAATAGAATGAAAGTATTAAATGAAAGAGAAACTTCTTTTGAAGGATTAGTAGGTAAAATGGAGAAAGGAGAAGATGGAATTTATAATATTATAACAAATGATAAAAATGTTATATTATCTCCAAAAGATAAAATTACTGAAAAAGATATTGAAACTATACCTGAATTAAAATTATTAGTGGACGCAATAGAAGTTATAGAAGAACAAAGTAAAAAAGCTCGGGGTCGTAAGGCTTATTTATTGAAAAAACAACTAATTGAGATGCATAAAGATCAATATGTCATTAGAGATTTTTATAGAAAACCAATATATTGCACTAACTTAATTAAAAGTTTTTCAAAATTAAATTTAGATGAAAAAATTACTATAACAAAAGAAGGTGACGTAGAAAGTACGGGATTGATAAATTTATTTAATCCTACACATATTTCAGCAATATTATGTCATTACTCTAGTTTAAAAGAAAAAACTTGGTCTGAATTTGAAAGTGATGCAAAATGGTTATTAATAGATTTAGAAAATATTATTGATAAAGCTTTAAAGAATAAACATCCTTTATATTATGATTTACTTATTTATAAAATTGATGGAAAACAAAATCTTGAAATTCAAAGATTACTTGATGAAAAATATGGTATTAAACATTCTATTGAATATATATCATCATTATGGAGAAAAAAGATTCCAAAATTAATTGCTGAACAGGCAAAAAATGATTATCTTTTATATTATTATACTTTTAAAGAAAAAGGTAAATGGAAACGGTGCTCACGTTGTTCAGAAATAAAACTTGCTCACAATAGATATTTTAGTAGAAATAAGACAAGTAAAGATGGTTTTTATAGTATATGTAAAGAATGTAGAAACAAGAAAAAGATAACTTATTAAGGAGTAAAGGAATGGGTGAAATATATAAAATTTCTAATGATATAAATGATTTTGTTTATATTGGTAAAACAGTTAAAAATACAGAGCAAAGAAAAAAAGCTCATTTAAATCAACTTAATGATGGTACAGATATACATAATGCTATATTAAAATTTGGATTAGAACATTTTACTTGGAGTGTTCTTGAAAAAGATATTTATGATAACATTTTATTAGCTGAAAGAGAAAAATATTGGATAAAATATTATAACTCTTATAAGAATGGATATAATATGACGCCTGGCGGCGAAGGCGGAAATGGCACTCATGCAAAAAATTTAGAAAAATGGAGAAAAGAAAATCCAGATAAGACTAAAGAATTAATTCAAAATTTATTAGAGTGGCAAAAAAATAATCCAGATAAAGTTAAAGAAAATAACAAAAGAGCAGGTCAAACAAGAAAACAAAAATATGGAAAAGATATTACTAAAAAAGCAAATGAAGCTGCTAGAAAAAAAGTTATATGTATTGAAACCAATATAGAGTATGAGAGTGCTATCGCCGCTGCAAAAAGCCTAGGTTATAAAAGTGGTGCCCACATAGGACAGGTATGTAATGGAAAACGTAAAACTGCGTTTGGATATCATTGGATGTGGTCAAATTAAGTTAGCTCATAATAAATTTTTTTCAAAGAATAAAACAAGTAAAGATCATTTTTATAGTATATGTAAAGAATGTAGAAATAAGAAAAAATGAGGTGAGTTAAGTGGCGGAACAACGTTATTGTCCTAAATGCGGGAAAACAATGTCTGATGTAAAATTTTATCAATATAAAAATGGTGAAAAATGTGAATTATGTAAATCTTGTTTAACAATGCATATTAATAATTATGAAGAAGATACTTATCTTTGGTTGTTAGAAAAATTTGATGTGCCTTATGCACCCGCAGAATGGAAGTCTAAGAGAGAAAAGGAATTTGAAAAAGCATATAACAAAGCATTAGCTTCAGGAGCTACTCCAGAGAAAGCTAAGGCGGCAGCTTATAATATGACAAAAGGTAATAGTGTTGTATTTGGAAAATATCTTGCCCAAATGAGACTTAAAAATTGGAAAGATTATACTTGGGCAGATACAGAAAGATTAAAGGCTGAAAAAGAAGAAAAAGCTAAATTATATGGTACACCAATAGAAGATAAACTTGAAGAAATGAAAGAAGCTTATGAACGTGGAGAGATTTCTGAAGCAGAGTATATGACTTATAATGACTATACTCCAGAAACTAATGCGCCAGCTTCTTTAGAAGAACAATTTTTAGATGGCGGCGGGGCTGGATCTGAGGAAACCTTTTATCCAACTAACGAGCATCCTTTCGAGGAGGTCCCGCAAGTAGATATGGGTGCGGAATTAACAGATGAAGATAAAATGTATCTTGCAGTTAAATGGGGTAGACTTCATAATGCAGAAGATTGGGTAAATTTAGAAAAATTGTATAATGAATTTATGCAGTCTTTTGATATACAAGGAGCAGCTCGTTTAGATACATTAAAATTAATTTGTAAAACATCTTTAAAAATGAATCAAGCAATCGATTGTGGAGATATAGAAACTTATCAAAAATTATCTAGAGTTTATGATTCTTTAATGAAATCCGCAAAATTTACAGAAGCTCAAAATAAAGATGAGAAGAGTGGAACTTTTGATTGTGTAGGAAAAATTGTTGAATATGCAGAAAGCCGTAAAGGCGGGGGTAAGATTCCTCGACATAAAATTGATACACCATTAGATATAGTTGATGAAACTATTGTTAAATTAAAAAATTATTATACAGATTTAATTAAAAATGATTCTACTATTGGTCAGCAAATAGAAAATTTCTTAAAGAAAAAAGAAGCGTTAAAGCAAAAAGAAGAAGATGATAATAAAGCTAAGGAGTTAGGTTTAGAACATTATGAAGTTACTGATGAAGATATTATAAATATGAGAAAACAAGAAGCTGAAGAAAGACAAACTGATAAAGAATTTATCGAATTACTATCTGAAGGTGGTGCTGATAAATGAGTTTAAAAAAAATTCTTGATTTAACAGAGAATCATAATTTTAAGAAAAGCGAAGTAACAGAAGAACGAATACAAGAAGATATTCAAAATATTAGGGATTTAATTGCCTTTTATAGAGAATATCCTGATTTGTTTGTAGATGACATAAAAGGTCCAGATTGTACTTTTAAATTTAGATTTACACAGAGAGTCTTTTTGAGAATTATTATGCGGCATAAATATGTTTATGCAGTTTTTCCGAGAGGCGAATGGAAGTAACCAGAGGCCTGGAAGTTCTTTTTAATTGCTGGAACGCCCTAACGTAGAGTCGAGGGTAATCAGCAGGGAAGATGTTTTAAAATTTTATAAAAGGAGAATAATTATGAGTGATACTTTAGAGAACTGTAATTATAGAGAAATAAATTTTCC
>Ga0326513_10003644_pt1 | contig 11140 bp, 2 predicted proteins | sample 2_2465_0518_D_FD_203654 | JGI IMG/M metagenome (GOLD analysis project Ga0326513, IMG submission 203654) | Bovine rumen microbial communities from UC Davis, California, United States - 2_2465_0518 | ecosystem: Host-associated > Mammals > Digestive system > Stomach > Rumen | place: USA: California... | reverse complement strand
TCAGAATAGCTCGAGCTATAGTAATCCTGGTGAATCTGTATGCCATAGGTATCGGCACCAACGCCCATCTTCTTTACATCGTTATCGGTAAAGCGGATGTTGATGAACTGATTACTCTTAAAGCTACGCTCCACATTGCGGATATACTCCTGTTTGCTAAGGCGGGTGTGCTTAACCATCTCATTGTCGAGGTACTTGCTGTTCTCGGCACTCTTCTGGGCCTTCTTGATGACATGACCCACGATGATGATAGCGTCGTCGTCGAAGATGCTCTTGATATAGTCGGCACGCTTAAGAGCGAAGGCTGTCTTGTAGTTCTCGAGGAAGGTGGCGATGACCATACGGATACTGTCGGTCCAACCTGCAGCCTCACGATTGAAGATATCATCGCGTGCAGCCTTGTCGAGACCAAAGGCAATAGACTCAATCTTACGCTCTGCATCGAAAGTGAAGGTTACATCCTCTACAAACGAGCGGTTATTGTTCTTAAAGGCAAACTTCATTGGAACACTGCGACAGATGACACGATCGCCAAGCTGATAGAAGTTAAGGTTAGGAGTGCCCAGGATAGAAGCAGTGCCATAGTTGATGAGGCGAGTGAACATATCGTAGCCTCCCTCGGTGAAGTAATCCTGCACACTACCATAGTTCTTACCCTTGATGGCACCCAGGATATTGTTGATGATCTGGGCATAGTCCTCAGGCTGCTGAACAGCAGTGGCATGCTCGGCAACACTCATTGACTTAACAGTCTCCTCGAACTTCTCCTGAGTAGCCTTCATTTCCTTCTTCTTAGGGCCGTTGATGATTACAGTAGCCTTGGGGAATGGAGTCGGGTTAAACACCTCGGCCACCATCTCAAGCTCACGATCCTGGCGCATCTGTCCGGCAAACTCGTACTCATACTTAAGCTGAAGCTTGTCGGTAGGAGTGCCCGGGTGAAGATCAATCTGCGACAGTCCATCCTTGGCTGAGTTAACAAAACTGTAGTTCATGCCATCCATAAAACGGAAGTCAAGACTTGTTACAGGCTTACCTTTATAGGTTATAAGCAGGTCGACCACATTCTCTTCGACCTTGGCAATCTCGGTTTTAATGTTACCAAGTATGTGGTTTATCTGCTCAGGAATCCATACAGTAAGCGTCTGCTTGATACCATCCTGATCTATCTTTACTGCATTGGGGTGCTGCAAGCTCTTAAGCAGACACAGTGCCCAGTAGTAGTTACGCAAAGCATCGTCGACACGAGCCTCACGCTCAGCATTCTGAGCAGTGTAGACATAGCTCAATATGCGATCCTCGCGCTCCTTAAATACCTTTTCCAGCTCAGACTTAAGGATATAACGAACCACATAAGCCTCGGGCTCATGGGTAATCCATAAGCTCTTGGTATTGTTAAGACTTCCTGCCGAGTAAGTACGCACCACAGCCTCCATGGCTGTCTTCGAGTCGACCTTATCACCGTCAGCAATCTGATGCATGTCGAGGTTTGTCTCACTCTGCACTGTTACTGAGATCTTACTGATAAGGTCGTTCAATGCGCCCTGATCAGCTTTTGAATCTGTTGTACTACGTCCCTCACCCCAGATATAGTTGTCATCAGTCTGAATTTTCTGAAGCTGCTCAAGAGGAGTCTGAGCTGCCGCCCAAAGTGGCAGCAGCATCAGACATAAAGTTCCAAATAGTTTTCTCATTGTTATTTATACATTATTATTTTACTATTACACGCTTGCCATTCATGATGTAAACGCCCTTGGCAAGACCTCTAAGCACATCCTCCTTAGCGCCCTGCTTAACCAGAACACCCGAGAGGTTATAAACCTTAACCATACCATCGTCATCAGGCTCAACAACCTTCATAGCAGTTGTGTTCTCATCGCCATCAGGATCATCACTGAATCCACGGCTCAGGCTAATTGCTCGAGTAGCAGCAACTTGACTTGTAACATAAGCCTCGAATGGACGCAAAGCACGGCCGGTATTCTTCAAGAACACGCTTCCTGCTTTATATTCATCTGTGGCTTCTGTATTCAACAGATAATAATCATCTGTGTCAGAGTTATTCAGGAAGTTGGCCGTCATAGACTTCATACCCTTTGTCAACGACTGAGGAGCTGTTGCAGGAATCCACTTGTTAGAAGCACTAAATGTAACATTTCCTCCTAGACGGTAACGAGTTGCGTATGTGCTATTATTTGGCATACAAATCAGATATGGCTTATTGGCCTCCATCTGCTTAACATCCTGGAATCCGATATCAGTCAATTCACGCAACCAGAATGGCTTATAATTTCCCTTATTCTGCTGCTCGTTATATGATGCAAATGGCAATAATTCACCCTTCGATTCATGAACGTACTTATCACAGTCAAATGGAAGTGCCAAAGTTTCCCAACCAGAATCATTTCCAGACTCAAGTGTAAACGCATGGATGTAGGTAATGTTCTCTGCATAGAAACGCTTCGGACAATAGAAGTTGTTATTCTCACCATCGTTCAGATAGATGTTTGTAGCAGTGTTGTTAACAATGATATTCCTTACATTATTTGGAGCATCACTACGTCCAACAACGTACAACAACAAGTTTGGATTAGCATCGTTATCGAATGCATCTTCTGGAATCTTGGTTTCTGAGTTCCACTCAACAGCAGCCAGTTCCTTACATCCAGAGAAGATCTTACTACCTACAGTCTTCACATCGCTAGGAGATGAGAACGATAACAGAGGTAGACCTGCGAAAGCATTATCTGGAATAATACCATCTTCGGCCTTAGCAGCACTCAGATCAAGTTTCTCAAGTGAAACCATATTCTCCTTGATATAATTAATATCTGCAGAGTTTACTGGACCTGCAATCTTAAACTCCTTAATGGTTTCAGGACTAGACCAGACCATAGAAGTAGCCAAGCCACCTGCTTTGATTGTAGTTGCACCAGTTTCACTTGTATAAGAATCTACTGAGTAGCGAATTGTGTCAGACTCTACCATGTACGGATGGAATGCCTTTGCGATAACTGTGCATGTCTGGCTAATAGATATTGGCTCGGTATATTCATTACCAGTGTAAGAATATGTATATACCCATCTTCCTAAACTATTATCCCAACGACTATCTGTAACATTCCTTGAAGGAATTGTACCATCTGTAGTATAATAGATAGTTGCCTTATCAATTGTAGTCAGAGTCATGGTATGTCCATTATAACCATCGTTTGGAACTATTGGTTTCGGACACTGAACCACGTTATCAGGTGTATAGTTTCTAGCATTAGAATTATTCCAACCTTCACGTGTAGCTATAGCCTTGACTACCTGATTATCAGGAAGGGCGAACGGTCCTGTATACTTATTAGCATTTTCATCTGCTACGGCATCGTCACCAAATGCATAATATATAACAGCATTAGGAGTCTCCGACATAATAGTTAGAGTCGTTCCTTCCAAGCTAAATGTAGGATTAGCTACTCTGAAATTACTATAATCATATTGACGAACAGAAGAACTAATTTTTCCGTCCTCAACAGCTATAGCTCTCAAATTGACATTACGATCCAATTTGAACTTTGCCGTATACTTGGTGCTAGTAGTTGAAGGAGTAGAACCATCCAAAGTATAATATATAGTAGCATTTGCATCTGCTGACAATACTATAGTTGTATCCGCCTCCAATGTTACAGAAGGTTCACTTGTCGTGTAATTACTAATATAAAGCCAATCGTGGTTAGTCCATCCTGCTTCATTGAATCCGTCCTTTATTGCATTAGCATATATGTAAGCTCCATTATTAACCTCAGATATTTCAAATGGAGCATTATATGCTATATTAGACGTGATTGTAGAATTTAGATTATTCAAAGCATAGTAAATAGTTGCCCCAGGAGTCGTTGTTTCCAATTTAACCATCAGCTTATTGTTTTCAACGAATGGAGTAATTGTTACAGAATTAACTCTGAATCCAGAATAAGATCTTTCACGAACAGATGAATTCAATTTACCACTTGATGCAGCAATGGCCTTTATAGTTGCATTCTTCGACAACTTGAACTTACTTGTAAACTTCGTACTGCTTGTTGTCGGTTCAGAACCATCTAAAGTATAATACAAAGTTTCTCCTTCTCCACCAGAAATTGTCACAGTTGTATCAGCAGCGACTGTAATCGTCGGCGTTGTACAAGTATAGTCTGATGATTGCAAATAAGATGAAGTTCTACTTGCATTTGTAAATCCATCCTTTACAGCACTTGCATATACATAATTACCTGACTGCACCTCAAATGGTCCTTCATATAAGGCATTAGCCTTGACATTGTCATTATTAAAATCTCCAATACCATAATAAATCTCAACATCGCTATCCTCACATGTTAGGCGGACTTTCATCTTATTATTTTCTGCATATGGAGTAATTGTAACACTTGGAACCTGGAACCATCGAACGGTGTAAGAATTCACTCTAGAATCATACATACCCTTCTTGATCGCAACGAAATTGAGAGTATCATTTCGTGATACTGTGATTTCATTTCCGTCAAGTTTTGTACTTTCAGATGTTGGAACAGTATTACCTTTAGAATAATAGATGTCTGCGCCTTCAGTTCCCGAATTAACAGTTAAAACATGAGTCTCACTATTCGCATTAATTGTAGGAATTTGCACTGTATAATTATCATTGCTAATATAGAACTCACTCCAATATGATTCTGGTTTCCCCTCCTTTCTAGCAATGGCATAAATCCATGTTCCTGCCGAAACATCTATGGTATCGCTATAAATAGTTCCTCCATAAGTATTGATACCATATTCTATCGTAGCTCCTTCTTCAGATTCTAATGCAAGCCTATACAAGCCTTCTGCAGATCCCACAATTGGAACAAATTTCACTCTTTCCAATCGGAACCAATTATCAAGATTTACCTCAGATGCATACGAGTTAACATATGTAACCAAAGTTCCATCCACTGTCATTGTATCTCGAGCAGTTATTGCCTTAACAGTACAATTAACATCAGATGTGAAAGGTGCCTTATAAAGACTATCTGCTGTAGTAGGAGTACTACCATCGAGTGTGTAGTAAATCTTACCATTCTCCTCTGATGTTGACATAGAGATAGTCTTATTCTCATTGTCGAGTGAGATAGAAGGCTGAGAGCACTGTACCAAACCAGAGTAATCAATATTTTTAGAGCCCCAATTAGAATTATTGAAATTTTCTTTTTGAGCAATATAATAAATGTTAGTGCCATTACTTGCCTCAACAGGTTCTGTATATTCCAAATTATTCTCTGGTGTATAATAGTCGCGTCCGCCAACACCATAACGAATTGTCACGCCAGGAGTTGGACATGTCAGCTTCATCTTAGGCAAACCACCATCGATTATCTGCTCTGCCACAACATCTGCACAGTAGAAACCACTGTAAGAGCGATCTGAGATAGAAGAAGTAAGTTTATCAGAAGCAGTTGCAATTGCTCTAATAGTAGTATTCTTGTCTAACTTAAATTTTGCAGTATACAATGAACTGTTTGTTGTAGGATCAGATCCATCAAGTGTATAATAGAATTTTGCACCTACATCTCCTGTTATCATCACAGTTGTGTCTGCTGCTACGGTAATCGTAGGACTATTACAGGTATAATTGTTCCAATAAACATAGCCAGAATATGTTCTATTAGCATTATTATATCCGTCCTTCATCGCACTAGCATAAACACGATATCCATCTCTCAACTCAAATGGAGCCTCATAACGAATATTGGCATCTACAAAATCATTATTGAATTCATTGATATTATAATAAATCTGAGAATTTGCATCTGCACAGGTTAACCTTATCTTCAATACGTTATTTTCTACAAACGGCTCTATAACTACATCAGATACTTTAAACCAGTTAACAGTATAAGAATTTACAGCAGAATTTGTCATACCATCCTTAATGGCAATAAACTTATACTGCTCATTCTTAGTTGTTGTTATAACACCATCTACCTTAGTACTCTCAGCAGTTGGATTATCACCATTTGTAGTATAATAAATGGAAGCGCCTTCAGTTGAAGTTGTAACTGTTATCTCACGTGTCTCACTGTTTACATTAATGTTTGGAGCACTAACAGTGTAAGTTCCAGCGGTAACTCTGTATTCAGCCCAATAAGAATCCACATAGCCTTCTTTATGAGCTATAGCATATACAACATCGTTTTCAGACACTGCAAAAGTGTCTTTGTTTACAACATCGTAAGCAGTTCCTCCATAGGTATTAATACCATACTCAATTGTAGCGCCATCTTCAGCCTGAAGCGCCATCTTATATTCACCATCAGTAGTTCCCAAAACAGGAATGAACTTCACATTCTGCAAACGGAACCAATCATCAAGATTTCTTGAATTAATATCTGAGTTAGCATAAATAGTAGTAACTTCGTCAACAGTTTCAGAATCGCGGGCAGTTATAGCCATAATCGTGCAATTCACCTCAGAAGTAAATGGCTCAGTATATAACGTACTTGCTGTTGAAGGAGTCGTTCCATCTGTTGTATAATAGATTTTTCCATTCTTCTCCGTTGTTGTCAGAGTAATGGTCTTAGTTTCATTATTAAGCTCTATAGATGGAGTAGCACACTTCTGATATCCACTATAATCCATTCGTTTACTACTACGAGATGACATATTATATCCATCTTTTATAGCTACAGCGTAAATTGTACTTCCGCTATTAATATAAACAGGACTATTATTGTAGGTTTGAGCATAAGATGTCCAACCATCCTGATATGACCACCAGTCGTTGATACCATAATAAATTTGTATGCCAGAAACATCGACAGAAGTACTATCTGCCAAAGACAATCTCATTTTGGGAGAACCATCTTCTACAACCTGTTCAATTAAAACATTTGGACAAGCGAACCAATTGCTAATTGAAGTCGAGGCTTGATCAGACTGGAACATACCGGGCTTATGAGCAATAGCCTTAATAGAATAGTTACCTGTGATAGCAACAGGCGTCCCCGCATATTTATATGTTTCGTTAACAGACGGATTAGTACCATCCATAGAATAATAGATATCATAGCCTTCACCTGCTGTCACTGTCAAAAGCTTTGTTTCCTGATCAACACCAATAGTTGGTTTTGCACATTTAATATTTTCTCGACTAAGATAAATATTGGGATAATCAGAATCATTATAATTAGCCTTTGTTGATACATAATAGAAGTAGCTTCCTGTTGATACAGTTACAGGCGAAGTATAATCCACATAGTCACCACTTCCTAAATTATACTTCAACGTAGCCCCCTCTTCATCAGTAGACAATGTAACAACAACATCATTTCCGTCAGGAGTAGCCGCCTCATATTTTACAGTTGGCGTCTTACACTTAAACCAATTAACCTCCTTCTCACAAGGTTCAGACGAGAATTTACCAGATTGGGCAGCAATGGCCTTATAGGTAAAATTACCATCAAGAGTAATGGCACCTTCATATTTAATTCCGTTAGTCGTAGTAGGTGTACTACCATCGGTAGTATAATATATATCCGATCCATCACTAACTGCCATTGTCATAGTTGTTGAATTCGTTGCAGCATTAATAATTGGCTGCTTACAACTCATAGCAGAAATATCAAGTGTAAACTCAGATATACTAGAACTATTCATACCATCCTTCATAGCGATGGCTTTAACAGTAGCTCCGTTTTCTACTGACAGTTCCGGAGATTCTGTTGTGTCATATTCATACCAATCTACAGGATCCTTAGTCAGTTCACTTTGAGCAGAAGAATTGACATAACGAATTGTTGCTCCATCAGTTGCACAAGACAGCTTAACAGATACCAACGTATTATTTACATCAAGTATTGTATCTACCTTAACTGCCTCAACAGTTCCCCATTCTGGGTTATTATCAAGCGATGTTGTTTCCTTTATTGTACCATAATCCTTCCAACCATTTTTAGCCTCATAAATGTCTTTATATCCTTTTGGTACATATCTTGTCCCAACATAATTAAAAGCATTAGATTCCAGATCAACAGGATCGGTCATAAGAGATTTAATGATATTACAATTAAAAGCATACCCTTCGACATAAAGCTGACTTCCACTTAGGCCAACTGTTGAAGGGAATATCACAGTTACAGAACTATTGTTTTTGAATGCTTCATAAAAGCAATAGTTTCCTATTTTCTTTAAACTACCAGGAAGCTCTAATTGGTTATTACTCAAGTTCAGTTTACAATTTTGGAAAGCATATCCACCAATCTGCAACAATCCTGATGGAAATACATTATTATTTAGAACGGAACTTAACTTCGTATTATCATAAAAGGCATAATCACCTATAACTGTTAATGTTGAAGGCAGGTAACAATCATAAAGGCTACCATTCGAATAGAATGAATATTCACCAATATTTGTCAGTCCTTCGTTAAGAGTTATACTCTGCAACTTATCATTATCATAAAAAGCGCGATCTCCTATTGTTGTAACACCATCTGGAACTGTATAAGCCACACCATCCTTTAGATGGGGATAACAAATAAGCGTCTTCTCATCTTTTGAAAACAATACTCCATCTATAGCAGTAAAATCATTGTTTTCACCATCAACTTCAAACGCTGCAATATGCTTAGGACCATATACATTGGTTTGCGAAAAAGTTATTTCTGTTACTGATTTTGGCAAAACAAGGGTTTCAATATCAGAATATATACCAATATTTTGCTGATAATAATTATAATTCAAGTAATACCAGCTACTGGGAGAATAAATACTATTATTAGTAGAAATTTGGATACTTGTCATTGAAATCAGATTCGACATATCAAGAGACACCTTTGAACCATATCTCCAATACTTAAACCCGTTAACATTGTAGGTCGTTTTTGTTGTAACATCTCCAGATACCGATTCTTGCTCAAATGTGGCTGGGAAAACAACAGTACCTGTCAATTTTGTAACATCGGCACTATCTGTAAAGATAACAACATTCTTAACAACCTCAGTCAAGATATCCGAAGTATTTGTTGTTGAAACAGTTTCGGTAACCAAATAGGTTACTCCATCATGTTTAACGAATTCTTGAGCCCAAGAAACCTGTGCCACAAACACGGCCAGCAGAATCATAATATATTTTTTCATAACCTTTGATCTTATTAAATTAGTCATTGATTTCAATACTTAATTCTTTCTAGAGAGTTCAGGTGAAGTATTATCATCATTGCCTGGGGTATTACCTGGCAACTTGATTTCAACCACATCGCTATAAGTAGTACCTACTATAGTCTTTGCATAACTACATATATAATAGGTATAACCATCTTCTTTCTTAAACGAAGCAGAAATCGGAGATTCTTTTACAGAACCTGTACTAGATGACATCAAAGAGATTTGATTACGTGGAGGATTTTGATTTTCATCTTCCCTACTGATACAATAACCAAAGTCAACCAGATCAAATATACTTGCAGAATACACCTCACCTGTAATCGATATCGTTACACCATCCTCAGCATACGAAGCTTTCAACGTAGCAACAGGCATTGGAGCCGCATTCTGCTCAACAACTACAGAAATTGTTTTTTTATCTCCATTTACATTTTTGGTAGCAACTTTAATTGTTGCCGCACGTTTAGCATTAGTCTGATTCTCGGTTACAGAAACGGTAAAATGACCGTTCAGGCTTCCTTCATCATTAACCAAATAACACCAAGGATTCTTTGCGTCTTCACCAGAAAACTCAATATCAGCATCCCAAGTTGTGTTAGAGATAATAGAAAAATCCTTTTCCTGTCCCGTATACGGGATTGTAACAGTATTGCCTTCAAGACTTTCAAATGCCAACTCAGCCACAAAATCACCCATTTGTTGTGTCACCTTACATACACGAGGCAAATCGCCATCAACGGTAGAGAATTTCAAATCAACATAACGATCAGCTTCGGTATTGTTAACAGAAGACTCAATAATAACGGTTGTATTACCGTTTCCTGAAGTTGGAGAAACAATCAAATCTGTCCAACTGCCCTTCTGATACTCCACTTTCCACTCACAGTTGGCCTCAAGGTCAATCTTCTCTGACTGAGAGTTTCCTGACATAAGCACAGAAGATTTTACAATAATGTAATTGTTGCTCACGGTATTCTCATCGTTTGCATCATCGTTTTTGGTGCAGGAAGAAAATACGCATGTGGCTGCGAGCAGAGCTCCGAGCCAATAGCCTTTACTTCGAATATTCATAATTTTAATGTTTTTAAGCTATTTATTAATCCTAATCAGAAAGCAAGAATCAGACCTGCCTGTACACCAATAGTAGTTGTTCCAAAACCTGCAGCTTCGGCAATCTTGGTAAAGGTTTCGTCTGCCTTTAATCCGACACCGATTTCAGGTGTTGCAAAGAGATAGACATGCTGCATTGGTACAAACAGCAACTTAGCACCAATGGTCAGAGCCTGTTGTGAGGCTCCATCACCAAACATCGTATTTCCCTTCTTCTGTACACCCTTCAGTTGATTCATGCTCCATCCTACCTGAGGAACAAAACCTATGCGGCGCATCAAAGCGATCTGATAACCGTATTTTACCTGGATGGAGTTCATCTTATAAGCAATACGATTAATTTCGTCTGTATTAGTACTCGTCCAATAGGCGACCTTTGACTCACCATTTCCAAATGTATAACTGACCTCAAAATCGTTATTACCCAACACCATACCTAATTTAGCAGTGAATCCGCTCAAACTACGTGCATAGATTCCGCCACCAAAGTAGAAAGCACTGGGGCGGACATACGAGATTGGCACCATGTTAATAGTATCTGATACCGTCTCGTTATGAATAACATCGTAAGCTCTTGTTTCAGGTACATATCCCTTCAACGAATAACTAATTTCATGAGGACCTACTGGCAGCGTAACCGTTTCGCCTGCAACCATCATACTCTTACCATCGAGAATAGATGTAGTTTGCACAGGGAAGGTTACGATATTCAAGAAACCAGAATGAGGAATAGGAGGAGCAGCCTTAAACTCGTTCATCTGCTGGCGTTTTACCTCGAAGGTACTTTTCACTGAGTCGCAATCGGCCTTGCGAGTCTCTACGGTATAGTTACCCTCGCGAAGCTGGGTTGACCAGCTGCCCG
>Ga0326513_10003643_pt1 | contig 11141 bp, 15 predicted proteins | sample 2_2465_0518_D_FD_203654 | JGI IMG/M metagenome (GOLD analysis project Ga0326513, IMG submission 203654) | Bovine rumen microbial communities from UC Davis, California, United States - 2_2465_0518 | ecosystem: Host-associated > Mammals > Digestive system > Stomach > Rumen | place: USA... | reverse complement strand
AACGGCGCTTTCTTGCTTGCTGTTCGGGTGGACGCTGGCGTGACCGAACCCGTTAATCTTTGCGATGCGGATGTCGGCTGTCGGGTTGCCGATTCCGTCGAAGCCCTCCACGGACTTCATCATCTTTGTGGTGTACGTGTCGGTCGCAGTAACCGTCTCGGGGTACATGTTGACCGTCTCCTCGAGGCCGAGGAACTCCGAGTCGGCGAGCTTCGACGTTCCGCCGCAAAAAGAATTTATCTGTACAACACGTGCCGCCATAGTCTACCAGGTGAGCCTTCCCACGCCTCCGAAGAACTTCGCCTCCGTAGTCGCCATCGTCTGCGGTACGTCAAGCGTGGATGTCTCGATTTCCTTTATGTACTGGAGCAGCCTATCGCGCTCCATGCGCTTGTCGCGCTTCAACTCGTCGCTTATGGCGAGGTTGCTAATCCATCTGTACTGCACGTCCGCGATGAGCAGGTTCTCGAACTCCGGCGGGAGCGAGAACACGTCGTTCTCGTCGTAAGCCTTCATGTCGTTGGTGACGAACGCGGTGATGTCGTACTGGCTATCGCAATCTAGCGAGAGGATGCCCACGACCTCGCCGTCGTCCATTTCCTTGCGGTAGCAGAACTTTGCAGGGACGCGCTGCACTCCCTCGTATGCGAGGATGTTGTAATCCTGGACCGGGTCGAGCTTGTAGTAGCTCGGGCCGCTCTTGTAGTAGACGGCGTTAACAGTGAGCGGCGCATCCGTATCGAACGTGAAGTCCTTGCCCTGACCGAGCTCGACTTTCCTATGCGTGAAGTGCAGGAAGCCCTGCACGTTGTACTCGCGCACGCACTTGTTTATGAGCCTGCAACAGCGGGCCGCGTCGGTGTCGCTTGCGGGTCTCCCGCCCACGAGTTGACCGATTTCGTCGAGGATGTCGTTGATGAGGTCGCGGATTTGCATGTGAAAAATTCCTTAAAAAAAACTAGAGCCCTTGTCCTACGAGGTGGTGTAAGATGTCGGGCTCTAGCTTCTCAACCTTTAGGAGGAAGAAACAAAAACCTTGCCGCGCGCAAACTAGGCAACGCGCGACAAGTTGGAGGACACGAAATTAGTCGAGCTGGATGAAGCCCACGGCGACGCGGCGGGAGTCCACCATGCCGGCGAGGTAGGCTGCGTCGAAGCGGTAGGTGCCGACGCGGTTCACGTCGCCATGCACCACGGCGCTCATGATGATCTTGCCGCTCGGGCTCGGTGCGGAGACTTCCTCGAGGCCGCTGTTGTTCAGCTTCACGGAGGACATTTCGATGTTGCCCTTCTGGAAGGCGAACACGACGGCGTAGGACTTGCCGGAGGCCTGCAACCAGGTCACGTTGGCGCTTGCAGCCGGGAGGGCATTCACGTTCTTGTGTGCGCCCTTGGCGTTGATTTCGCCGACCTTGAGCGAGATGGTGCCGCTGCCGCCCTTGGCGTCCTGGAGGACCACGAAAGCCTTGGACTCGGCGGTCACGTGACCGAGCACGTCGCACTTCGAGACGTTGGCGACGGTGAATGCCGTGCCGGCCTTGATGGTGGTGGCGGTCGTGATGTTGGCGGAAGCGAGCACGATGGTGTCGCTGCCTTCGCTCGGCTGTGCGCTCACGGTGGTGGATGCGGGCAGAGTGCCCATCGTAATCACCGGCATGGAAGCGTACTTCCACATCACGTTGGCGTACTTACCGATTTTGGCTTCGCGGTAGAGGTCGCCTGCGATGGCGTTCTCGTTGAAGAGCTTGAGGCCGGTCTTCGCGATCTTGGAGTAGACGGAGCCGGACATGTAGCCGACCTTTTCTGCGCCGCAGCGGGCGTCCATGAGGGAACCGCCCATCTTGGAGAGAAGGTCGTAGCCGTCGAAGGTGGCGCTTGTGCCGTCGGCGACGAACACGGAGTCGGTCACGAAGGCGGAGGAGGTGATGATGTCTTCCTGGATGCCTGCGCCGAGTTCGGGAGCGCGAGGAGCTGCGATTTCCTTTTCGAAGGAGTCAACGTCGACAGTTTCTTCGAGGGAGTCGAGGGTGCCAGCGTTGGTGGCGACGGAGACTTCGAATTCCTTTTCAAATTCCACGATGTCGGTGTTGGTGATGTCTCCACCTCCGCCGATTGTCGGGATGCCGCCCTTCTTGACGACGGTGCGACCCGGGTCGGGGATGACGACTTTCAGCTTGCCGCCCTGACGGCCCTTCAAGCCTTCCTGGGTGGTGCGGGTGTCTTCGATGATGGGGCAGGCTTCTTCAATTTCGAGGGCGAAGATTTCAAGTCCCGGTACGGTTGCGATTGTATTAGCCATGAGAATTTCTCCTTAATGAGAGTAACGCTCCGGCCTATTCTTGCGAAGCCAATCCTTCGCGTTGAATGTCTGCGGAGCCTGGGTTTTTCCCACGCTGCCCGTCGAGGGTATCCCGCTCGTTGAGGGCTGCGGAGACGTTGTCTTTTTGGGCGCGTTCGGTTCCGTCTGTTGAGGTTGCGTCGGTTGTTTCTTCGCCTGCGAAAGCAAACTTGTTTCAAATTGCGAGAGCTTGAGGAAAAGCATGTCCTTCGACCAGTGCTTCATCTGTGCGATGACCGCGTCGTTCTTCGCGATAGCCATCGCCATGACGAGCCCGACCGGGCTCTGGTCGATGATTTCCTGGTAGAGCTGACCCTCCTCGCTTTCGAGCCATTCGCTGTTGTCCTCGATGAAGTCGTTCACGGTCTCGCGGAATTCCTTCTGCGCTTCCGGAGTCTTGAAGGTGGCTTCCACCTTCTTGTCGGCTTCCTCTTTTTGGCGTTGGGCCTCGGCGAGTTCTGCCTGCTTCTTGTCGTTCTCGGCGAGAATCTGCTTTTTCAGTTCCTCGTTCTTGAAACTTTCGTATGCTTCGGCGGTCGGGAAATCTTCGCGCTTTAGCTCGGGCTTGCCGCTCGCGAGCTGCTTCTTGAGCTCAGCGATTTCAGCTTCCAGCGCCGAGACCTGCTTGCGGTGGCTGCGTTCCTGACGGTTCAGCCTTTTCTCGAATTGCGCCTGCGTGTGGTGCCATCTGTCGTCGCCCTTCGTCGCGGTGTCTCCCGCTCCGTTCTCGGCTCCTTGGCCGGAGGGCTCGCCATCGTGCGCCCCGCCGTCACCGTTGCCCGAGTCGCTGCCCGTCGGCTGCGTGTCGGTCTTCGGTCCGGTCGTCTCCGCGTTAGTTTGTTCGGGATTCGCGGGTGTTCCCTTGTCCGCCTTTTCATCGGCGCGGTACTTTTCCAAAAGTTCCTGGCTTGGTAATGCCATGTCTCACCTCATTTTTTGAATAAAATAATTTATGCGCGCCGGAAATGCAACACCCCGGCGCGCTCCTTGTGTCATTAACTGACAATTACACCGCCATCCTCGGTAGGTGTAGGTGTATTGTTCACCTTGTCCGTAATTTTCGCGACGATCTCGAAGCGGCTCTTCTCCGCCTCGATGCGGAGTCGCTCGGCTTCATGGACGGATTTACGCGTGCTCTCGATGAAATTCTGCTCCACCTCGCGGCTCTTGATGAACAGCTCCTCGGCTTTCGCGCGAGCGTCGCCCTCCATCTTTATGAGTTCGAGCTGTCTGTCCTTCTCGTTCTCCGCAGCCTTCGCTTCCAAATCCAAGAGCTTCGAACGGAGCGCCGCCTCGTTGTTCATTCTAGCCATCACAAGCTGGTTCTGCCCAGCGATGATGTCGGCATCTATCGTCCGGCGGTACTCGTCAATCTGTTGCGCCTGCTGTTGCGCCTGCTGCGTGAGCAGGGCGAGCTGCTGCTGCAACGCCACCACGTCGACACCAGCGCCGATGTTGAGCGCCTGCTTGATTTCGGGCGGTAGCGTGGTGTAGATGGCGTTGGCGATTGCTTCGGCGTTCTCGAAGTCTCCCGTCTTGATCGCCTCCGCTAGGAGCAGCGGCTTCACCGCGTCGGGAGCTAGGCTCTGGAACGCGAGAATCTGCTGGCGGCGCTGTTCGCGCTTTAGCGCGTCCTCGGGACCCTTGAGTAGCTTCACGCTGTACTTGTTCTCGACGTTGTTGTAGATGCACAGCAGCTCGACGATGATTTCCGCGACGTGCTGGATGGAGCGCTGCAAATGGCGGTAGTAGTGCGAGACGTTAGTCACCATCGCGCTCGAGCGGGTGAGGATTTCGGTCGCGGTCTTCTCGGTAGCTGCCGCGGAGAACCCGAGCCCTTCTTCCGGTACGCCTATCATGAGCGAAATCTTGCGGAGCGAGTCGTTGATGACGGGTAGCAGGTCGCCCGTCACTACTGTCGGGTCGACGCGCTTCGGCTCCGGAGCCGGGACCCACTGTTCACCTCGCTGCACGTATGCGCGGTATCGCTTGTAGCGCGCCATGTCGTTCTCGTAGTCCTTCGACACGTTCTCGATGGATTCCATAGACACCTGCGTGTAAGGCACGCTCGGCACGCTCACGCGTTCCCACAGCGAAACGTAGCAGCCGTTCACAATCTTGCAGAGGTGCTTGGTGTCGCGCACCACGCCCTTGTAAAACTTTTTGCCGTTGTCCTTGAAGCGCTGCCCGTAAATAGGCACGACGGGGAGGCACGAGAGCGAGCGGAAAAGGACGCGCTTGATGACCTTGTCGCCGACGACCTGGATGAAGTACACGCCGTCGTCCACCTTCTTGAAGAAGTGGACGAGGTTCACGCCGTTGGGCGTGCTGTTGAAGTTTGCGAAGCTCCACGTCTCCGTCCTCGGGAGTCGATCCTTGCTCGGGAGCGTCACCTTGTTTGCCTCTGCCATCTGCTTCACTCGCTCGTATGGTAGCTGCTCGACGAGCCCGAAGAACTGCGCGTCGCTGCCGTCCATCTTGCGCGAGCACGGGTCGTAGATGCAGGCGCTCGGCTCGTATGCCAGGTTTATCTCGATGCGCCCATCGTCGGTCGTGAGAAACATGAAGCCGGTTCCCTCCTCGAGGATGTCCTGCAATCCCTCGGAGAACACGCTCACGTTCGCGTCGCTGTTGGCGAAGGTCTGCTGGAGCTGCGTGTCGAGGAAGTCCCGGAACGGGTCGCCGTTCTGCCCTTCGACCTGCGAGACGAACGGATTCGTGAGGAAGAGGTTCTTCGTCGCGTTGACGTAGAGCGGCAACGGGTTCACGCTCGCGAGGGCGCGGTTGTTCGTCATCGCCTTTAGGTCGCTCTTGTTGAAGATTTCGACATCCGCGTAGACGCGGGCGTCGTCCTTCTTGCGGTCGTTCTCGACGGAGAAGAAGCTGTTCGACTTTTCCGCGAGTTCGACTATGTCCTTGATGATTTCGCGCTCCTCCTCCTCGTTGGGGAGTTGCACGTCGGGGTTCTGTTCCTGCGCCGCGAACGCCGCCGCGACCTGCTGGATGATCTGTTCTTCTGCCATTAGAAGCTCCTTGTGGATGCCGGGACAAGTTCGTCCTCGTTTGTTTCAGTTGTCAATGGTTGCGGGTTTCCCTTGTAGCAGGCGAGGCACATCGCGTCGGCCTGGTCGGGGGATTTCCCTATGATGCTCTTGATGTACTTCTTCGGCGTGAGCTGGATTTGCCCGCGCTGGTTCATGAAGTACGTCTGCGGTACAAGCTCGTCCTCGAGCTCGTCGTCGCCGAGGTAGAACCCGTTCTCGACGATCATGCGCCTCGCGTTGAAGTAGAGGTACGCCCTCATGTTCGCGAACTTCGGGTCGGGAGATGGCGCGCCGAAGTTCACCTTGTTGACGGGGACCATGATTTTCTCCTGCTCCATGAGTACGATGAACCCGGCGTCGAATCCGCCTGTGTGGTCGAGTGAGAGGCTCTCGAAGTTGTGCTTCTGGTGCAGCGCCTTGAACGCGTCGAAGCACTTGCGACCGTTGTCCTTGCCGATGACCTTCTTCTCGACGATGCCGCAGTCGTCCACCACGTAGATGCAGGTGGTGTCGTTGCCCTCGTATGCGAAGTCTATGCCGCAGCGCTTGCGACCGCCTGATACCATTCGCACGGTGGCGAAACTTGACGGAGGGAAGACTAGGTTCAGCTCCTCCGCGTCAAGGTCGCCGAAGAGTTCCTGGCGCAAAAAGGCGGGAGTGTCGAGGAGCGACTCGTAGACGGTACGCTTGTACTGCGCCGTGGTGAAAGGGTTGTCGAAGGTGGACGCGGTGAGAACGAGATGGTCGGCGACGGGAGGGTTCTTCGCCATTTTGTTGAAGTAGCTACCGGCGAGCCCGGTGGATGTGTAGCACTGGGTCGTGGAGAGCCCCTTGTTGGAGCGGCAGGCTAAGAGCCCGTTCTTTATCGCCTTCTTCGGGACGTATGCAGCCTCGTCGCAGTAGAAGTCTTCCAAGTTCGTGTAACCGCGAGGGGAGTCCGGGCGAGTCCCTGAGAGGAAGACTATCTTGCCGTAGCGCGTCTCGATAGTGTGTTCGGTGAGGTTCGGCTTCGTCTTCACGTTGAACTTGTCGAACCATTCGAGGGTTGCGGGCATGATGGTCTCGCGTATGAGCCCGAATGTCGGAGCGATGAGCATCGCGGAGCGCCCGAAGTTAACGTTGCGGTAGGCTAGGCGCGCGGTTACTCCCGATGTCTTGCCGGAGGCGCGCCCGCAGCAGGCGAGGACGAACTCGTTCTCGGCGAAGATGAGCTTCTGCTGGAAAGGCGAGATGCGGAGCGATTCGCTGTTACTTGTTCCCCATTGCATCGAGGACCTCCTGCGGGATGGCTTCGGGAACCTGCACCTCGAAGACCACCTTGCCGGACGTTGGCGCGTCGGGCTCCTCGATGTCTGACTTGAAGAAGTGCTCGAGGAACCAGATCGTGTGCGTGCGCGTCTGCGAGTTGAGGAAGTAGGCGTCGTTCTCGATGTACTTTCGGAGGTCTTTTTTAGTTTGTATGAAAATCTTTTCCAGTTCCTCGACGGCGCTCTTGAAATCCTCGCGGAGCTTTTCGTCCTGGATGTTGTCGGCGTACTTTACGGCGTTGAACGTGTGGTGGATGTATGGCAGCTCCTCGACCTCGGAGAAAAGCGAGAAGATGAATGAGGAGATCGAGAAGTCGGATATTGCGGAGTGGGTGATTAGCAGGCACTCGTACTCGTGCTGGTCGACGCACTCGCTGCGGTGCTTGAACACGATGGTGTACTTCTCGCGCATCCACTTGATGCCGTCGCGCAGCTTCTCTGCGAGTGGCCTCTTGTCGTCGCGTGCCTTGAGCCCGAGGTAGCCCATCTTCTCCTTGAACGTCTTCGCCTCGGGGAGGAACTGCTTCGCGAGCCTGGACGTGCCGTGAGCGGGGGCGCATTGCTTGTCGGTCTTTCGGACGTATGGCGGCGACTTTGTCGGCTTACGGATGACGACCTTCTTTTCGGGTGTGTTTTCCATGGTCGCCTCTCATCGGAACTTGAGCCCCGTCTTTTGCGTTTGCGAGCGTTCTGCGGGCGTCAAGTCCTGGAGCCGTGCCTGCAATAGGGCGACTTCGTTTTCGAGCGTCTGGACGCGTTTCTCGAGTTCTTTCGTTGTAGCCATGGTCTCACCTCTGCATTGAATGTAGAAATTCGCAGAAAGAAAAGCAAACGCCGGAATGAGGAAAAGGCGCCTTAGCACGTGCACCTTCGGTTGTGTAGGTGTTTTACCAAAAATGGCGATTTTAGCTGAATTTCCTTTCGCGCTGCGAAAAGCATTTTCTCCATAGAGTGACGCACAGCGACCGCTTGCGTGTCGCGTCAATGATTTTGACAGTCAATTGACGCGTCAATTGAATAGTCAATTGACGGTTTTTTACCCATTCACATTCACATTCACATTTAAATAAATAAATAGATAAATACCTTTTCTTTGCTTCTTTCTTTGCCGCCTTATCTTCAAACAAGACTTTATTGAATATGAACTTTTACACAAAAAGTGAAATTTTTTAACATTTCCTATTGACAATATAAAGAAAATAAGCTAGTTTAATGGGTATGAGTAACAATATCGAAAAGACTACAAACAACACCGCGTGCGGTTACAACGTGCGCATCACGCCCAGATCTATGGAGCTGCTCGGCGAAGTCAAGCAGAAACTAGCGAACGAGACCGGGGTAAACCAGCCGTTCTCCGCTATCGTCGGGGAACTCATCCACTCCAAAGCCGTTGAAATGGGGGTCGACAAGTGAAGCCCGTGGCAAGATTCAAGCCCCGCGAAATGCTCCAGCGCGACGAGTTCACCTCGCTGGCGTTCGCAGGCAAGCTCGTCCTTGTAGAAGGATGGGAAATTCACGAAGCCGTCCTCCTGGCGTGCGACTATTACGACATTGACGACATTGAACGGATTGAAGCCAAGCTCGAGAAGTTCTTGGGCGACGGCTCGTTCACGGTGGTGCAAGTGCCGAACAAGCTGAAGGGGCAAGAGATTGCCCAGTACATCAAAGACAAGTTCGGTTAGACAATGGCAAATCGTAGAAAAGAAATACCGTCCTTCTTTTCCATAGAGGTCGGCAGGGTTCGCGGCATCGCCGAATCAATGGACGACGCCGAGTGGGGCAGATGGTCGAAGAGAGCGTTGGATGACTTGTCTATGGGCTGCGTCCGCAAGGATGTAGACCCGGTTGTCAGGGAGCTCTATGATAGGTCAAAGGACAATATGGACAAGGAGTTCCAGCGCAAGAAGGAATGGTACGAAAAGAAGAAATCAATGGCATACGGGGCTATCCGCGAGGACGCCCAACCAGTGGACGGGAGGGCAACCGCTAAGCCCTCCCGTACCACACCGCCGCAGAACAGCTACGGCGAGTTCCAGAACGTGAGGATGACGACCGCCGAGTTCGAGAAGCTCGTCCAGGCGGAGGGCGCCGAACGCGCGAACGCGCTCATCGAGGAGCTGTCCTCGTACCTGGCAAGCAGCGGAAAGCGGTACAAGTCGCACTACGCCACGCTCCTCAACTGGGCCCGGCGCAAGGACAAGGAAGGAGAGCCGAAGCGGAAGTTCCTGACCGCAGACGAGATTTCGCGCCGGAACATCGAGGAGTCCAAGAGACAGCTCGACGCGCTGATGGCGCATAGGAGCGTGGCACATGGATAAGATAATAGAAGCAATACACCAGCAGCTCATCCTCTCGTACACGCAGGCGGGGCGCGTAGTGCCTACCACCATCGGCGTGGTTGCAGCGGCGCTCCAGGACGCCATCCAGTTCAACGACGTCGGGGAAGTCCACGACGCGTTCCGCAGGGCTCGCGACATGGCGGACGTACCGACGCAGCGCGTGCTCAAGGAAGCACTCACGAATCACAGACGCGAGAACATGCCGCCGCCAAGGCAAGAGACAATGATCGAGGACAACAGCCCTGGAAAGAAACTCGCGACGAACGAAGAGGTAAAGTACATCATGGCGACGCAGGCGCTATGCGAGATATACTTCGGGATGGACAAGGATACGGCGAAGAAGTACGTCGAATGGTTCGAGGCTGACCCGAAGAACAAGGAGATGGTGGACTACCAGCGCGCGTGGCTCAAGAAGAACTATCGAAAATTAAAAGAAGAACTTGAAAGAAAGAGGGGCGCGGCATGAGCGAGAAGGAATACCGGAGCACGAAGAGCGACAGCAAGTTCATCGTCCGAGGGGAGCCTAGGCGCGCCTACCTGATCGTGAGCGGCGAGGCCGCGACGAACGCGAAGGTCATGAAGGAAGTGGAGCGCATCCGTCGAGGAGGGTCGTCCTTCGAGATGGCGTGCTGGGTGGCGCGGGAGTTCGCTAGGACGTACTGACAAATTTTGACACAATAAAAACCTAGATTAAGGAGCGACGACATGACAATGGAAGACTTGAGGATACTGGGAGCGCGGCACGACAGGGCTGCGCGCAAAGTAGTAGCAATCGCGACCAACATCGCCGAGGCGGTGGCGGACGGAGGGGAGCTTCCCGAGGAGATGCGGCAGGCGTACATCCGGGCGCGAGCCGAGTGCATCTCCGCCAAGGGCGACCTCGCGAAAGCCCTGGATGATGCGTTCGAGGATGCACTTTACGGCTGATTTACACGCCGTTTGCAGTTTTTACGCAAATTTCGCAATATAAAGAAACAAAGATTTTACACGTTTTTTAAAGAAAACTATTAACAATACACCTACAAAGAGCTATATTATACTCAACGACGACAACAACGATCAACAGCAAAGGAGCTCACCATGGAAATCTGGAACCTCAACACGCAGACGCTCGAGAAGGAAGACCTCGTCAAGATGGCCGAGTCCGTCGGGGCGAAGTGGAAGGACACGCCCGCGGGCAACGTCATCAGGGTCGCGCTCGCCGACATGTACCGAATAATGGACGCGGCGCGCAAGCAGAATATCAACGTCAACATCATGACCTACGGCACAGTAGTCATAGGTTACTAAAACAAGGAGCTAACAATGGCAAACGAACTCACATTAACGGACATGGGCAACATGGCGAAGGCGTTCGCGCAGAGCGGATTCTTCGGCTACAAGAATAGCAGCGAGGCGTTCACGCTGATGTGCCTCGCCCAGGCGAACGGATTGCACCCGGCGAAAGCCGCCGAGCGCTACCACATCATACAAGGGCGCCCAGCAATGAAGGCCGACGCGATGCTCGCCGCGTTCCAGGAATCGGGCGGCAAGGTGAAATGGATCAAGCGCACAGAGAAGGAGTGCACACTCCACCTAGAGCACCCGCAGGGCGGGGAGCTGGACGTGACGTGGAGCTTCGACCGCGCATCTAAGGCGGGGCTCACGGGCAAGTCCACCTGGAAGCAGTACCCCACGCAGATGCTCTCCGCTCGCTGCGTAAGCGAAGGGGTGCGCGCCCTCTACCCGGCGTGCCTCTGCGGGATGTACACGCCGGAGGAGGTGAGCGACTTCGACACGAAGCCGCGCCCGCAGGCTACGCCGTGCGAGGTGGTCGAGGAAGCCATGGAAACGGCTCTGCAGGGCGGGATTCCAGCCGAGGCGGTGGAAGTACCCGTCGAACCCGAAACGACCGCAGAAGCAACGGAAACGGCGGAGGACAAGGACGAGAAGGACTTCCTCGCCTCGATGAAGAAGATCGCGGCAAAGAACCGCAAGGTGTACGTCGAGGCGCTCGGGCATCTCGGCTACGAATCAGCGAAGGACGTTCCGGCGGAACGCAGGCAGGACACGTGGCAGGCTGTATACGACGCCGTGAACGGCGTAACGAAGGAGGATGCATAATGGCTACGAA
>Ga0326513_10003642_pt1 | contig 11146 bp, 8 predicted proteins | sample 2_2465_0518_D_FD_203654 | JGI IMG/M metagenome (GOLD analysis project Ga0326513, IMG submission 203654) | Bovine rumen microbial communities from UC Davis, California, United States - 2_2465_0518 | ecosystem: Host-associated > Mammals > Digestive system > Stomach > Rumen | place: USA: California... | reverse complement strand
TTTCTTCCCAAAATGAATGCCCCCTCTATAGTGACAGTTTTCTTTTTCTCTGTCTCCTATAGAGGGAGCATATCAAATCCCTCTCTCCGCCCGGATTATGGCCGTTGCGGATGTTTTTGACGCCCTGGTGGCCAGGCGCAGCTACAAAGAGGGGTTTCCATTCGACACCGCCATTGAGATCATCGAAAAAGAATCCGGCACCCATTTCGATCCGGAGGTGGTCGATGCTTTTCTCCTCTGCAAAGACGAAGCGAGAAGGATTGCCGAGCAGGCGAACCAAAAAAGCCTGGAAGAATACTGATCTGTCCGGGAGTCCTCTATCAAATAAGAATCGGAGCTTACGGCAGCAGACCTTTTCAGTTCTGTCACTGTAAGCTCCGATTCTACTAATATTTTCTCTTTCCGGAAAATCAGGTCATCGCTCGGTTTGTCGTTTTACTGCTCCGTAAAGTCAAAGCTGCGGTACTGGATCGCCTCGGCAATATGCTCCACGCCGATTTCCTCCGCGCCGTCCAGATCCGCAATGGTCCGTGCCACTCTCAGAATCCGGTCGTGGCTCCGGGCCGAGAGTCCCATGGTATCAAAAGCGTCCCGCATCAGTTCTTCCCCCTCCGGAGAGAGGGCGCAGAAGGAACGCAGCTCCCGTGTCCCCATGTGCGCGTTGCACATGGTCTCATCGGACGGGAATCTTGCGCGCTGTACCGCTCGGGCGGCATTGACCCGTTCCCGGATGGCGGCGGAGCTCTCCGCAGGTGCTTTTCTCCGAATCTCATCATATTCCAGCGCGGGAACCTCGACGATGATGTCGATCCGGTCCAGGAGCGGTCCGGATACCCGGTTCTGATACCGCCGCACTTCGTTCTGAGAGCACTTACAGCGTCCGGAGGGATGGCCGTACCATCCGCACTTGCATGGGTTCATTGCGCAGACCAGCATGAAGCGGCTTGGGAAGGTCACCGCTCCCGCCACACGGGAAACCGTCACGGTTCCGTCTTCCAGCGGCTGACGCAGCACTTCCAGTACATCACTGCGAAACTCCGGCAGCTCATCGAGAAACAGGACTCCGTTATGGGCCAGGCTGATCTCTCCGGGTCTCGGATTGGAGCCGCCGCCCGCGAGGCCTGCAGGTGAGATGCTGTGATGCGGAGAACGGAACGGCCGTTCTGAAATAATCGGGTGCTTACGGTCGGTCAGTCCTGCCACCGAGTGGATTTCAGTGGACTGGATCATCTCTTCCCGGCTCATGTCCGGCAGAATCGAGGGAAGCCGCTTGGCCAGCATGCTCTTTCCCGCCCCCGGAGGCCCGACCATCAGGATATTGTGTCCGCCTGCCGCTGCGATCTCCAGTGCGCGGCGGACATTTTCCTGTCCCTTTACATCCGCGAAATCCGGAAGTCCAGCCTGGCTTGCCTCCGGCACAGGAGCATCAGCCGGCAGAATCTCTTCTTCGCCTCTCAGGTGTTTCAGCAACTGCTGCAAATCGCGAACCGGGATCACGGAAACATTCTCTGCGAAAGCCGCTTCCGCCGCGTTTTCTTCCGGCACGAAGAGCGTTCTGATTCCTGCCCGCTGTGCAGCCATTGCCATCGGCAGTGTACCCGGGACAGGACGCAGCTCGCCTGTCAGGGAGAGCTCTCCGAGAAAGGCGCAGTCCTCCGGGATCCGTTTCAGGTCCTCCGTGGCTGTGAGGATACCGATCAGCAGCGGCAGGTCGTAGACCGTACCGGCCTTTTTCTTGTCGGCCGGTGCAAGGTTCACCGTCATGCGGCTGACCGGAAACTTAAATCCGTTGTTTTTGATTGCAGCCCGTACACGCTCTCGGGATTCTTTGACCGCGGCATCCGGGAGTCCGACGATATCAAAGGCAGGCAGACCGGAAGAGATATTCACCTCCACGCTGACTTCATAACCGCCGACTCCGCTGACACCGAGACTCCGGACCCTGGAAAACATCTCTGATCAGGCCTCGGGTTCACAGGTGATCGCAATGTGCAGCTCATCCAGCTGCTTCTGCTCCACCGTGGAGGGGGCGCCCATCATGACATCCTGGGCGCTCTTGTTCATCGGGAACGGAATGATCTCGCGGATGCTGTCCTCGCCGGCCAGAAGCATGACCATACGGTCAATCCCCGGGGCAATGCCCGCATGAGGAGGAGCGCCGTAGCAGAAGGCGTTGTACATGGCCGGGAACTTTTTCTTGACATCCTCTTCGCCCAGACGGACCATCTCGAAGGCCTTGATCATGATCTCCGGGTCATGGTTCCGGACCGCGCCGGAGGAGAGCTCCACGCCGTTGCAGACCAGGTCGTACTGATCCGCCGTGATGGTGAGCGGATCGACCTCTCCCCTCTCAGCCTTCAGCAGGATATCCAGGCCACCGGCGGGCATGGAGAACGGATTGTGGCAGAACTCGAGCTCGCCGGACTCCTCGCCGATCTCGTACATCGGGAAGTCGACGATCCAGCAGAACTCATAGCGTTCCTTGTCCATATGTCCGGGAACCAGAGCGCCCAGCATCTTGATCATGACACCGGCGGTCTTCTGGGCCTGGCCGCGCACACCGGTGGTCACACCGACGAGGCAGCCGGGCTTCAGGCCGAGGCGTTCGGTCAGTACGTCCTTCAGCGGCTCCACAAACTTGGCAACACCGCCCACGATCGCACCGGACTCGTCCATGCGGAACCAGTAGGGCTTTGCCCCCGCCTGCACTTCGACATCGGCGCACAGCTTGTCGATCTGCTTTCTTGTGAGCTCGCATCCGGAGACGACGATCGCCTTGACCGTGTTCCCGTTCTGGAAGGCCTGGAACTCCGTATCCTTCACCAAGTCGGTGATGTCCTGTGCGACAAGGTCGATGCGCAGGTCCGGTTTGTCGCTGCCGTAGGTTTCCAGAGCATCCACATATTTGATTCTGCGGAAGGGCGCTTCGGAAGCAATGTCATATTTGCCGTATTTGGCGAAAATCGGAGGCAGAACATCCTCAAGAATTGCGAAGACGTCTTCCTGGGAGGCAAAGGCCATCTCCATATCCAGCTGGTAGAATTCGCCGGGGCTGCGGTCGCCGCGGGCGTCTTCATCGCGGAAGCAAGGGGCGATCTGGAAATAACGGTCAAAACCGGAGGTCATCAGCAGCTGCTTGAACTGCTGCGGTGCCTGCGGGAGAGCATAGAACTTGCCCGGGTGCTTGCGGGCGGGGACCAGATAGTCACGGGCGCCTTCGGGCGAGGAAGCCGTCAGAATCGGCGTTGTGATCTCCAGGAAGTCGTGCTCCAGCATCGCCTTGCGGATGGCCGCGATCACCTGGCAGCGCAGAATGATATTCTGCTTGACAGCGGGGTTGCGGAGGTCAAGATAGCGGTATTTCAGACGCTGTGCTTCGTCCGCCTCGCGGCTGCGGTTGATCTCAAAGGGAAGCTCGTTGTAGCGGCAGCGGCCAAGAACCGTGATCTTCTCGGGGACGACCTCGATGTCGCCGGTCGGGATGTTCGGATTCTTGCTGGCCCGCTCCCGGACCGTGCCGATGACACCGATGGTGGATTCCTTGTTGATTCCCTTCAGCTGTCGGAGCAGGTCCTCATTTTCTACAACCAGCTGCGTTTTGCCGTAGAAGTCACGGACCACAACGAAGGCCAGGCTGCCGCCGACCTCGCGGACGTTCTCCATCCAGCCGGCAAGCTGTACTTTCTGGCCGACATGCTCCATCCGGAGCTCTCCACAGGTATGTGTACGGGACTGCATATTTGTTTCCTCCTTATGTGATCAGCCGCGAATGGGCGCGGTGCTGTTTCTCTTTTCCACATTTTCCCGGATCCGGGTTCCGGCTTCCTCCGCCGTAAGCATGGTCTGTTCTCCGGTGAGCATATTCTTGACAGAGAGCATGCCTTTCTCGATCTCATTCTCGCCGAGCAGGACCACAAACGGAACCCCGATCTTATCGGCATAGCTCATCTTTGCCTTGAACTTGCGCTTTTCCGTATAAAGCTGGGCGCGAAGTCCGGCGCTGCGCAGAGCGGTGGCCGCGGCGATTGCGGGTCCCTGGTCTTCGGTCATGGGAATTACCAGCACGTCGCAGGGCGCGGTCAGCAGTTCCTCTGAAAGCAGCCCCTGTTCCTGCAGGACGTAGAACAGCCTCGTGAGACCGATGGAGATTCCGACGCCGGGAAGCTGCCGGTCGGTATAGTACTCGGCAAGATTGTCATAGCGGCCGCCGGAGCAGACCGAACCGATCTCCGGATAATCAATCAGCTCCGTCTCGTAGACCGTGCCGGTGTAATAGTCCAGCCCTCGTGCAATGGTGAGATCCACGGCAAAATTCTCTTCCGGCACGCCGAAAGCCGCAAGATGCTGAACCACCGCACGCAGCTCCTCCAGCCCGAGGTCAAAGGTCTCATCCATGCCGCGGTAGATCTCCAGCCGCTCGAGAATTTCGGCATTGCTGCCCTTGATGGCCATGAAGTCCAGAACATTCTCGGCTTTATATGGCCGCATGTCCAGTTCATCAATCAGCATCTGCTTGATCTTGACTTCGCCCACCTTGTCCAGCTTGTCCACGATGCGCATGATATCCTGCGCCTTTTCGGACATTCCGTTCATGGCATAGAAGCCGTTGAGGATCTTGCGGTTATTCACCCGGATCCGGAAGTTTTTCAGGCCCAGCCGGGTAAACGCCGTATAGATGATGGCAGGAATCTCGGCTTCGTTGATGATATCAAGCTTTCCGTCTCCGATGACGTCGATATCCGCCTGATAGAACTCACGGAAGCGGCCGCGCTGGGCACGTTCACCGCGATAAACCTTGCCGATCTGGTAACGCCGGAACGGGAAGGCAAGCTCCGCGTAGTGCGCGGCGACATACTTCGCCAGCGGCACCGTCAGGTCAAAGCGAAGTGCCAGATCGTTATCGCCCTTCTGAAAGCGATAGATCTGCTTTTCCGTCTCTCCTCCGCCCTTGGCAAGCAAAACTTCCGCAGCCTCGATCACCGGTGTGTCCAGCGGGGTGAAGGCAAACAGAGAATAGGTCTCTCTCAGGATCTGCATCATGCGTTCCATCTTCATCTGGTCCTGCGGCAGGAGTTCCATGAAGCCGGAGAGGGTTCTGGGTTTTACGATACTCATATTCTTCTCTCTTTTCGTCGTGATGATCACCGTCCCGGTCTGATTCTGATTTCCATCCCCTCAGATCGGTTCGGCAGACAGTCAAAAGAGTGAAGCTCCCGAATCAATCGAACTTCACTCTTTGGCGTTAGGCGTTGGATAAGCTTTATCTCTTCTGCGGATTCACGATATTACGCCAGTCGAGGTCTCCTCTGCGCAGGCCCTGAACAAGAACTTCCGCCGTTGCGGCATTGGTGGCAAAGGGAATCTGGTACTGATCGCAGAGTCTTTCCACCTTGTTGATATCGTCGAATCCCTTCGGGTTGGCCGGATCGCAGAAAAACAGGACCAGATCAATCTCGTTGTAAGAGATTCTGGAACCGATCTGCTGCGCTCCGCCCTGGTCTGCATGCAGATACAGTGTGATTGGCAGCCCTGTTGCCTCGGAGACCAGCTTTCCGGTCACATGCGTCGCACAGAGATTATGCTCCGCAAGAATTCCGCAATAGGCGATGCAGAACTGCACCATCAGCTCTTTCTTTCTGTCGTGAGCCATCAAGGCAATGTTCATCTTCTACTTTCTCCTTTTCTTACATCCACATGCAAGAACTTCATCTATCACACTTTGTCTAAAATCAGGATAGAATATTATACCCGTTTTTTTCCTGATGCGCAACAGTTTTTTCATTTTCTCTATGTGTTTTTCTCCGGCACTTCCGTCCTGTCCCCAGGAGCTTGCGTCTGGTTCAGCATAAGGAATGCTTTTCCCTCTTCCTCCCTGGCCGGACTGGTAAAGAAGCAGTAATCATCCCGATTGGTAATCTTCGCAAGATTCTTTTCGAGATGTACGGCTCCCGGATGTGCCAGAATCTCCAGACCGATTCCCTTTCTGTCGGCCATGGATTCCGCGGCGGGAAGAATCGTTTTCATCCTGCGGTAGTCGAAATGGCCTGACAGCATCACACCGAGGAAGAGTTTCTGTTCTGTGTTCCGCAGACTTTCTTTCCATTTTCTGCGGTCCCTGGAGATCAGCAGTTTCAGAAGAAGCACTTTCACGATATTGATTCCCGGAAATGGCATCAGCCGAAACAGATCCCGAAGGTACAGGCTCAGGGGTTCATCCGGCAGGCGAATATATGTCACCGGAAGGCCGTCTTCTCTGATCACTTCCATCAGCGCATCAAAGGCCACAGGGGCAACATGCCAGTGCGCATGTCCGTCGATCCGCAGAGCCTGTCCGGTCTGCCGAAACAGGGGAAGAAGCTTTCGGATCTGGGCCCGATATTCCGCCTTGATCTGCTGTTTATACGCTTCTCTTTTCCCCAAACATCCGGAAAAAAGAAGCTGTAAAAAGGTGACGCGGAACTGCCCTTTTTTATCCGCGAGCAGCGGAACTTCTTCTGCGGCCGCAAGACATTGCCCCTGCATCAGGTTCAGATGAACGGTGAATTGCATCCCCTTGTCTGGAAGCCTCTCCAGACATTCGTCCAGTTCGGGGCCGTTTGCGATGATACTCGTTCCGTTCAGAACGCCGTGGCGAAAGCATTCCAGAATGCGCTCACTCTGTTCGAGAAACAGGCCGTAGTCATCCGCATGGAACTCCGTCGTCATAAACCTATGATTCCTTTACTTCTAAATTTGCGAACTTGACGACAATGGTTTTGCCGATCTTCTTGATGTATCCGTCATCCGGATAAAGCGGCATTTCCTGTACTTCCTCACTCTGGATCATTTCACCCCAGTAAGTGTTGTTCCAGTTGAAAGTCAGATTCAGTCCGCTGTCCCGAAGCAGGCCGAAGTAAGAGAAGTTAGCCCGGTTGTCTGCATAAACAAAGATATGAAAATCCCCGTATCTGGCATACTGATTGGCTCTTTCCCACAACTGATCCTTGAGGAAATTGGGATTGTCCGCGATTTTTCCTACAAACACAAACCCGCCCTCGGGGTTCTGGTCTTCTCCCAGATCTACGGCGACCCGGTTCATCATGGCGGTTGCATTGTCGCGACTTTTCAGCATGACGTGTTGATCCACGGATATCATCAGAAAGCTTCCGTACAAGACAAACAGGACCATCGCGATCCGAAGCCAGTCTATTGCCCTGGTCAGCCTGTCCCTGTAATTGCCCACATCCGTCACACAGAGGAGGAACGGGAAAATCGTCGCCATCGGCATGGTCATCTGGATCGCCGCTTCCCCTGCGTCCACCGCCAGAATCATTGCGATATTCGCAGCCGGCGGAATCAGCAGCAGACAGATTGCCGCCAGCAGCCATCTCATGCCCGGCTTCCCGGCCAATTTTCGTCCGCCGAGAATTACATTGACGGCAAACAGCGCGATCATCAGGACACCGAATGCCAGCAGCCTCTGATAAATGCTGTGTTTGAGTTCATTCCGGAAAAAGTAGCGGAAGAACTCCCAGTACGTGCTCAGGAAACTTCTCGGAAAACCTGCGATGATTTTACCGACTGTCACACTGTCTGCCCCTTTGTAGTCCACCGCCTGGATATGACAGAACTTCAGCGTCAGATCCCAGATGATCTTATAGACGATAAAGGAAATCAAGAGAGAAACCGCAAACCGGCAGACATAGCGAAGAACGCTTTTATAGTCCTGATCCTCCTGCAGCCGTCGAATGATACACAGCAGGGCCAGCACACAGGCGCAGCCGATATTTGACTGGTACAATGCCAGTGCCAGAACCAGACACAATACGGATACAAGACAGGTTTTCCAGTTTTCCCGGCTCAGCACCCACGCCGCCAGAACGCTCAGAAGGTATGCCATCGCAAAGGTTGGAGACGTGTATCGAAAGGTCAGGGTACAGCAGACCGCCGTCGTGACCATGGAAGTCAGTACAAGAAGATAGCCCTTCAGAGAATCCTTCAGACCGAACCACCAGGCGACGACACAGCTCCCCAGCACATACATCGTCAAAGCGAACACAGAGGTAAACGGTTCCGGGCAGACGTTCATCTGCGACATTCCGACCAGCGGCCAGAACCATCTTCCGATCTGGATGACCCATGTATAGTTTCTGTAGTCTGCACCGCTCCACATGCCGTCAATGGTGTTCGTCAGTTCATGGGAAATCAGCAGCAGATAAGCGATGACGCACGCGATCAGATTAAAAAACACAAATCGGCAGAAGCGTCTTGCTTCGTGTTCGCTGGATTGATTCATCTCTTCATCCTCATAAGATCAGTGTTTACGAAAGTCAGGAAAGCTTTACAACCATTGCATTCCCGATTTTGCGGATGTACCCGTCATCCGGGTACACCGGCATAGCTTTCACATCCTCACGATTTTTTATCTCGTTCCATGTGTCCGCGTTCCAGTTGAAATTAAGAAGGACCCCTGTGTCTCGCACATAGCCGAAATAGGATTGGATCGTCATACTTCCGCCAAGCCAGAACTCGCCATAGTGGGCATAGTCGTTTGATCGCTCCCAAAGCTGATCCTTCAGGAAAATCGGATTATCCGACGGGCGCCCGATAAAGAACACGCCCCCCTCTGGATTGGTGTCCTCCCCAAGATCCCCTACAATCCGATTCATCATGTTGACCGCGGTTTCTCTGCTCTTCAGCATTACATGCTGATCGGTTGAAATCATCATCAGGCTGCCGCCCAGAAGAACAATCATGCAAAGGGCGCGAAAGCCGGAAACCAGCCCCAGCCAGTTTCGCTTTGCTTCCGGCCTGGACATCAGCGGGACAGAATCGGCGACACACAGCAGGAACGGGAACACCGTCGCCATCGGCAGGGTCATCTGGATGGATGTCCCGAGGGTATCCACCGAAAGAATCTGGGCCACATTCGCAGCAGGCGGTATCAGCAGCAGGCAGCCCATCGCACCCAGCTTTGCTCCCAAGGGACGGGACCAAAGCTTTCTCCCGATGAGAATCACCGTAACCGCCAGCAGGCAGACGAGCATCAGCCGAAATGGCGCCAGCCGCTGATAAACATGATACTTCAGTTCGTTTTCAAAGAAATAACGATAGAATTCAAGATAGACTTTTTTGATTGAAACCGGAAGAGATGTGATAATTTTCAGCACCGACGCATCTCCCCCGCCCCGATAGGATGAAGCATCTACGTGGCATAGTTTCAGGGCAAGATCCCAGATTAGCTTATAAATGATAAAGGAGCACAGAAACGACGAAACGGTTCTGCCAAGAAATCCGAAAACCTTCCTTGTCTCTGCCCCATCCTGCAGCAGGCGGATCAGGAAAACCAGCACCAGCACACAGGCGCAGCCGATGTTAGCCTGATACAGGCCGAGCGCAAACGTCAGGCAGAGTACCGAGGCCAGCCACGACAGGAGCTTTTCTTTGCTGAGCATCCAGGCCGCCAACACACTGAATAAAAATGAAAGCCCGAAAACCGGTGACATGTAACGATGAGAGAGGTCCGCACATACCGCCGTACTGATCACTGAAGTCAGAACCAGCAGGTATCCTCTTGCCGAGTCCTTCACGCCAAGCCAGAATGCCACGGCACAGCTCCCCAGCACAAAGAAGGCAAGGGCCAGGATTGAGGTAAACGGTTCGGGGCAGATATTCATCTGCGCAAGTCCCACAGCCGGCCAGAGCCAGCGGCCGATCTCGATAACCCAGATGTAGTTTCTGTATTCGGCTCCGCTCCATAACGCATCGTAAGTATTTACCAGCTCATTGGAAATCAGGAGCTGGTAAGCGGCCAGACAGATCAGCAGATTGATCAGTGCAAAGCGCCAGAAGCGCCGCAGTTCCTTAGCATAGCCGAAATCCATTGGTCTGTTCCTCCATCAAGGCCTTCCAAATCGTCATATTTTCAGACTGTTCATCCCGTTTTCAATCCGAATCGGGCTCCGCGCCCAGTTACCTCAGCAGCGTCATTTCATCTTCCGAAGAATCCGAATAGCTGCAGATGTTGATGTATGCGTCCATAATGCGTCTCGCGATACGCTGGACGTTTGCACCGGATCCGCCGCGTTCCACGACCACCGCGATGGCAACGTCGGGGTCGCTGTAGGGGCCGTAGCAGATAAAAATACCGTCGTTGGTGATCTTTTCACCTTTCTGTGCCGTTCCGGTCTTGCCGGCACAGATCCAGGGGCAGGCCGTCCATACAACAGCATTCTGTTCGTTGATCCAGTCGTTCAGAACCATGTACATGCCTTCGTGGATCGCCAGCCAGTTGTATTCCGGAGAGCGGATGGTGTTCAGGACCTCCGGCTCACGCTCATAGATCTTCTTGCTGTAGTCATAATTTCGGACAGTCTTGAGGATGGACGCGGAATAGCGGTGCCCGGAGTTTGCCACCGTCGCACAGTACTCCGCCAGCTGCAGGGGCGAGAAAATGCTGTCTGACTGCCCGATGGCGGCCTGCATCGTATCACCGATGCGCCACACGGTACCGGTGTAGTCCGCGTGGTTTGCTTCGTTGGACATGTTGCCGCGGGTCTCGACCAGCTCGATGCCCGTGCTGACGCCGAGGCCGTAGGCATGGGCATATTCGCCCATCTTGTCAATGCCGAGATCGTGGCCGACGGAATAGAAGAAGTAGTTGCACGAGTCGCGAAGCGCCGTCGTGACGTTTTCCTCCGGGTGAGTGTAGTGTTCTCCCTTGACGCTGTTCCAGATCCAGCACTCAGGCGCGTATCCTTCCGCGGCGTACTTTGTGAAGACACCTTCACACTTGATCTTGTATTCCGTATTGATCTGGCCTTCTGTCAGAACCGCTGTGGCAACACAGGGTTTGAAGGCCGATCCCGGTGCATAGGCACCCATCAGCGCACGGTTGAAAAGCGGTGCATTCGGGGTCTCCATCAGTTCCTGATACTTCTCGATGATGCTCGCGCCGTCATAAGTGGGCCAGCTTGCGATCGCGAGAGGCTCCCCGGTGTTGACCTTTACCACAACGGCCGCAGCGCCGGTGATCTCGTCCTTCATCTCCGGGTCATAGTCGCCGCGCTCAATGCCTTCGGCGCGCTCCTGATTCCGGTTCATGATCATGGTATTGATGGTGTTGTTCAGAATACGCTCCGTCTGTTCCTGAAGGACCTTGTCGATG
>Ga0326513_10003641_pt1 | contig 11148 bp, 15 predicted proteins | sample 2_2465_0518_D_FD_203654 | JGI IMG/M metagenome (GOLD analysis project Ga0326513, IMG submission 203654) | Bovine rumen microbial communities from UC Davis, California, United States - 2_2465_0518 | ecosystem: Host-associated > Mammals > Digestive system > Stomach > Rumen | place: USA... | reverse complement strand
ATTCTGCAATTGCACGATACGACCGGCAAAGCGTCCGGTACGGTTGGCTCCGTAGAACTGGAACATTCCGTGACAGCGGTCATCGTCACAGGCAGCGTTCTGCATGGCGGTGTATTTCTTCACGCTGCTCTTTGCAAGCTGGAGCCGGAGTGACAGCACTTCCGCCAGATCGTCCGGGGCGTCCTTAATCATCGCGGCGACGTCTTTCTTGCCCAGGGAGTCAGTCTCCAAACCGTTGTCGGAAAGGTAGTCCTTCAACTGGGAGACGCTGTTGGGATTATCCAGTCCCGTGCGCCTTTTCATTTCTTCCGTCAGGCTCTCCTTTGAAAGCTCGTCAATACGGATGGCCTGTTCCACCAGCCGCCGGTCTATCATGATGCCCCGGTCGTTGATTTCCTGGTCGAGCCTGTATTCCTCCCAGACGGATTCCGGGACAGCATAATTCAGGAGCCTGCGGTGTATCTGCCGCTCGACTTCCACGTCTCTCTTGTTGTATGCCTTAAAGGTCTCCCAGCGGTCGGGTGCGTGCTCCGGGAGGTTCCAGTCCCGTCCAGCCGTGCGGCTGGGCGTACAGAAGAAGCGGATCAGGTCGCGGCCTTCCTTCAGTTTCTGTTCCTCAAAGCCCAGAACTGAGCCGACCTTGTCCAGACTGAGCGGCAGACCGTTGTATGCCGCCAGCACCATCGTACATCGCCATGCAGCCGGATCAAGGAATCCCTGGGTGGGATCGCCGTCGATGCCGTATCCGGCAAACAGATCCGGGTAGTGACGCCGGAGCCAGAAGGATAATGCCACCCGCTCAAAAGAGCAGTTATGCGCCCACTTTGTAATACGGTCATCCGTTAAGGCGCGGAGTATGTTATCCGGCACCGCTTCCCCGGACGCCAGGTCTACGACATTCACTTCGCCGTCGTCAGCGGCATATCCGAAGAGTAGAATTTCAAAATCAGGAGAGGAGGCATATTTGTACACGCCTCCCTTGGCCAGATCGACACTGCTGCGACTCTCTATATCCAAATGGAGATCGTGAATCATACCCATTGAAATGTCCTCCCGTGTTTGATTGAACTGATCGTGCTTTGACTGACATTGAACTGGTGCGCCAATTCTGTGCCGAGGAATCCGCAGTATAAAGCAAATTTGATTTCTTCCACATCATCGACGCTAAGTTTTCGCCAGATTCCGCCTTGACGGTATACGTCAAGGATGTTTTCTGTCCGGGTATCATACCGGAGATTGCAAAGCCGGTTATCCGTGGGTTTGCCGTTGTTGTGCAGCACTTCTTTCCCGTCCGGGCACGGTCCCAAAAAAGTCCTGGCTATAAGCTGATGAACAGGACTGCCATTTGCACCGTGGCCGAGGACAACAGAGACATGGCCGGATTTACAGTATCGTCCCGGCCTGAGAATGCGTCCTTTTACCATCTTTTTGTAAGTCTTTCTTGTGGGGCAGTTGTACTCGATCAAACGGTCGAGGCTTCTGATGCGTCCCATCGTACTCGCCTGGTACTTCCCCTCATATCCGGGGATGTCTTTCCAGATTTCATTTTCCATAATCCACCATCCTTCAAAAAAGGGCGGCGATGTGCCTCCACACCCGCCGCCCACAATCATTATTCAGTCTTTTCGGTTTTGCGCTTTCTCACGAATGCCACGATCTTCTCGGCTGTCCAGCTGATGAGCTTGGCGAGAAGGCTTCCGGCGGTTCCGCCAATGGCAGCGGCAAAGCAGAATACGACGATCAGGTCAGCCGCCTGGCTGAGAGTTGAGCTTTCCATAACTATTTACCTTTTCCTTTCCCGGAGGGAAGCAGGCTGTATGCCCGCCGCCCTCCGTCTTTTTGTCAGTCGAGGAAGTCGTCCTCGTCGTCCAGATCTGCGAAGTCGTCCTCGGCGCGGCTGTGTCCGCCAAGCGGAGTGCCGTCGGAGAGCTTCTGCAGGTTGTTGAGGCCTGCCGCGATGCCCCTGTTGCCGTTGGTGTTGAAGGCGTACAGCGTGATGCTGGCGCGGCCGATGATGCCGGAGTACAGCTCGCTGGTCTCGATGATCGGCTGGCGGTCAGCGTCGACTACGCCCGGCTTGGTGGTGCTGTTGGCGTTGATGTACCAGCAGCCCTTGTAGGCGTCGTCGCCCTTCTTGTCGCCGTCACGGAGAGGCTGCTTGATGTCCTCCAGGGCGGGAACCGTCCTTCCGGTCCCGCGAAGCTTGCCCTGGCCTTCCTCGTAGGCTGCCTTGATGGCGGCCTGAATCTTGCCCACGGTCACGGTATCGCTCTTGGGGATGATCAGGCTGACAGAATACTTCGGGGTACCGCCACCCAGGGGAACCTTGGGCTCGTTGACGTTCAGGTAGCTGAAGATGGTCTTGGGTCCGGTGATAACTTTGCAGGGATTCTTAACAGTAGTCTTAGTCATAATTCATTCCTCCATAAAATCGTCTGCCGCGGATTTATACTCCGGGCGTTTGTCTGATGCCGGTGCGAGGACCGGCTTGCCCTGGGGCTTGACCACCAATGCGCCGAGCAGGGTGTCAAACCTCTTTTTACCCAGCTGCTTTTGCATCGCGGTGATGCCCAGCAGCTTCTGTTCATACGGGTCGAAGCCCGCCTTTGTGACGACTGCAGCGACTGCCGCCTCGTCGGTGTACTTTCTGATGGATCTGCCTTCCACCAGTTTGAAGCCTGGATACCTGACGCCGGAAAGTGCCTGCTGGAGTGCCCAGCTCTTCACGTCCTCTGCCCAGGAGACCAGAGTGTCGATCTGCGGCAGAATGGCTGCAATCTCGTCCGTATCCAGGGTGGGCGCGTCGGCGAATTCATACTTCGCCAGTTCCATCGCGTACTCGGCCCGCTTGCGACAGGTGGCTTTCACCTTGCAGAACTGGCAATGGTCTCCGGCGGCAAATTCACCCTCGCCTTCGTAGGCCAGCTTCGCGGTCGGGGCCAGAACCTCGTCCGCCCAACGGAGCAGTTCCTCTTTGGAAATCTCCCAGGTGTCCACGTTGTCACGTCTTGGCTGGAACACGCTCATGCGGATGCGCTCGATGTCGTAGAGATCGCCGAAGGTGTCCAAAGCTCCCAATCCGTAGCACATCATCTGCGAATTGTGGTCAGCCTCCACCAGGACGCCGACGCCATATTTCAGATCAATGATGTGCAGGACGCTGTCGGCCACGATGACCGCGTCCCCGGTGCCGAATCCGTGCTCCACCCATTTGGAGAAGTCCAGGGTCTGCTCAACACAGACCAGCGGGTCCTTGCACAGCGCCTTTGCCGCCTCGACCTGTTCCATTACGAAGGAGCAGTAGCTTTCTGCGGCTTCCTGCATCTCCGCGTCGTAATAGTCCAGATCCTCGGTCGGGTCCCGGCACGGTCGGCCCAGGGCTTTCTCCACCAGATACTGCCCGAGCTCATGTGCGCAGGTGCCCTGCGCTGCATAGGGGCTGCCTTTATCTTCTTCCTGGGCGCATAGCTTGGCGCTCGGAGGGCAGCTCAGCCAACGGTGGCTTGCGGATGCGGAGAGGTAAGCGTGTTTAGGCACTGCCGATCACCTCCGATTCCTTTGCGATGGCCGCAAGCTCCTCCGGGTCGGTGATGGCTGACAGCTTGTCCGCGCCGTGCGCTGTGAGCAGCGCCTTGACCTCCGCCCTGAATCCCGTCCTGGACTTCTCCGCGAGGATCGCCCGGACTTCCTCATAGGTGACTGTCTTGGCCAGTTCCGCCGTCTGCACCTGCGTCTGCTCCGGTTCCGGGGCGGGTGCTTCCTGCTTCTTTGCCTGGGCCGCGTCCGCGCCTTCCAGCACAGCCGCGATATCCGCGATGTCCTGGGACAGCTTCTTCAGCCCGCCAATGAGAACTGCTTTGTCCTTCTTTGTCATGGGAAGTTCCTCCTTTCTGTTGTTCTCGGTTTCCTATGCCTTGAAACGGCGTATTTTTATAACGGAATTTCTGTGTTTTCTTGTCCGCTGTTTCCCGGCACTTTCCTATGCCTTGAAACAGCGGATTTTTATAACGGAAGATTCCTGCTTTACTTGCCGCTCGTTTCCCGGCACACTCCTATGCCTTAAAAGGAGGCATTTTTATAGCCGCTCCCGGAGTTTTATCCGAGGGCGGCTTTTTTCATTTTTATAAGGAAGCGTTATAAAAATCGTCCCTAACAAGGCATAGGAAGGCAGAACGATGAAAGGAGACGCTTTCCTATGAATACGAGAAACAAAGATTCACCCGTTGTCTACATCTGCTCACGGTTCAGGGGGGACATCGCACACAACATAGCGATGGCGAGGCGCTACAGCCGCTTTGCCGTTGACCGGGGATGCGTACCCCTGACCCCACACCTGTGGCTGCCGCAGTTCTTATCGGAAGAAACGGAGCGGGACCTTGCCATCAGCATGGACCTTAAGCTCCTGGAACGCTGCGACGAGCTGTGGGCATGCGGGGATGAGATCAGCGAGGGCATGGCGCGGGAAATCGCCCATGCGGAAGAGACTGGAATACCAATCAGACACATTAAGGAGGAGGATTTATATGTACGCGATTGATGAAGGACTGAAGAAGATCAACGGCACGGAGGTAGATACCTTCCGGCGCGAGGTTGTGGACGGACACACCTGCCTTGAAGTCGAGGCCGGTACCACGGGCTACAAGGGCGGATGCTGCCGGAATGCCGGTGGCCGCACCTATATAGGTATCGACTGCGTAACCGGGGATTTCTGTTTCCAGCCCATCACGGACGATGAGGGAAAGCAGGTCGGTATCGTGATCGCCGCCTGCGGTGACGATGGGCTGAACGCCATTATGAAGGCACTGGACTTCTGCCGGGACGTCCTGAACGACCAGCGGTGCGAAGTCGATGACTGACGCGAAAAAGAGCGGGGCTATGTTAACAGCGGCTCCGCCGGGAAGGAGAATTTCAATATGAAAGCAATTGAGACTGAATACAAAGGATACCGTTTCCGCTCCCGCCTTGAAGCGAGATGGGCGGTGTTCTTCGACGCCTGCAGAGTGCGCTGGGAGTATGAACCCGAGGGCTTTGTGCTTGACAACGCACAGTATTATCTTCCGGATTTTCTGCTCCACGATGTGGATGGGCGCGTCGGCGGCGACCTTTATGTTGAAGTGAAGGGAAAGATGACCGAGGAGGACGCGGCGAAGATTTACGGCTTTTGCGGCTGGAACTTGGAGACTCCCGGTATTGAGACTCCCATCCTTATTGTTGCCGGAATCCCGGATGGGGATAGCATCCGCGACATCGAGGACTTTTGCCACAAATGGGGTTACGACGGTTTCCCGGAGGTCAAGGGCGGTCCCTATCCTTTCAATTTTGAAACCATCGACGGGGATCATTTTGTGGCGCATCCCGGCATCAACAAGGACGGCCGGTTTGAGCTGTTTGGGGATGATGGCAGTTACACGGAAGACCGGGATGACGCGGCAACTGTGAGAGCTTTCCGCATAGCAAGGCAGGCAAGGTTTGAACACGGTGAAACTCCGGCTTTCAGGAGGAATGCATATGCGTGAGCTGAAGATTGCCTGCGCCACGCACCGCAAGGCATTGAAATGGAAAAATACCACTACAGCATGGCCGGACCTTCGGGACCGGCTGTGCGCCACTGTATATACCGCTGAAACACAGGATGAGTACTGGGCGATGGGAAAAGACGAGCGGGATGCCGCCAAGGACAAGGGCTGCTTTGTGGGTGGCTACCTGAATAAGGGACGGAGGAAGACAGAAAATGTCAGCTGCCGCTCCCTTATCACGCTTGATGGAGACGAGCTTGCACCGGACTTCATTGACGGCTTTCAGGACCGCTGCCGTTTTGCCGCCGTGCTTTACACCACGCACAGCTATACAGCAGAAGCGCCCAGGGCACGGATCGTGATCCCGCTGGCGGAGGATATTTCGCCGGACCGCTATGCGGCCGTTTCCCGGTTTCTCGCCGCCGAATTTGGCATCGACCAGTTCGATCCCTGTTCTTTCATGGTCAACCAACTGATGCATTGGCCTTCCACATCAAAGGGGGCGCAGTTCGTCTCCGTGGTGGTCGACAAGCCGTTTCTGGATGCGGAGGCTTTTCTGGCGGAGCATCCAGGCTGGGAGGATTATTCCAACCTTCCAATCTCGGCCAGAGAGAAGCCACTGAAGACGCCAGATGGCAGGAAGCAGGAAGACCCGCTGGATAAGGAAGGAATCGTGGGAACCTTTTGCCGGGTCTATTCCATCCATGACGCCATCGCAAAATTCTTGACGGGCGTCTACGCGCCATCCGCTGTGGATGACCGCTACGACTACATCCCCGGTGAAGGCTCCTGTGGAGTCGTTGTTTACGATGACAAGTTCGCATACAGCCACCACGCTACTGATCCTGCTGGTGGAAAGCTCATGAACGCTTTCGACCTTGTTCGTGCGCACCGGTTCGGTGACGCCGATGAAAAGACATCTTTCCTCAAAATGTGCGCCTTTGCCGAGGCTGACGAACTGGTGAAGGAAGCACTGGAAAAAGAACGGATCGCTGAAGCACAGATGGATTTTGAAAAGGCAACCTCCTCCTGGGAGGAGCCGATTCCTTTTGGGAAATACGACCTTGATCCTTTTCCCATTGATGCGCTGCCACCAGATATCGGCGAGTATGTGGAGGCTGTATCTGAAAGCACGCAGACACCAATAGATATGGGCGGTACATCGGCGCTTGTCTTCATCTCCACGTGCTGCCAGGGAAAATACATCATTCAGGGCAAGGCTGACTGGTTCGAGCCTGACAATATTTTCGGTAACGTTATCGCGGCACCTTCCGAGAGAAAGTCCGCAGTCCTGCATGCGATAGTCCGGCCCGGCGACAGCTATGAGGCGCAATACAACCTGCGCAACGCGGCAAGGTTTGAAAGTAGCAAGATGCAAAAACGCATCCTGGAACGCAGGCAGAAAGCCATCGAGGACAAGGTGGTAAAAGGAAATGCGGAAGAAGGGGAACTTGACCAGATCGCGCATGACATCGCGAGCTTCGAGGAAGTAAAGCCACTACAGCTTTATGTGGATGACATCACCACTGAGAAGCTGGTATCGGTCATGGCGGGAAACCGTGGTCGCGCCGCGCTGATCTCCAGCGAGGGTGGCATATTTGACACACTTGCAGGCATCTACACGAAGAACGTCAATATTGATGTCATGCTGAAGGGTTACTCCGGGGACACCATCCGCGTCGACCGTATCGGCAGGGAAAGCGAAAGCATCATGAACCCGTCGCTGACAATCCTGCTGATGACGCAGCCGAAGGTGGTATCGGACGTTCTGAGCAACCAGACATTCCGTGGGCGAGGGCTGACGGCGAGGTTCCTTTACTGCCTGCCCGCGTCATCGGTCGGTGAGCGCCGGTTCCAGAGCGCGCCGATACCGGACGAGGTGTACCAGCGGTACGAGCAGAAAATCGTCAATCTTCTGGAAGAGGAAGACCATAACCCGCCAAAGGTAATCACGCTCTCCCCCGAGGCATCGGAAATGCTGACCGCCTTTGCGGAAGAGATCGAGCCGAAGATGAAGACGGACTACGCGGAGATTGCTGACTGGGTGGGAAAGTTGGTAGGCAACACGCTGAGGATTGCGGGGCTTCTCTGCCGGGCAAGCGTGTACCTTTCAGAGGAATTCCTGTATACGAACGAGCCTCTGGTGGTCAGCGGGGAAACGATGGCGAACGCCATACGGCTGGGACGCTACTATCTCAGCCATGCGCTGGCTGTGTTTGACGTTATCCCGGAGACGGCGATGCACAGGGACGCCAACCGCATCCTCCAGATGATCCGGGAGAGGAAGCTGACGGAGTTCGACCGCCGCATGGCCATGCGTAATTGCCGCACGTTTAAGACCGTGGCGGAGATACAGCCGGTGCTGGACTTCCTGGATGATTACGGTTACATCGTCCGAAAGCCTGAAAAGGCGTTCACTGGCGGAAGGCCGCCGCTGCCGAAGTATGTGGTCAATCCAGCAGTTTTGTCCTAATTGTCCGGCCGGGAAAAACGGCTGTGACAAAACCAGATCGCTGAAAACACAGGCTTTACGGGCTTTTGTCACATTGTCACGCAGCCCTAAATAAAGGCAAAAAAGGTTTATTTATTTTTATATACGACAAAACCCTTATATCCCTTATAGGGCTGGGACATAAGGACAAAAGCCCGAAAGCCCTTTGAAATGGGAGGTTTATGATGACACGACACATGAAAACAGGCTTGGACAATGGTGACAATACCTGCCGTTTAAGCGAGAAGCAGATTGAGCAGAAACTGGTGAAAGCCACGAAGGCCGCAGGCGGCGTCTGCCCCAAGCTGGTATGCCCAGGCTTCGACGGGATGCCCGACCGCATGGTCCTTCTTCCGGGATGCCATATAGGTTTCGTCGAGGTGAAGGCGCCCGGCAAGAACCCGCGCCCGCTCCAGACACACAGACACAAGCTGTTGCGGTCTCTGGGCTTTCCGGTCTTCGTGCTGGACGATCCGGAGCGGATACCGTGGATTTTGGAGGAGGTGGCGGCATGGCGGATGTGATACAGCTTTCCGATGGCAGCGTCCACACAGTCTTTAATGACCGCGACGCGCTGGAGCTTATCGAGGCTTACATGGGCGGAGAGATACAACGGTGGCTGGAAGACAGGCTGAGCGATGATGAGGACGCAGCCGATTACATCGACGATCTGGAGAAAGAAGCCGACAGGCTCCGCGCTCATCACAAAGAGGTCATGGCGGAGGTTCGGCAGCACAGCGAGGCTATTGCGGCTCTGATCCGCGAGAAGGACATCGACCGCAGGACCCTGTCTACGGAAGCCGGCGCTATTGGCTGCGTTACCTGGAGGGAGATGAACCAATGAGCGGATATGAAGCCCTGGCGAACGCCATCATCATCCAGGCGGCCAAGGACTTCAAGGCCGCCTACAAGCGGATGAAGCGGTTCCCGAATGATGCCCGCGCCCAGGACGAGGTAAGGGAAATAACGAAGTTCTTCTGCTCCCAGTGGTTTGTAATGCTGTCCGATGTGGACGGTCCGACATTACTCAAGAAGATGAAGGACGAGATCGACTCCGGTATTGTCCGGAAGAAAGAGAGGTGATGCCAAAATGAAGTTCATACCGCATGAGTATCAGAAATATGCGATCCGCTTTGCAGAAGAGCACAGTGAGGCGCTGCTCTTGCTTGATATGGGCTTAGGCCCCGCAAGACTGTGATATCACTATCGGCCATCATGGATCTGATGTTTGATTCATTCGAAATCAGCAAGACTTTGATTGTGGCTCCGTTGCGGGTCGCAAGAGATACGTGGCCTACGGAAGTACGGAAATGGGACGGCTTCGACTTCCTGCGGATGTCGGTCATCGTGGGGGACGCCAAGGCCAGAGCTGCCGCCGTCATGCAGCCCGCCGACGTGTATGTCATCAACCGCGAGAATGTGAAGTGGCTGGTGGAGCATTTCGAGAAGAGACATCAGCCCTGGCCGTTTGACATGGTGGTGATTGATGAGCTTTCCAGCTTCAAGAACCACCAGTCCCAGCGGTGGAAAGCCCTGCGGAAGGTGCGCCCGCGCGTCAAGCGGATCGTGGGGCTGACCGGGACACCGGCATCCAATGGCCTGATGGATTTATGGGCGGAGGTCTTCCTGATCGACCGGGGTGAGCGGTTGGGGCGATTCATTGGACAGTACCGCAGCGCCTTCTTCCGTCCCGGAGGAATGAACCCCTATACGGGAGTGGTTTTCAACTACATCCCATTGAAGGGAGCGGAGGACCGCATCTATAAGCGGATCTCCGATATCACCGTCTCCATGAAGGCGCTGGACTATCTGGACATGCCGGATTATGTGCCGGTAACGCACGAAGTGGTGATGGAGCCTGCCGAGCGAAAGCTGTACGAGCGGATGAAGGAGGACCTTCTGGTCCATGTCAAAGGTGAGGAGATCGACGCCGCCAATGCCGCCGTCCTGTCGGGGAAGCTCCTGCAGATGGCGAACGGCGCGATTTACACCGACGCCGGAGAAATCGTGACAATCCATGACAAAAAGCTGGATATGCTGGAAGACCTGATAGAGCAGGCCAACGGCCAGAACGTGCTGATCGCCTACTGGTTTCGTCATGACCATGAGCGGATTCAGGAACGGCTGACGGCGCTGGGCTATGAGCCGCGTGACCTGAAAACCGGGGAGGACATTGCCGACTGGAACGCCGGGAAGATACAGGTTGGCCTGATCTCACCCGCCAGCGCCGGACACGGGCTGAACATCCAGGACGGCGGGCATATCCTTATCTGGTTTTCGATGATCTGGTCTCTGGAAATGTACCAGCAGACAAACGCCAGACTCTGGCGTCAGGGACAAAAGGAAGTTGTGACCATCCACCATATCGTGTGCGGAGATACCGTTGACGGGGATGTTCTTTCGGCTCTGAAGCAAAAGGACACCACGCAACAGAACCTCATCGCGGCGGTGAAGGCACAGCTGGGCAATCTGAATGGCAATCCGAGGGAATAAAAATCTTTATTTTTCGGAGGTAGAGCCATGAGTGTAATGTGGAAGTATCTGGACAAGCGGTCAGCCACGATAGCGGCAATCAAGGACCGCGGCAGTATGAAATTTATCATTGACCACACGGATGAGGAGATCACGGCGGAAAGGGAGAAGATGGTGGGCGTCGGTTCGGTGCGTATGGACGGACTTCCCCATGTCCACAACCCGCAGGCCGGTGAAGAGCGCATCCTGAATGGGATTGAGGAGATCGACATCCTGAAAGAGCGGTACCGTCAGGCTGTGGAATACCAGGAATGGTTTGAACCCGCCTGGACGCAGCTTTCGGAGGACGAGCAGTATGTGCTTGAAACCTTCTACGACGAGAACACCTACGGCAGCAATGCCGCCTGGTACATCGCTGATCACTACAAGATCGAGCAGGCGTCGGCCTATCGCAAGAAGAACCGTGCCCTGGATCATCTGACCGTGCTGCTGTTCGGCAAGTTTTGACCGTGTCCACTTTCTGATAAGATTCATATAGCAATCCCTGCTATACTGATATCGTGAAAGAGCGCGGGAAACGCAAAAAGGCACGGAGCGGAATCATTACGGTTCCAACCCCGTGCCTTTTTCATTCCTGCAGAAAGTGAGGAGGGCAATGCCAAGGATACC
>Ga0326513_10003640_pt1 | contig 11150 bp, 16 predicted proteins | sample 2_2465_0518_D_FD_203654 | JGI IMG/M metagenome (GOLD analysis project Ga0326513, IMG submission 203654) | Bovine rumen microbial communities from UC Davis, California, United States - 2_2465_0518 | ecosystem: Host-associated > Mammals > Digestive system > Stomach > Rumen | place: USA... | reverse complement strand
ACTAAAAAGGTAGGAATTAAAATATGCATTTTGGAGCGCATCCGAGTGAATATAACAAACTGTATATGGCTGCAAACCTGATTTTTGCGGATTTTAGGCTTACGAATAGTGCATAATAAATATTATGCGAAGTTGGTATCGAATCAGACTGCCAGAGTGATAACAGAGCGTATAATACCCTGGGGGGATACGGTCCGAGGGGGAGAGGGTACTCTCTCACTCCTCTCTCCAAATTTTCCAAGAAAAAAAGGACGATTACGATCATGATGGCTATTATGGCTATTAATGTCGGAAGAACCATATAGGCAATGATGGTAAAGGATATTATGGCGATATGATGTGGAAGGGTGGGTGAGGGTGTATGGCGATGTGGTGGATAAGGGAGCGATATGGGGCGTATGGAGAAGCGCGGCGATATGAGAGCGAAAAATAACAACTCATGCGAATATGATTCGGCAAAACGCCATACCGCGAAATAATTTTGGAAAAACAAAAAGGCCGTGTGAGCAATGAGAGCCGCGATGGGCGATGTGAGATTAGGCGCGGCGGCTATCCTTTTGGCGCGGCTTCGCCGCTTAAGGCCGTAGGTGTGTGATCGGCAGCATATCGTGAGATAGTGCGCTCGGTCGGTCGTGGTCGGAGTGGTTCAGTTCATCCGAATCGTCATCTGCATCGACTTTTCTTTTTTTATTTTTTCTTTTTATATACGAACGAAGTGAGTATATATATTCTTATATTCTTTGATTGTTGCCCTTTGCTCGCCGATTGCTCGCCGTTTTGTTCGCCCTTTTGGTTTAAACGCAAGCCCGCAAAGCCGCATGAATACTGAGTTTTTTGGCACTTTTTTGTTCGCCGTTTTGTTCGCCCCAAAACGTGTAGTACAAAAATTATTTTCGTCCGACAAAAAATCGACTTATTATTCGCCAAAAATTCACTTGACGAACGGCAGATTTATGCGGTATCCTGCCGCCGCAAAAAAGGATTGAAACAGGGGACGATGCATATGAAGAGCGATGAAAGGAGAGTCGGGCGTCCATTGGCCAAGAAGCCGAGGGTATATAAGCTTACGGTTCGTCTCAACAAGGATGAGGCTAGGATCGTCGAAGACATTTGCGAAAGATACGAACTGACCCAGGCTGACATGATACGCGGCATGATTAAATGGACTAAGAAGCACAGTGAGTGGCTTGAACTTTTTGAGGAGTGATTACGGCTAATGAACCGCGAGGACACTATACGGCTTAAAGAGCGTTTGCTACGGCTGGGGGAGGATGATCTTACGGCCCTGACTGACGCATTTGATGTCGTGAGGGATCTGGAGGATCATACGGCTGGAGCAGAGATACGGAAGTATGCAATGACTCACATACGGAATGGCGGCGGTGAAAATGCGGCTGATCTGTATAACCGCAGTCTGCTTTATGATGCCACGGTCAATTTCGACTGTTTCATGAGGGCGCTTGAGCGGAATCGGCCTTTGAGCGAACAGTTCTGGCTTCCGCGCAGGAGCAAGCTTATGCCGGTCTGTGAGGCGTTGCAGAGTATGGAGGACGGGAAGCTGGACGAGCTGTTCCTGTCATGCCCACCGCGAATCGGCAAGAGTACGCTTATCATGATGTTCCTGGCGTGGGTGATGGGGAGAAACTCAGAAAAGTCGAATCTGTACTGCTCCTATACGGACTCGGTTGTCGGAGTGTTGTATAACGGCATTCTGGAAATCATGAAAGACCCCGTGACGTATGCGTACTTTGAGATCTTCCCGGAATGCAAGATAGCGTCCACGAATGCTGCGGATCTCCTGATCAACCTCGACCGCAAGAAGAGATATGCGTCGTTTACTGGGCGAAGTTTATACGGCACATTGAATGGCGCTTGCGACTGTAACGGCTATATCGTCGGTGATGACCTGATCAGCGGCATTGAAGAGGCAATGAGCAAGGACCGGCTTAATAACGCCTGGGCAAAGGTCGATAACAACCTGATTCCAAGAGCAAAGGAAACGGCGAAGATGCTGTGGATAGGTACTAGATGGTCGTTGGTTGACCCGCAAGGGATACGGATTGATCTTCTTGAGAACGATGAGAAGTATCGTAATCGCCGATGGAAAGTGTTGAACACCCCGGCTTTGAATGAGAACGAGGAGTCAAACTTTGAGTATGATTACGGGGTCGGCTTTAGTACGGATTATTATATCCAGCGCCGCGCTTCGTTTGAGCGAAATAATGATCTGGCCAGCTGGTTGGCCCAGTACATGGGGGAGCCAATAGAGCGAGATGGCGCGGTCTTTGCTCCCGACCAGCTGCGGTATTATAACGGCGTATTGCCGGAAGGGGATCCAGACCGCATCTTCATGGCTATCGACCCGGCGTGGGGCGGCGGTGACTATACGGCAGCTCCTGTTGTGTATCAGTACGGGGATGATATGTATATTGCGGATGTTGTATTCGATAATGGCGAGAAGAACGTCACGCAGCCATTGATCGTGAAAGAGATTAAAGAACACAATGTAGCCGCGGTAAAAGTCGAGGGAACGAAGATGACCGCCAGTTACGGGCAGGATATCGACCGTATGCTGAGAGATGACGGTATCCGGGTCAATATGCAAATCAACACTTCACACTTTACTGGCACGGGCAAGCGGGCGCGTATCTTCGATAGAGCGCCGGAAATCCGAGAGAGGATGTTATTCCTTGAGGACGGGAAGCGAAGCAAGGCGTATCAGCAGTTTATGACTAACGTGTTTTCCTTCACGGCTACGGGCAAAGCCGCGAAGCACGATGACGCTCCAGACGCCCTTGCAATGGTGTGTGATATGGCGTTTAGGTTTAAAAACAAGGTAGAAATTATGGCTCGGCCCTGGTAATGCATGAACATTTTGACGATAAATTCGCACCATAATAGACTTTTCTGCTTGTTTTATTGACTATTGGTTTTGTTATTGATATAGTATATGCGTAATAAAGGACTTTGAGGTGAATAAATGGCGAAACGTGAGATTTCCCTTTCACCCAGAGCCGTCCAGATAATCAACGAGATTCTATCGAACGGGAAAAAGGTTCGTATTTCGGTTGTCGGGAATCGGCTTAGAATCACCGAAGTGGTTGAAGGAATCAAAGTGAAATATGACGTAATGGTTCCTGATTAAGCGGCCACCGGTTCATAGAAGATTGGTTCCTCTGTACGGAGGTAACAACGGCCTGTACGGGTCAGATGTCTACGGGATAACTGTAGGCATCTGGCTCGTTTTTTGTTTTTGGAGGTGTAGCCGTGAGCGAAGAAGAAGTCAAGCTTCAGGGAGTAAAAAGTTCAAACAGCGATGCCGGATATACGGCTGTGTCTCCCCTTGGGCTTCACGGTCGCCGCCAGATCTTTACGAACGAGCGGGAGATCAACGCCGGTAATGTTATCCGGGTGCTGAACGAGGCGCTGTCGGTTCACATGAAGAACCGCAGCGAGGAAGTGTATTTGGAAAAGTATCTGCGCGGCATTCAGCCAATTCTGGATCGAGTCAAGGCGTACAACGACTATGTAAATAACAAAGCTGTTGTAAACGTAGCGAACCAGATTGTGACTTTCAAAACGGCTGAATTCGCCGGTAAGCCGATTCAGTATATTTCTCGCGGCACGAAGAAAACTGTTCCAAAAAAAGTAGAACGGCTGAATTCGCTGATGCTTTCCGAGGGGAAGCAGAGCAAGGATATGGACCTTGCCTACAAGATGTTCACGGCTGGCGTCGGTTATCGGCTTGTACTGAAGGATAAAGCCGAGAAGGTCGCGAAGGGCGAACTGTATGACGAAGCGCCGTTTGAGATATACATTCCTGATCCGCGTAATACGTTCGTTATCCGGCTCAACGATGTGACGAAGCGCGTTGTGGCTGGCGTGACATATGTGTTCATGGACGATGCCAAGAGCAGAGTTATGTACACGGTCTATACGGACAACGTGACGTATCAGATCGAGGGCAGCGCTATTACGGTCGGAAAAATCGTTGGAACTACCGTTCACAACTTTGGCATGGTTACGCTGATTGAGTATCCGTGCAACAGCGTGTATATGGGCGCTTTTGAAGTCGTTCTGCCGCTGCTTGATGCCTACAACTCCTGTTTGAGCAATCGCCTTGACGCGGTCGATCAGTTTATTCAGGCAATCATGGTTTTTGAGGGCGTGGATATTAGCCGTGAAGACTTCCTTGAGCTGAAGGATCTCGGCGCGATCAAGCTTCCACCGGCTGTGGACGGTCGGCAGAGCCGCGTGTACTACCTCAACGAGCAGCTTGACCAGAGCCAGACGCAGACTTTGGTCGATGACATTTACCAGACCATTCTCCAGATTGTCGGTATGCCGAGTCAGGGCAATGCCAATACTTCGGACAGTTCCAACAACGGCGCTGTCATCATGAAGAATGGCTGGTGGAATGCCGAGGCGCGAAGCCTTGAGACGGCTGGTATGTGGAAAGAGGCAGAGACTCAGTTTTTGCGTATCGTTCTGAAGATCTGCGAGGAGGCCAACGTGCTTGGCGGTCTTGCTGTTTCCGACGTTGAGCCGAAGTTCAGTAGTCGCAGTTATGAGGATCTGCTGGTTAAGACGCAGTCCTTCTCCACTCTTCGCTCGGCTGGTTGCCCGTCTATCCAGGCGTTTAAGTATAGCCACCTCAGTCAGGATCCAGAGAGCGACTCGATGGAGTTTGATGCCTATCAGGAAGAGCGCGAGGCCGCTTTGAATGAGGTGACCACCGTAGGAGATGCTTCTGGTTCCGTGACGGATTATCCAGACGATGAAGCGTCCGAGGCGGGAGAGGACGAAAGTGGCGAAGATTCCGGCGGTTCTTATGCCACTTGCCCAGTTTGCAAGCGCCGCTTCAAGAAACGCAATGGGAATCAGATTTATGACCGCGAGGAATGCAGACGGATCGCTCGGAAGCAGAAGAGCGGCGGTGGTTTTAGGTGACATTTGAGGCCGCTGACCGTGCCGTTCGCGATATGAATAAGCGAAATCTGAGAGCATTTGACGGCTTAAAGACGTTGAAATTCGACGAATTGAACGTCATGCGGATGGTGACGAAGGTTTATGACGCTGCCGTCCGCATTGCGAAACGCCGTTATCGGCAAATCGCGTATGACGCATATATCGCCGCATTGATTCTTGCCGATGTGGCGGCAGAAAAGGCAAAAGATATGGCAGATGATGCCATAACTGAGGACTGGGTCCTCGATATGCTGGAGGACTATGACTCGGTCACGCACTATCGGTTTGATACCGAAGTTGAGCGCAAGAAGCAGAGGCTTGCAGAGGCGATTTTATCGAAGAACGACAAAATTGCCGAAGTAGACAAGGCTTTGCGGCTGTTCTCTCAGCAACTCGCGCAGTATGCCGATAACAGCGTGATACGGGCTACGCTTGACGGCTATCGGGATGCCGGGGTGGAAAAAGTCCGATGGGAAACTGAGGATGATGAGCGCGTATGCCGTGAATGTGAAAAGCGTAACGGCAAGGTATATGCAATCAATAAAGTTCCTCCGGCCCCGCACTGGCGTTGCAGATGTCAGATTTGGCCTATGCTTGATTAGCTTGCTCCATTCTAACCTCCTTAACCATAACGACTGTGGCGGCTCAGTCGGTTCTCCTAGGCGTTTGGGCATGGCGCTCTGGAGAAATCTATAACCGCCACCATATATCCCGTTAGAGGAGACTGCGTATGACGCTAGATATTATCGTCCCGCATTATCGCGAACCGTGGGAGGTTTGCTCTTACTTGTTTGACAGCATCGCGCTCCAAAGGGGCGTGAGCTTGAACAATATCCGAGTGATCGTTGTGAACGACGGCGATTGTCTGATCGATGAGGCAAACTTCAAAAAGTATCCATATCGCATCGAGTATCTGGTCAAGGAACACGGCGGCGTTTCAGCGGCAAGGAATTACGGACTCGACCACAGCGACGCCGACTATGTGATGTTCTGCGACATCGATGACGGCTTTCTCAGCAACTACGGTTTGCATCTGGTATTTAGCGCCATGCAGGAGGGCTTTGACTACTGTGTATCCAACTTTGTGGAGGAAACGTATTCAGCCGATAACGAGATGACCATCGTGCGGCATGACAAGGATCTTACGTTTATGCATGGCAAAGTGTATCGGCGGCAGTTCCTGGTGGATAAGGACCTGCGGTTTGACCCAGCCATGACGCTCCATGAAGATGGCTACTTCAATATGCTCGTTTTTGTGGTGACGAAGCATGATGGCAAGCAGAAGTGGATTGACACGCCGTTCTATCTGTGGCGGTGGAACGACAACAGCGTAGTGCGGAGCGATAAAAAAGACTTCGTGCTGAAAACGTATGAACACGTTATGCAGACGCGCATCGGGATATGCAATCAGCTCCGTGAGCGCGGCTATGAAGACGAGTTCCGAACGGCTGTGTGTATGACGGTTCTGAACAGTTATTACGACTTTCAGAAAACGTCCTACCACGTTGCTGAGAACGCCAAGTATCTGAGAAAAGCCGAGAAAGCGTTTAAGCGATACACGGATCTCTTTGGCAAAGTGTTTAACGATTGCACGAATGGTGAGATTGCTGAGATAGCCAGAGCCGCAAGAGAGACGGCATATAAAAACGGCTTCCTGTTTGAGCGCGAGACTCTGAAAGAGTTCATCAAGCGCATACAAGAAACCGTGAAATAAGGATATAAACGGGCAACCGTTTTTGATATCAGTCAGAGAAGACTTTAATCACAAATCGTCAGAGAAGACGTTAATCGCACAAGAAAAAGTCAGAGAAGACTATAACCGCAAAGGAGAACTGAATTATGGCAGAACTTGAAACCGCTGTGGAAACCACTGTTGACACCAATACGGAACCCGAAGCGACGGAAAACGGGAGTGACAACGCTGAACTCAGCAAACTCAAGGCCGAACTGGCCAAGCAGAAAGCCGCGCTTGATAAAGCGACTAAGGAGGCAGCGGAAAGTAAACGCGCTCTCCGGGCAAAACAGTCCGCTGAAGAGGTAGCTGCGGAGGAAGCCAAGGCGCTCCAGCAGTCCATGCAGGAGGAACTGGAACAGCTCCGCAAGGAAAAAGCTGTTTCGGTCATCACGGCCAAGGCGATGACCTTTGTCGGCGATAACGACACCGCCGCGCAGGTCGCGGAGTATCTGTACGGAGCCGAGGACGCGGATGCCGCTCTGACGGCTATTCAGAAAGCGTGGACGGCAAAGGAAAAGGCGCTTCGGCTTGAATATGGCAAAATCCCGGCCCCCGGCGTTGGCGGCTCTGATGGCCTCACGGTCACGAAAGACCAGCTCAACGCGATGAACTATATGCAGCGCATCGAGTTCGCCAACACGCACCCCGACGAGTATGAGGCTCTGATGGGGAGAAAATAACATGAAAAACGAAAGGATGAATCATAATGGCTCAGGTTAATACCACTACTGGCACTTATCTTTCCAGCCTGTTCAATCCGCAGGTCGTTGCTGACCTGATCGATACCAAGCTGACCGACAACATGGTCTTCGCGCCTCTTGCGCGTATCGACTACACCCTTCAGGGCCGCGCTGGCAACACCGTGACTCTGCCGTACTATAGCTACATCGGTGCTGCTTCTGCTGTTTCCGAGGGCTACGACATCGGCATCCGCAAGCTGACCCAGTCCACCAGTTCCGTCACTATCGTGAAGTACGGCGTGGCTGTGCAGCTTACCGACGAGGCCGTTCTGTCCGGCTACGGCGATCCCATTGGCGAAGCTGCCAACCAGATCGCGACCTCTATCGACGATGCGATGGACAACGCTCTGCTGACTGCTCTGGCTGCGAATTCCGCTTCTGAGCAGAACTACTCCGGCGCGTCCACTGGTCTTGTTCCCGCTGATATTCCTCTTGCTCTTGCCAAGTTTGGTGAGGACAACGACGGCCAGAAGGCCCTGATCGTTACCCCCGACTTCTATGCGAAGCTGGTCGGTTCTGACTGGGTTCCTGCTTCTGAGATCGCGGCTGAGATCCGCATCCGTGGCGCTGTCGGCATGGCCTACGGCTGTCAGGTCATCGTCTCCAACCGCCTCAAGACGGCTGGCAATCTGTACATCGTGAAGCCCGGTACTCTGGCTGTGTTTATGAAGCGCGGCTCGATGATCGAGACTGACCGCGACATCCTCAACCAGTCCACCGTGCTGGCTGGCTCCATCCTCTGCGCTCCTTATCTGCTGAACCCGGCTGGCATGATCAAGCTGTCTGTCGGTGCGTGATCGGCGGTGAGCGGTCATGATGCTTCATCGGCATTTTGAGAACGAGAAGAGCAAGAACATGACCACGCTCAATGACGTTTCTCTGGTTAACGAGGGGGAAGACTTCGTTTCTGAGGTCTTCCCTCCCGATGAGGAGAAGCCGAAGCGCGGTCGAAAGAAAAAGACCGAGGAGTAAGCGAGGAGGCAGAGACGATGACAAATAGCCAAAAAATCGCACTGGTCGTTGCCATGAGTGGCGAGGATGATGAGGAAATTGTCTCTGCCTATTTGGACATGGCTGGTCAGAAGATCATTTCTCTGGCTTATCCGTTTGACCACACGGTAACGGAAGTTCCTGCTCGATATGAACACGTTCAGATTGATGCGGCTGTGTATCTGCTGAATAAACGCGGAGCTGAGGGGCAGACAAGCCATTCGGAAAACGGGATTTCCCGGACGTATGAGGACGCGGACCTTCCGGCTACTATGCTGCGGGGCGTTGTCCCAGTGTGCGGGGTGGTTCGATGAAAACGCTGAAGCGAAATCAGCGCTCGTTTTATTACTGCCTGTATTCGGATAAGATCCCGGTAATCGATGAGTACGGCAACGAGAGCAGCGAGAACATTGTAGTGTATGAAGATCCCGTACAGATGTACGCAAACATTTCTCCGGCAACAGGATTGTCCAACACGGAGCAATTCGGAAATCTGGAAAACTACGACAAGGTTATTGTCACGGATGATGTGAACTGCCCAATTGACGAAAACTCCGTGCTGTTTATCGACAAAGAACCTGAGTTTACCGAGGGAATCACGATTGATTATCGCGAGTCTGATACGGTTCTCGGAGAGGATACAGCCACGCCGATTACGGTTTCTATCCCGGCTTATGACTATATCGTCCTTCGGGTGGCAAAGAGTCTGAATTCCGTGAGCATCGCCGTCAAGAAGGTTCGGGTGAGCTGATGTGCCGATCATCAATGTCAGCTTAAATACTGAGTCAATTGCCAACGCGATTGAGCAGCTTAAGGAATACGGAGATCGTGTTCGGTCGTTGGATGAGCGCGTGGTAAAAAGGCTCGTTGATGACGGCGTTGAGCAAGCGCAAGACCTTGTTCCTTTAGATACTGGCGCGTTAATGTCTAGTATCGTTGGAGAAAGCAACGGAAAGCAAGGCGTGATTAAGACTGATTGTGACTACGCCGCTTTTGTGGAATTTGGAACTGGCGTTATTGGTGCGGCTGCTTCGTATCCCGGAACATTAGCAGAAGGATACGAATATAATGGCGGCGAACATCATGTCATCTTGAAAGACGGACGCGATGGTTGGTTTTTCCCATTAGATGACGGTAGTTGGCGGTTCACGCAAGGGCAACCGACAAAACCGTTTATGTATGATACGGCACAGTTGCTGGCTAAAGCCGTACCGCAGATTGTAGAGGAGGAGTTGCAGTCATGATTGATCTTGAAAATGATATCTTCACGGCTGTGGCGACTACTCTGCGTGAAGCACATCCCGGTGTTTATGTGACTGGCGAGTATGTAAATATGCCGCCGAGTTTTCCGGCTGTGTCCATTGTGGAAAACGGGAACAGCGTTGTGCAGCGCTATCGGACGCTGAATATCGAGAACGCCGTAAGTGTGATGTATGAATGCCAGATCTATTCCAACAAGGCGGCTGGCAAGAAGTCCGAAGCCAAGGCGATTGCCGCAACGCTCGACGAGAAGTTCGCTTCTATCGGTTTTACCCGCACAATGCGGAATCAAGTACCGAATTTGAACGACGCAACGATTTATCGGATTGTTTGCCGCTATGAGGCAATTATCGATAAAGATTTTTGGATTTATCACAATTCATAACTCTTATAAGGAAGGAATGATTGACTATGAGTCAGCGTTATAGCACGGCGGGGATGTACCTCTGCTATTGCGTAGAAACGACCAAAGGCACGATGCCGACATCGGGGTATACTCTGGTCCCCGAAATCAAAACCATGCCGTCCTTCAACCCGGCTCCCGATACCATCGACAGCACTACGTTGCTGGAGACGGAGTATCGCACTTATGTTGAGGGTCTGAAGGACCTCGGCGGCTCCCTGGAATATGGCGCGAATCTGACTGCCGACCTGATCAGCATTTGGGCATCCTGCAACAGCGCACATGATACCGCCGCCGCCGAAGACAAGGCGACTTGGTTTGCCGTTGTGCATCCCAAGCTGGAACAGGCCGTGTTCTTTGAGGGTGACCCCTCGCCCCTCGGTCTGAACGAGGCTAATGTCGGTGAGATGGCTGAGACTACTCTGTACATTACTCCTAACAGCGCACCCCAGTGGGCCGCGAAGCCTACCCTTGCTGCGGAATCCCAGACTGTTCTCGGAGGTTAATCTATGACGGATATCGAGAGAGTTGAGCCGATTTATATCACCGACAATGATACCGGCAAGAAGTATGAACTGGATTTCTCCCGCGAAAGCGTTCGCTGGGTCGAGAACCAGGGATTTAAGATTGAGGAAACTTTTGATTTCCCGAACGTGAACATTCCGAAACTGTTCTATTACGCTTTCCGCAAGAATCACAAGAACGTCTCACTCAACAAGGCTGAAGAGCTTCTGGACAAGATGGGCGGTCTTACGGAAAAGGTTGCTGTCCGGCTCGTCGATCTGTATCGACAGGCCACGGTTGCCAATAACATCATTCAGGATGATGAGGATCTGGCAAAAAACTCTCGCGTGACGGTGGAACTGTAAAAGCGGCTCCATCCGTCGTGGAGATATACGAACATGACTGCCCGTACTATCTGGCTCTCGGCATGACCTATGACCAATATTGGTATGGCGATCCGCTGATGGTACGGGCGTATTACAAAGCTGACCGCATACGCCAGCAGAGGATGAACGATGAGGCTTGGCTATACGGCGCTTATGTATTGAGA
>Ga0326513_10003639_pt1 | contig 11151 bp, 6 predicted proteins | sample 2_2465_0518_D_FD_203654 | JGI IMG/M metagenome (GOLD analysis project Ga0326513, IMG submission 203654) | Bovine rumen microbial communities from UC Davis, California, United States - 2_2465_0518 | ecosystem: Host-associated > Mammals > Digestive system > Stomach > Rumen | place: USA: California... | reverse complement strand
GCGACGGCGTTTGTGACCTGAGTTTGCAGAGGTGTATTGCCCACAGGCCCCATCTTCGCGTCGATGGTGTCCATGTTGCTGTTGATCTGGGCGATGCGGATTTTGTCCGTGCCTGCGGGCTTGATCAGGGCAAGATTCGTGGTTGTGGTTGCCAAGGGTTATTCACCGCCTTTCATAAGTTGTTCGTCGAGCCAGTTGGTAACAGTGGCCTTATCGTCCAGGATGGGGCTTTCGCAAAGCTCCGTCCGGGCCACGGCAATGATCTGAGCCAGGGTTTCGTCGCTCACCTGCCCGAACGCTTCCCGCCGCGCCCGAATCCATGGGATGAACAGTTCCCGGATTTTCTGCTTGGTTTCCGCGCTTCCGGGTTTGCAGTTAATCATGTAGTAAGCGTCCCAGACTGTGCGCGTGACCATACCGCAATAACAGTCATAATCCCGGTTTTTCCGGTTTTCTTCAGTTGCTTTAAGGTTGCGGATGAAGTGCGCGAACATGGCTTCGTCATCCCGGCCCGAATTGGTCACGCTGGACGGGCGGCGAATCCAGACGTACAGCGGGGAAGCGGATTTGATTTCCCCGATGCGCTTGTGGCTGGTTCGGGCAATGATGGTCGCGTTGAAAAGCGAATCCTCCTGAAAGCGCATGGTTTCGTCAAAACGAATCCCCTGTTCGTCCAGAAACGCTTTGCGGTACACTTTCCCGTGGGTGAACACAAAACGCTGCGATTCAGGCGAGAATGTCAACAGGTCTTTCCCTTCCGTCCTGTCCTCCACGATCATGCGGCTGTGCAGCATATCGTAGCCGTCAGCGGGCAAGACGGACAGGGTATCCCGCAGGGCGTACACATGGGCAAATGTATCATCAAAATCGCAGAACATAAGCCAAGGGGCAGTTGCATGGTCAATGCCCGCATTTCGCGCCGCAGAAACGCCCTTGTGTGGAATGGAGATTTGTTCCACCTGATAGGGCAAATTTGCAAAACATTCGTCCGGCAGGCGGTTTTCCTCGCCGTCGTTCACCACCAGCACCCGGAAGGAAGAAAAGTCGATGCCCCGCTGCAGGGCAAGGATGGAGAACAGCTTTTCGCCAACCTCCCAAGGCTCGGTGTAATGCGGGATAATAATATCAAGTGTCGGCATGAATCACCTCATCAGAGCCGCTTCGCGGCCCACCTCCCCCTTCGGGGGGAAGGCTTTTTGATTGTTCCTGCGCCAGCTTCCATACTTCCTTGACCTTCTGCTCGTGCGTTCGATCATCTTCCTGCATGGCGCTGTTCAGCGCGTCCAGCAGGTTGTTCATGTGCCAGATCAGGCCACAGCGGAGCGTACCCTTTGCCTCGGCCAGTTGGTCAAGGCTCTGGCGCATATCGTTGGCGATAGCGAATTTGTCCAGTTTTTGATCCATGCTTATGCCTCCTTCATTAGACAGACTTTGATTTTCCCGTCAGTGTCTATCCAAAGGCCGCGGAAGGCGGTCTGGTGTTCATAGGTCACGGTGTCCAGGGTGTAGTCGAAGGTGATACGGGCGGTCTTTACCGGGTCGGTGAAGGCCGCGAACACTTTTGCAACGTCCGTCCCGGCTGGCAAATAGCACCACAGCACACCGTCACTGTACCCGGCCTCCCCTTCCGGGTATTCTGTTCCGTCCGATAAAATAAGCTTGCGTCCTGCCATGGGGATGCCTCCTTTCGTTTTCGCATTTATGATATTGGGCCGCCCCAGCCAGAAATCCGGCTTTCGGTGAGCTTGACAGAATTGCCCGTAATGGTTTCGCCGTTAATGGAAACAGCGCCGCGCACATAACCTGCGGCAGGATTGCCGATGTACGGAGTTCCGTGATCGATGGAAAAACTGAATGTTCGCAATTCGCCGATGTAGGTGCCATCATACCAAATGCCAATTTTGCCGCTGATCCTGTCGGCGGTTTTGGTTGGCGTCTGTGCGGTTGCGTCATAGTCGCTTCCCAGGTTGATTGACAGTTTTGATATGTCGAACGTGGAAGCCGCTTTCCCTGCCGCGTAAGCGTCCGCGCCGGAAACAGTAAAACTTTGTGTCCCCTGTGCGCCGTTACTGGCTGTTGCTTCAATATAAATTGTGGTATTGTGAGTTGATGGATTATAATAATCATCATCTTCACGTACAATATCACTGTTTGAAATGGTGACAGAGTTCTTGCCAGCGGTGTACCTGCTGCTTGCATCCACTTCTGTGCTTGCCCCGGTGTCGGCGTTTCCGTCCTTGATGGTGATCGCCCACTTGTTCGGGTCGGTGGAAACTTTCTGCGTGGCTGTAACAGAAAGGGAAACAGACTTCGTGGACGCCGTTCCTTCGGACTTTGTAAAGTCAATTTTCCCTGCGTTCCATGCCCCTTTGTTGATGGTTACGGCGTTTTTTCCTGCCGTTTCGCCTGCTGTGTACCAGTCCCCGATGGCGATCCTGCCAACCGCCCTGCCGCCGTAAGAAACAGAGGCGTAACCACCGGAAGCAGATGGAGTACCCTTACTCAGCGTGAAGGTGAAATCGGTCTGCGCTCTGGTTGCCGTTCCGTCCTGCGCTGTCGTGGTCGTCGGTGCTTTAAAGATGAAACTCTTTACCTCGGTATTCTCCGCAGCTGCAGATGGTGCTACTGTCTTGCTAGATGCGTCATCCCATGCCGCCGACACGCCGTCCTTGTAGAATTGCGTGTCGGCGATACTAAAATTTACAGTTCCGGACGTCCCATCCAACGTCGTATAATTGAAACCTATTTGCCCATCTGGAGCATTATTGTTCTTTGAAATGGAAGCTATCGCGTTTCCTAATTCCGAATACCCTGACGGCTGGGAATCGTTCATTCCATCTATGGTAAGAACCGGGTATTTTTTTGTGCCATTATAATTCAAAAGCCAAGCGGATGTCAGCTTTTTGCCACGATAATACATATCACCGCTTGCAGAACTGCCAACTGAAACATTATTTGCGAGAACATCCACAGCCCAAAGTTTTGCCGCTTGCGTGCTCCCGGAAATAAGATTATCGATTCGTCCTTTTTCGGTATTTAGGCTTTTTATTGTCGCGTATGCGGCTTCCAGGTCGGTAGTTTTCGTGTAGTTGGCCTCAAGATTGGTGGTAGTGGTATAATTCGCGGTCAAATAATTTGTATCAACCTTATTTGCGATCAGATTATCAACGGCTGTAAATTTGTCATCCGCGTTTGTACCCGTCTTTATGCTGCGTTTATAATACGCTTTCCCGGATACTGGCGTTATGTCTTTTGTTAGTTTGTATGCGCCGCCGCCAGCCGATTCAAAGTAATCCATCGCAGCCGGGTTGGTGCTGGCAGTCGGATACACACGCTGGTAATCAAATGTAACATCGCCGATGTACACCTGATCGCCCTTCACATACGTGTTTGTGCTGCTGTTTAGCTTTTCAGCAACTACACCGCCAGTTAAAGTGTTATCAGTGAACACACCCCATACAGCAAGGTCAGTCGCAGCAACGGCTACTTTGTTCGCTTCTATAAGCACCTGGCTTTCGCCCTCTTGCTCGTTGATGGCGGCGACGATGGACGCGGGCTTGATGTGGGCGTTGCTGCCGGTGCCCTCAACGACAAGGCTGATTCTGTCTGCCTGCTCTGTAATGGAAGATTGCAGGCCCCTCTTTGCGTCAACCACCTCACTGCGTATCTGGGAAGCGGTCTGAGTGATGGAAGTATACACCGTGCTGTTCGCCGCGTGGACTTCACTGCGAATCTCAGATGCGGATTGGGAAATACGGCTTCCAAGGTCGTTCGTGCGATCTTGCATCACGCGGTAGAAAAGTTCTGCCTGCTCCTGGGACTTTGCGTAGTATTCCGTTGCTTGGCCTTGCACGACAACGATCTTTCGGGCGATGTCCTGGATGGCCCCGTCAACTTCGCCACGGAAAGTGTCATCCAACAAGATCGTGCCGTCCTCGACCAACTGCCATTCCCCATCCTTGTAGACCTTGATTTTGTCGCTTCGCAGATCGTTCCAATTATAATCCCAATCCTCATCCCAGCTTACTTCCAGGGCTTTGTCCCACGATTTTTGATTGGCACTGTCAATCATCATATCGTTTTCCACAGGGTCACGGCCATTTACTTTTGTAGGTTCCCCGTTCTTTGTCACATCCCACACCATGACGGTGGGGCGATTGTGAACGGAAAATGATATTTCACTTGCGGTTTGGACAATGGAGGAATAGATTGTGCTGTTCGCGGCGTGCACTTCGCTGCGAATTTCGGTTGTGGTTTGATCTATGCGGCTTCCAAGGTTGTTTGTACGGTCTTGCATTGTCCGATAGTAATGATCGGCCTGCTGCTGGGACTTCGCATAATATTCCGTTGCTTGACCTTCCACGGCGACAATCTTGCGGGAAATTTCCTGAAAGGTTCCATCGACCTGATCGCGGAAGCCTTCGTCCAGCAGGATCGTGCCGTCCTCTACAAGCTTCCATTCGCCGTCCTTGTAGACCTTAATCTTGTCGCTTCGCAGATCGTTCCAGCTGTAATCCACATCCTCCGCCCAGTTTTTCGCCAGGGCCTTATCCCATGTTTCCTGATTGGCGCTGTCAATCCATAAATCATTTTCAACGGGATCGCGGCCATTCACCTTTGTCGGCTCACCGTCCGCAATCATGTCCTGCACAATGACGGTGGGGCGCCTGCCAGTGCTTTGCTCTATGCCGCTGGCCGTCTGGTGGATGTAGGAGTAAATGGTGCTGGTGGCGCTGTATACCTCGGTGCGGATTTGTTCGCCCGTCTGGTCGATCAGGGAGCGATATACCTCAATCTGCCCCTGTTCGTTTGCTAGTTCGGTGATCTTCTGGCTGATCAGCTGATCAGCTGTATTCTGGAAATCGGAATAGGTGACAAGCTGCTGCCGATCAGCCACAAGCTGCCAGCGGTTGTTTTTCCACGTCCAGACCTTCGCGCCCTGCACCTGCGTCCAGTCGTATTGCTCGTCATGCTCCCAGTCGAAGCCCTCTGCCCCATCCCAACTGCCCTGGTAGGTGCTTTCTATCCATATGTCGCCGTCCTTGGGCGTGTAGGTGTCGCCGCGCGGGTCGGTATCGTTGACGATGGTGCGGTTGCTATAATTGGTGAGCTGCTGGCGCAATCCGCTGGCGGTCAGGTTGATATAGTTGTACAGCCCCTGTTCCGTGTCGCCAATCTCAACACGCAAGTCGCTGGCCGTCCGTGAGATGGCGTTGTACACGTTGGACTGGGACGTATAAATGGAGGATTCCACACGATCTGCTTCCTCCACGATGCGGGAAAGCACTGTTTCGTTTTCGCCCAGCTCGTTGATGCCGGTCTTGGAGATAATGCGCCCGGTGCGGGTGGCGTCGGAGTATTCGGTATTGTAGATGGCGTAGGGGTTGGCGGCGATCCATTCGTTGTATTTTTCGCGCAGCTCGTCGTCGTTGAGGTTCTTATCCTCCGGGTGGGCGATGAGCCACTGGACTTTCCAATCGTCAAATGGAAGTTCCTTTTTCGCCGTATCCAGCACGTAGCGTGCCGTGCGGTCAAGATTGGTCAGCGCGGTGACGTGGCCGGACTGGCTCAGTTCGTTCCATTCGGATTCCGTGGCAAGCCAAGAAAATTTCTGGTCAGTCTTGGTAAATTTGGTATCGTACTTCTTAAACTCTTGCTCTTGTTTCGCGTTATTTGTACGTTGATAGGAGTAATTCGCCCTATCCTGTGCAAACTGTTCGCGTTTCAATTCAGGCAAAGGTTCTCTTGTTTGTCCGCCAGTAGATTCGATGGACACTCTTGTCGTAGTTGACGCGCAAGAACCGTTCTGGTTGCTTCCCATCCAGTCAAAAGTGAGTGAATATACTGGGACGCTGTAACTATCTTCGCCAGAGTTCACCGTCACGACATCGCCTGGTTCCAATGCCCAGTCGTTTTCTACAAAAGAAGCGGTTGACGGGTGGAATAAAGGTGCGGACGCTAATCTGTTATAGATTGCTTGCTCCGCTGTGTTTGGCATTTAGACCACCTCCCTTACTCAGTATCCACCGGCTCAGGTTGCCGCAGAAACGGGTTGTCCTGTATCATATAAGCATTTGTCCCTGCGCCATACGTGTATTCTACTGTGCTTTTCGCGTTCCGAATATGCAGTCCGTCGATAGCCTGTGTCTGATACCATGACGGAGTAAACTCGGTATAATTGTTTTCGTCATAGGTCTTGCTGGTTTGTGTAAACCACGCAAACTCCAGTTGCCCGTCCCGTGTGAACCTTGCGATACTGCAAGCCGCTTCCGCAATCCATCCAAGCACCTGACGCATAGTCGCATTTTCAAACTGCTCCGGTTCGCTATCCACAGCAATATCGTTATTCAGGAACGTGTTGCTTTTCAACTGAACGCCGACATGCGTACACATTGCGGTAGCAAGAGTTGATAGTGTCGTTGGATACTGCACTAACCCAGTCGGCATGTCCACGTCAAACAATGTCATTTGGTCATTTGCATCAACCTCGATAATTGACTTTTCTACAATATCAGGCCGATGGGCAATGAAAGTTCCAAGCGGGATAAACTCATAACGATTTGTGTTTCCTCGTTCAGAAAAGGTTTTTACCTTCGGAACAGATGCCGTATTATTACTGTCTGTTTTCACGCCTATATATGCAACAAACTTTCCAAACTCAAAGTTTACAAGCTGCTGTTCATTGTTCAGCATCGAGAACTGTATTTCAGCGGACGGACATAAGCCGATGGTCAAATCCTTTTGAGAATTAAATTCAGATACCATGTGCACACCGGCAGATACCAGAATGTCCTCATTGCTGAACTGCACGACCGGGTCATAATCCACAAACTCCAACAAGATTCTTTGTGGATTTCCCGCCGCAATCGCATCCGTTAATGCACTCGGTATCTGATACATATTCCCACCTCTAATACTCAATCACGCTGAATTTCAAGTTTCCAATCCATGCTTTCAGTTCCGGCGACCACACTGCTTCAAAGTCCCTGTCTCCAACATAAGCGTCCATCGTTTCCATCTGCCCTGTAAAAGGGCTTGGATATGTAAATTGGAATTTGCACTGTCGTAGCAGCGATGCTATTGACATGATCGTATTCCACGGGATGTTGTGGTATTCCAGTTTCAAAGGATGCTTTGTCGCTACTTTGTTTCTGTGTAAGTACCCTGTTGCGTCACGTTCGCCCATCGTGTCCAAATCGCTTTCCGCGCCCGTGAAAACCATGGGGTCTGGGATGGCGGTATTTTCTACCTTGAACCCCATGGTATATCGAAGGGCAGGATACCCTTCCATGCCCATGTTCGCGTTCGATATACTCATCTCGCCACCCCCGTATTCCGCGCATACATGTCTGTACTTCGGCTAATCCACTTTCCTGCCTCGCTGGACGGCTTGAAACTGATTGTGGTTTCCTTTTCAAGTATCCTTCGCAGGTAGTCGTTCTGTTGCCTGAGCAATGCGTTCTGTTCAGCCTGACCAGCCGCCACGCCGCTTGCCACACCGCTGACAATCTGGTCGTTATTCGCAACTGCTGTCCTTCCGCCCATTGTGCCGACCATTTCAGGGCCGTTCTCACGGGCGATGAACATTTGCCCGGTTGTCGGGAATCCGCCGGAAGCGAAGCCGCCGACGCCGTGATAGCCGCCTGTTCCGAACATCACCCTTGTAACTGTTGAGAACTCAACGCCGTTCAGACGGTCATATTGATTGAGAATCCGGTCAATGCCGTTGCTGACTTCCGCTTCCGTTGCGTTCAGCCCGTCAACAATCGGTGATGTATCAGGCGCGGGCACGTTCCATTCTTCCGGTTCGCTGATTGCCTGTTTGATTTTCGCCATGATGGTAGCAACGCCAGCATCCCAATCGTCGCTGTTCAGCGCGGCGTCGAAGTCACCTTTCAGCGAATCAGCCAGCGCTTGTCCTGCTTCGGCGGTCATGCCGTTTCCCTGCGCAAGCTGCTGAATCATCGGGTCAAGCACTTGGCTCCAATACTCGTCATCCGTACTGAACTTCGGCGCTAAGTCCATGCTGGAAAGTTGTTCTTCTATCTGCGCCGTTAGGTCTTGCGGATCACCCATATCGACTTCCATTTCAAAGCCCTGGTCGCCGCCCGTGTTGTCAATCACGGTTGGCGGGCCAACCACAACGGTTGGGATTACTTGCTGTACTTCTTCCTGCGTTTCGTCAAGTTGAGCATTCACTTCTTCCACCGCGTCAGCAGCTTCTTGAGCCGAATCTGCCATTGTGCCGAACGGGCTTTCAACATCAGACATTCCATGTAGTTTTTCGTAATCTTGATAAACCTCTTTTAACATTAGCATTCCGGGTGTATTTGCGAATTGTGGGTTGTCAAGGTTCTCCATAAACCACTCATATGTTACGCCAGCGTTTTTTAATGCTTCATCAAAATTCTCTATCGTTGTTGCAGCCACATGGTCTATTGGTGAGAAATCTTGGTCTATTTCATATTTCCCGTTCTCATTCTTCTTAAACCCGTACTTTAGACCATACGGGCTATTTGTATATTGCTCATATGCTTCAATAGTGTCGAATATCGGAACCTTGTCGCCCATAATGCTGTTAATCAGTCCGCCAAACGCATTGTGCAAGATATATTTCAAATATCTCCATAACGTATCCAGCGAATTGAAAACCGTTGTTGCAGCGGCTATGATAGCATCCTTCGCGGCTGTAAAGATTTGCGTCCAGTCCAAATCCGCAAGGAACTGCCCAAACCCGGCGATGATGTTTTCCCAGTCTGTTTGCTCAATGGAACCTTTGATGTTTGAGAAAACTTTTGAGATTGCATTTCCAACCGCTTTTGCCGCTCCTTTAATGTCATCTTCGTCGAAGTCGAAGAATCCGTTGACCATTTCGGCAATTGCACCGCCAATGTCCGGGAAATCTTCTGGCTTTTCCTCACTTCCTCCAAAGACACCAGCCAGAAATTCAAACGGCGCTTTTATGCCCTCTCGCAGCGTTTCGCCAATGCCATTCCAGTCAATAGAGCCGCCCTTGTCTTTCCCGCCGAAAATGTCAGTCAAGAACTCGCTAACCTTTTGACCGATACCTTCAAAATCAGTTTTGACCAGCGCTTTCTTTGTGTTGTCAACAATAAGGCTTATGCCGCCGCCAAGCACATCCGCAATCTTTTGAATGTCCGCTTCGGACAGGTCGAACATGGCGTTAATTGCGTTCGCAATGTTTTCTCCAAGCGCACCAAAGCCAGTTTTCGGCGCGTCACCCACCATCTCGTCCAGATTGCGTGGGATGATATTGTTTGCCAACTGCTTTTTTGTATCGTCAAATGTTTTATCGTCACCAAACAGGATACCGTGAAGCAAGCCAACAAGAGACATAAAACCTTTTCTGAATGCTTCACCGATGCCGGGCCAGTCAATACTCCCGTTTTCTCCAAATATTCCAACAAGAATGTCATGAATTGTTGAGCCTATACCTTCAAAATCTGTTTCGTCAAAGAACGTACTTGCGTTCGATGTGATAGATTTGATACTGTCACCAAAGACGCTGGTAATCGTTTCTTTTTGTTCCTCTGTAAGGTCAAAGAAACTCTCAACAAGTTTTGAAAGCGAATCGCCAACAGACGTAAACAGTTTTTTGTTGCTGAAAATTCCCTTCATTGTATCCAGTATGGCGAACATCCTCAGTTTTATATGGATACCAAGTTTCGTCCAAATGCCGTTTCCGTCATCAGAGAAAATCTCACCAAGGAAGTCACCAATCTTCTTCCCGATTGCAACGAAGTCGGTGTTTTCAAGCAGACCGTTCATGAAGTCCAGAGCATTCACAATCCACTTCTTGAATTTTTTACCAAGTTCAGCGGCATCGAAGTTTTCAACCAGTTCGTTGATTTTATCCGCAATCGCTTTTCCAGCACCGTACCAGTCACCAGCAAGAATAGCCTGACGGATTCTGTCAGCAAGTTCCGTCCATTGGTTTGTCGGGAGCCTATCGGTAGCGAACATGTCAATGTACTTATCTGCTACGTCATCAAAACCGCCACCGCCAGAACCGCTTCCGCCGCCCGTTTCGCTCTGGATGATGTTTAGTTCGTCCCAGTCAGCCAACAGGCCCTTGATTTCTTTGTCAGCCTGCCGTGCGGAACTGCCAGACTTCTTCAAATCCTCGTTCGCGTTTGCCACAACGTCCTTTGCATATGTCCAGGTTGTGCGTCCAAACAGAGAGGAAAGGAACTGGTTAATAGCGTTTGCCGCACGGATAGCCAGGTTGGACAATTGCACCAGCAACGGCATAACAGATTCGATTACGGGGGCCATCATAGCGCCGATGGAGTTTTTAAATTTCAAGGCAGCGTTCGCGCCCATGTCCATAGACGCGGCAAAACTGCCGTTCATGGCCTTGCTCCAATTGTAGAGGTTATCCACGCCCTCTTTTACGGCTTCCGTTACCATTTTGATAGCGGCGCGAATCACACGGTAGAACGCCACGCGCTGAATAGAACTGATTAACTTTCCAAGTGCCGTATGGCTCAAGGAAATCTTGCTTCTCAGTTCGTCGAACACTTTTCCGGCTTTTCCGATGCCAGATCGAATGCCAGAAGCAACATTCCGAATACCGCCGAACAGACCTTGCACGCCGGATGCAACAGCGCCAAAACCAGACCGTGTAATCCGCGCAAGCCCTTGCACCAGCGACCTCAGCGCAGACGTAACAGACCCGACAATCCGCCCGGAACGGTTCAGTGCTTCGCTAAAGCCATCGAACGCAGATTTTGCCTCATTGGCTGGAGCCGTCATTCCACGAAGGCGGTTTTGCAAATCTGAAAACCGCTTGGAAAAGTCGGTTGGTTCCTTATTACCAGACTTGTTAATAGACAATTTGTCTATTTGCTCTTGCAGTTTCGCAATGCGAATTGAATAGTCTGTTATTTTTTCGCCATCGAAACTATCGGTTGCGATTCCTTCACGAAGCGACTCTTTAAGATGGTATAATTTGTCTTGTAATAGTTCTACTTTCGTTTTTCCTTCTTGGAAAGTAGTAATCATGCTGACAGCAGAATCGGAAAGCCTTTGAGACGAACCCGCTGCTTCATTGCTTGCTTCGCTTAATTTCCTTATCTTTGCTTCAAGTTCAGCAAGCCGAAGCGCATAAGATGTAATCTTCGCATCGTC
>Ga0326513_10003638_pt1 | contig 11151 bp, 11 predicted proteins | sample 2_2465_0518_D_FD_203654 | JGI IMG/M metagenome (GOLD analysis project Ga0326513, IMG submission 203654) | Bovine rumen microbial communities from UC Davis, California, United States - 2_2465_0518 | ecosystem: Host-associated > Mammals > Digestive system > Stomach > Rumen | place: USA... | reverse complement strand
AGTCTTACCATTATCGCCGCGAGACCGGCAATGGGCAAAACCGCATTCGCTGTGAACATCCTATCGAACGTTTGCATCCGAAACAGGATCCCGGCAGCCATGTTCTCGCTCGAAATGACGAAAGCTGAGCTTGGTACAAGGATAGTCTCCGCCGAGTCGAAAGTTTCGAGCAGCGACCTGAGAACAGCAAACATTTCGGAGGCAGGATGGAGCAGCATATTCAATTCGTTTGAAACCATGAATGACGCACCGTTGTACATTGACGACACGGCAGGCATTTCAATAGAAACATTAAGCGATAGAGCAAAGCGGTATAAAAAGAACCATGACATTCAGCTTGTCGTTGTCGACTACTTGCAGATTGTCACATCAAACTCGAAACGTGCCCAGACGCGTGAACAAGAGGTTGCCGATGTTGCAAGAAATTTGAAGGTTTTGGCAAAGGATATTGAATGTCCGGTTATAGCACTGGCGCAGTTGAACAGACTTGTTGAGTCTCGTGCCGAAAAGCGACCAATCCTTTCAGATCTTCGTGAATCAGGATCGATTGAACAAGATGCTGACAACATCATGTTCATTCATCGCCCAGGTTATTACGACAAAAACGAAAAGCAAGATGACGCCGAAATCATAATCGCAAAGCAGAGAAGTGGTCCAACTGGGACGGTTCATCTGAAATGGTCTGGACGGCTGACGCAGTTTTCGGATGTTGAACAGGTGAAAGAGATTGACCATGAAACACTTTCGACGCAATCATCTTCACAAACCTTTGGGACAAACCCTTTTATCACTGATGAACTCGACGATTGAGGATTCCCATAGACTAAAAAAAACTGCCACATGCAAAAAAGTATTGCACACCGCATTATAATATGGTATATGCATAGTGTGTTTGGTGATTATGTGGTTTAACCACCGAAGCAGGCCACTCTCGGCCATTCTCATAAAGGGTAAAAACATGTACGATTACAGCAAACTGTACTCATTCACAAAAGATCTTGAATGCGAGATGCAATCGTTTAATCATGGTGAAATTGACGGTTTAACCATGATTAAAAACATTCTCAAGGTCGTAACAAGTGCAAGCGATTACAGACGCATAATCAGTGATGATTATTTCGATGAAATCGGAATTGGTATAAGCAAGTTTTCCGAAAAACGTTTATTTAAATATATCGATATTGATCATCCCAAAAACATAAACAAGCCATTAAAAGAGTATTACGATGGTTGGGCCGGATATGTTTTGTCATCTTATTATGAATATGAAGCTGAAAACCCAAAGCAAATCGGAAATACTATTGAACGTCTTTACAAACTTTACCTTATGAACAAAGCATTCATTGAAAACAGGATCAAGTATATTGAAAAAAATCCAAATTTCGTACCGGCAAAACCAAGAAGAGTTGCCTTTTAGTTAAACAAAGCCCCAACGCGTTTGGGGCGTTTCATTCACATGGGAGAAGAGTTATGTACGCAGTTGTAAACGCAAAGCAATTCAAAGAAGCAATCAAGCAGATAAAGGCACTCGGCGGTTATGCCGTTCAGGTGAAAAAAGATGGTGAAGTCCTTCACATGTCGTCTTACCAGATGCCGAATAATTGTTATAACGGGAAGGGGGAACCGCAGTATTATCCTTGCGGAGACCTGTTGCTCGTTGACGTTAAATTCAAATTGGAGATGCCGCTTCAAAATGGGAGCTTTGAGTTCGTAACAACCATAGACGACCTTAAGGCCGGCGGATCGTGTGCAGACGGGGGCCTTTTGAAGATTTCGTTTGAAGATGACAAGGCTTGGTGTGAAGGGAAATACAGGCAGTCGCTTAGTCTTGTTGACGTTTCGTCGTCAGGCTTTGGATTCAAGGAGTACGAATACGATGATTCAGTTGTGTTTGATGTTCCGGGGGACTCATTGCAATTCACTAGACCTTTCACCATGAGCGATGACTTAGACAAGCGAGGTTTTAATAACATTTGCATAGAAGAGGGCGGTGTTGTGGCAACGGATGGTCACGCCCTTGGAGTTAAAGCGTGGAACATGGGTGATGGCTGCGAATTGGGATATCAGGTGCCAATTCAGAATGGTGTTGCAGATGCGATTCTGGCCTCAAAGGCAGACACGGTAACAATCTCTGCACACATTAAGCAGTTGGAAGTACTTAACCCATCAAATCACGAAAAGGAGATAGTGAAGCGAGTCGTGGGAACGTATATTAGTTCCGGGGATTATTCGTTTCTGGTTAAGGTTGAGAATGAATTTCGATTTCCGGATTTCAAAAAGGTGTTCCCGCCCAAATACGACAACCAATTCCTTATCGATTCTGACAGATGGGCTGCCGTGATCTCAAACCTTATCAAAGGATTCAAGTACCCAATGATCACAGTCACAGATGAACCCGGAAATTTTGTGTTTACAGTTCACGAAATAATGCCCAAAAAGGGATGTGTAGCTATCGGAGACAGGCAGGCAAAAGTCGAGAGAGCAGCGTTCAATGATTATGCATGGGAGACCTTTAAGTGCGACGCAAAGATATTGCTCAAAACACTTAAAGCATTAGACTCGGCGCACACCTTAATTCACATTCACAACCCAGATTTGATTGTATTGGAATCATGGGCGGGGAAAGCAATCGTCATGCAAATGCAATAGTCATTTGACACAGAATTAAGTTCACGTAGCACATTACCCTTTATGCAGAAGCCCGGCGTTCAAGCGTCGGGCTTTTTTTTTGTGCATTCAGCCAAACATGCCGTCTGCTTGCGTTCTGTAGGCCTCCAGACTGTCGATTTTTATCGGTGGTATAACCACAAGGGTTTCACATTGAAACCGTGACAGAGTGTCACGGATTGTCACAAATAGGCATTCAAAACCTGCTCGACGACCTGATTCATATTCATGTATCTGTATGAAGCAAGTCTTCCGAATTTAACGAACCCCGTCTCGTTAAACATGGATTCGTATCTTAGTTGAAGATTTAAGTTTTCCTGGATTTCGATTGGGTAACAAGGCACATCATCCTTCGTAGACTGGTTCGGGTATTCAAACGAGATCACAGTCTGGGGAAGGTCGTGAACTTGTTTGTCGTTGCACAGCAGCTTATGTTCTATTGTCCTCGTAAATTTAACACTCAAGTCGCAATAGTTTATCACAGGAACCGGCTGCAACCTTCCTATCGTTGGGTAAATCTCATGCCGGTGATAAACAGTTCTGAATGGCAATGGGCCAAGCACAAAACGAAACAGCTCATCCAGTCTTCCGGTATAAATCACTTTTCCGTTGAACTGTTTTAGTTCGTCGAGGCTCATTTTTGTATCGAGCCGAATATCGTCCACATTTCTCACGAGCTGATTCAGAAATCTCGTCCACCCTTCTTTTGGTATTCCTGAGTATTTGTCGTCGTAGTATCGGTCGTCTGATGTTGTTCTATACGGGATTCGTTTGAGAATCGCTGCGGGAAGCATCGACGGGTGACATCCCCACTGTTTGAGTGTGTAATCTTTAATGAATAGTTCATAAAGCCGCTCGCCGATAGTTGAACAAGCAAGCCCTTCTACTGTCGGTCTAGGGGCTGTCTTTGCCGCCTCAAAGTATGCCTTTGCCTGTGATTCATCATTAGCAAGTCCGAGCTGCCGAAGTGTGTTGAGATTGATTGGGAACGAAAAGTTTTTGCCGTTTGTGTGTGCGTTCACCTTGATGAAGTATTCCTCAAAAGGCGCGATCTCGTTCACAAATCTCCACACGTCTGAATCGTTTGTGTGAAACACATGCGGGCCATGTGCGTGAACGTCTATCCCCATAACCTTTTCTGATCTACAAAGTCCACCGAACTGCTTTGAGCGTTCTATCATGTGAACGTTGTTTCCGGCAAGCGATTCAAAATGGGCGGCAAGACATCCGGCAAGGCCAGTCCCGACGATTAAAACTTCCATTTCATCTCCCTAAACAAAGCAGTCATCTTTCATTGGTTTCGACAAATACTCTTGGATCAGATTTGAAGCTGTTAGTCTGCAAGGCACATCGCATTTGCTCATGTCTGTTTTGAACTGTCTTTTCTTTTCCAGAATATTCTCGTCCATGATGTGCCCGACGATCTCGTATGGTTTGTGACAGCAATACATGACGTTTCCTCGTTCGTCGATTGAAATCTGAGTCCAGTTTGCGCTGCACCTTTCCGGGAACACGTCGAGCTGATTCCATTTCGAGTTAAGCACAACCCGGTTGTCGTGTCTTGAAATGGTTTGAATGTGTTTTACCAAGATGGGGACTGTTGTTTGAACGTCATTGTCTGAATAGGCACAACGGCACGTCGATTCGATTGGCCTGTAAACGATATAATCTACATCCAAACCTTTCACCCCGTCGTAAAACCGTTCGATTTCTTCAAGGCTGTTGACGACAATTTGCACTCCGAGCGAGGTGTCTTTGTGGCGTCCTTGTGAACGGTATTTTTTGATGTTCTCTACCACACGTGAATAGGCATGAACGCCACGTCGTCTTTTGTATGAGGCTTCGTCATATCCGTCCAGGCTGACTTTCAGATAAACCGGTGATGGGTCTCGAAAAACGTTGAAATTGGTGTTGATACCATACTTAATTCCATTGCTTTCGAGCCAGTTGGTTATCTTGTCAAAGTCTGGGTTTATCGTCGGTTCTCCGCCACCGGTCAAAATGATTCCTTTTGCGCCGAGTTCGAGCAGCCGTGTGGCGTATTTAACGAAATCCTCGTAGGCCATATATCTTGCGCCGGGGTCAAGGCTCCAACGATGGTATGTGCAGTATGGACATTTGTTGTTGCAAAAGTTTGTCAAAAATATATCGGCTGTAATTGGGGTTTGCGTCTTAAAACGATCCATGTGTCGGATCAATTTCAATGAATCGATTGCCATGACGATGCTCCTTGTTGCAAAAAATTGGTCACTCTGTTACAAAAGTGCCGCTGTATAGCGGACATTTCGTTCGTGTCAACCTACCATAAAGGAGCTAAAAATGGAAATCGTTAAAAAGGAAATCGAGTACTTAAAGACACACCAGATCAAAAGCTATGGCCGCAACATGCGGACACATTCGGCTGAGCAGGTGGATCAGATTATTGATTCTATCAACCAGTTCGGGTTCACAAACCCAATCCTGATTGACAAGGATGGTGTGATTATTGCCGGTCATGGACGTCTTGAGGCAGCCAAAAAGATGCGGCTTTCGCTCGTGCCCTGTATTCGATTAGGGGAACTAACCGAAGATCAGGTAAAGGCTTTACGTATCGCAGACAATCAGCTCGCCCTCAATGCCGGTTGGGATTTCGATATGTTAAAATCCGAGTTGGACAGTTTGCAGCTCGCCAACTTTGATCTCAAATTCACAGGCTTTTCCGAGAAAGAGCTTACCGACCTCATGGGTTCCGACGTTAAGTTTGATGATGATTCGGAAGACAAGAGTGAAGACTTCGCTGAGGAAGTTAAATCACTTTATTCGGTCGAAACCAAAACACCGATCTACGAACCGCTTGGCTTGGACATTACGCTCAAAGACTGTGTTGACGTGTCAAAGGTTCAGCAGCTTATCAAAGACATCGATGCATCGAAGTGCAGTGACGAAGAGAAGACATTTCTGAAAGTGGCTGCCTATCGCCATTCAGCATTCAACTACAAGAACGTCGCCGAGTATTATGCAGCCCATGCTTCAAAAGAAATGCAACGGCTCATGGAAGACTCAGCCCTCGTTATTATCGATTTCAACAAGGCTATCGAGAATGGATATGTCAAGCTCACCGAGCGGATCAAAAAGATCATTCAAGAAGAGGGTATTGAGTGATGAACCATGCAGTATTTATCATATCGCACGAGCGGGCAGACACACTCACAACGTGGCAGTGCTTAAAGCGTTCTGGATATACCGGGCCGATCTACATCGTCATTGATAACAGAGACAGTCAACAAGACAAATACAAGGCCAACTATGGCGACGCTGTACTCATCTTCGACAAATCAGACTACGCATGGGTTGACGTGGGGGACAACCAAAGCAGCCTGAACAGTCCCGTTGTTCCGAAAGCTGCGGTGTTTGATTTCGCAAAGAAACTTGGTGCCGAGAACATCGTTATTTGTGACGACGATATTGAGGATTTCCGGCTTCGTTGTTACGACGACGCTGGCCACCTAAAGAGTTACAAAACCCAGTCATATCGCGTCATGGACAGCCTGTTCGACGCCTGTTTTGAGTTCATGTCGTGCAGCAAGACGAACATTGTTCTGAGCTTTTTGCCGATAGCGAAGATGTTCCCGGACACGATGAAAAAGATCATCCGACAGGGAACGAATGTGTTTCTGTTCAAGACGGGTTTTGGGTTCAGATTCAGGGGCCGGTTTTACGACGATGGTATCTTGTCACATGAGCAGAACAACACTGGCAGTATCGTTCTGACGATTCAGGAAGTGAACCTTGTGTCGAAGATCTTTGAGGTCACGAAGAACAGTGGTGGTCTCAACGAGGCCTATTCAAAGACCTCTGGTTATGCCAGACGGTTTTATCACCTGATGGCGTCTCCGAGCGATGCACCGATGAGTGTGACTGAGTTTAACGGGAGGCTGTCATTCTTCCTGTCTCAAAAGGACTATGTTCGTATCATACCGGAGGGGTATCGGAAATGAAAACAGCGATATTTGTGATTAGTCACGGACGTGCAACCTACGACCGATTACGGACGCTCAATGCCTTTGACCGTTGTGGTTATACCGGTGAGTACTGGATAGTCATTGACGACGAGGATCAGCAGGCAGATTTATATAAACAAAAGTACGGTGATAAGGTGATTCAGTTCAGTAAAAAGAAATATGAACATGTGGATACCTGTGACCTGATTCCACTGCACACCGGAACACTGTACGTCCGGAACGCTTTGCAGGACATTGCAGCCGACATGGGGTATGACTACTATGCGGTCTTTGACGACGATTACGTGTCATTCAGGGCTATTTTTCCGCATGATTCGTATCTTCGTCATGCACCGATGAAGTGTTTTGATCGCTTTGTTCAAGCCATGTATGACTTCATGGACGAATCGAAACTGGACTGTGTGGCATTTGCCCAGATTGGTGATTTCGTTGGTGGCCTGAACTCAGGGAATATCAACAACAAGGAAGTTCGTCGCAAGGTGATGAACACGTTCTTTTGCTCAACGAAGAGGCCCTTGAACTGGAAGGGCCGAACAAACGAGGACGTGTCTGAGTACGTTGTGGGCGGTATGCAGGGACGGATCATGATGACGAACTACATGATTGCTGTCGTGCCGAGCCAAACACAAGACCTCAAGGGCGGACTGAGCCAGTTTTACCGCAGCTACGGAACGTACATGAAGAGCATGTACACGGTTATTCAGGCCCCTGGTGCCGTAAAGATATCGGTCATGGGGGACAAACATCCGAGGATTCACCACCGCGCTGAGGGTGTAAATTATACCCCTTGCATTCTGAGGGAGGAATGTCGTAAAGTGTGAATCGAGAGAACGCCATCTCTCTCGCCTACCTGAAAAAGCAAAAAGCCCCGTTATGGCCTCTGAGAGTGTCGTATCGGGGCTTTTTGTTTTACCCCTACACCCACAAGCCCACACCCGAAACGAACGCAAATAGACCCCCTAGAGGCCGAGCAATTGGCATTCTGGTTTCACCATGCCACGTTCGCCGGAACATTTGGTGAGACGTGGTATTTTGCATCAAGTCAAGAAGGGAGTAAAAAGTTCATACGTTTCGTGCATACCCAGATGGGTTTGGTGAAAGTCGTTTAAGGCGTCACGACAAACATGCCGATTCCTGAGCCTACGTTTCACGTAGACGAACGATTCGGGGTGTACCCATGTAATTGGGCACCCACCACATAAAATCGCGCTACGTGCAAAATAGACCGCTTAAAATTGATTTCGGCTTAAAACCTATACGAAACGATGTTTTGGAGTCAAAAACAGGGCTCTCAGAGGCGCATAAACGCTGGCCGTCCTGCACCCTACGCGCGCGCGCGTTTTTTAACACGCGCGCGTTATGCTTGATCATGCTTGATCTTAAGATCTAGATCTTAAATATTATTATATAATAATAATTATTCTTCTTAGGGGATCCTTAAGGGGTGATCTGGCATGATCATGATCTTAAAGTTTTTGAGATCAAGATCTTAAATTTTTTATCTTGATCTAGATCCCCTTTACCCAGATCCCCTGATCATGATCTTAAAATTTTGCTTATAAGATCTTGCTTATTTTGGAGATCAAGATCTGCCAGATCTCCTGATCCACATAAAAAATTTGAGATCTGCTTATTGCTTATTGGCAAGATCTTATGGGGATATTTTAAAAATTTTACCCCGTAAGAATTACCCCGTAAGAGATTTGCCTGATCCCCCGTCATGCGCGATCTGGCGCGATCGCGCTTATGCGCACACACGCACGCGCGCGCGAGGGAGAGAGAGCTGAATTTCACTGGCAAAAAATTCATGTGTTCATGGAGTTTTCACCACTGCCAAAAAAATCATGTACACGCGATGGAATGTTCACGTGTTTTGCCGACGACAGATTGCCAGTATGTCAGCACAACACATATCACCGCCACATTCACCCCAAACATATACGGAACACATATACCGCCCACATCCCTCGCGTTTACATGAATGTAGGCCGTTCTGAGGATGTAAACAGATGTAAACAGTTGACTTAATCCATAGTGTGAATTAGTATTTACGCAAGGTGGGTGTTAACACTCTGTTTACAAATTACACCCTGTCCCCTCAAATAGTCCCACTTTCGTTGTGTAAACAGCTAATGTAAACACCACGATCCTCTTTCACCCGCAATTTTAAAGGGGTTGCGGTGTTTACATAAGGGTGTTTTCATGGAGCAGACTCATGCCTAAACCAATAAACCGGACGATGATCCTTCCGGAAGAAATCACCAGAGAAATCGAAACCACTCTGAATGAAACAGACCGGCTCGTTCTCACTGAGTGGCTTGAAGGAAAACCAAAGTTTGAAGCATGGGCTTCGGTTATGAGACCAGGAACGGTTATCACTGCTTCAAACGAAAGATCGATCCGAACTCAAGCCTCTCGATTCTGGAACACGATGCGTCTTCGTAGCATTGCCGACAAGATTGATGAATGGAAAGTAGACCACGGCGTCGCCAAAAACATAAAGTTAAAACCAAACGACAAACGGCAAAAGATAATCATCCCCTCATTACCTGAACAAAAGCCACCCGAAAAACCCAAAAAAGCCCGGCAGCCATCTTCGTCTGAGAGCCACGATACTCAGCCGTCAGATCCGAAGCCCGAAGACAAAACCGATAAACGCTCCACATCTCAGAGCCTCACAAAAAAGCGTTCCTATTCTGAACAACGGCAGGCTTGGCTTGAGTCTTTTCAAGACATCGAAAACCCATCTGCTACGACTCCGTACGGAATCGGATTGTGGTTGGGTTCACGTGTTTTGGCTCAGGTCAATAAACGTGAACAGTGGATTGAACGGCACAACATTTCACCAATGGACAAAGATGGCTGCCCATATACAAGCACCGATATTAGTGCCGTAAAGACCGTCCTCGCGGCCCTATTGCCATTTGCCCCTGCCCCAACTCAACAAGAGCTTAAACAGCTCACCACGGCAGGACTTATTATCTCCCTTACAGCCGAAGAGATGGGTATTAACCCAGATGAATATGTTGCACCAACTCCGCCCGGTGTTAAATCTCATGCCGATGATTATATTGACACCGAGGCCGAATCACAGAATGAGGAATCGGATGAAGATTAAAGCCTTTGAACCAGAACTGCCATCAACTTCAAGTTTGATCCAGAAAGCCGAAAAGAAACTCGGCCCGTGTATCAAGACCGTTTTCGGAAAAGATATTCGGTTTCTTGTTACCGCTGCCGTCATTGATGAAGTCGATAGCACCGTTAAAATTGAGTTCACCCTTCCTTGCGCATTCGATAACAAGCATTTCGTTTGGCACTTTAGTATCTCGGCATTAACCGAAGAGTTCTGTCAAAATGGTTCTGACAACAAATAACCCACAACAAAAGGAGATCTTTCATGGGTAACAACAACAACGGTATTCAGCTTTTCTCTAACCCCGCATTCGGAAACGTTCGCATTGTCATGCGTGACGATAATCCATGGTTCGTTGCAAAGGATGTTGCCGCGTGCATCGAATACGACCCTTCAAGCATTAACAAGATGTGCAACCTTTGTCGGGACAAAGATCGTGCAATAATCAACGGTAAAGAATACTCGGATGATCTTTCCGAGTATTCAGAAGGTCGTGGAAATCCTAACATCACGGTGATTTCCGAATCAGGTCTTTATCGCATCCTTGCCAAATGCAATCTTCCGAAATGTGAACCGTTTGAGTCTTGGGTGTTTGATGAGGTTTTGCCTTCCATTCGCAAGTCTGGGGTTTACGCAACCGACAACTTCATCCAGAAAACCATTGACGATCCCGATTGGGCCATCTCAATCTTGCAGCAAATTAAGTTCGAGCGTGAGCAAAAAGAACTCGCCCTCCGGCAGCGTGACGAGGCCATTCGTACAAAAGCATGGATTGGTTCAAAACGAGAATCGACCTGCATGAACGAGGTTAAACGTTTCAAGGGTGAGAACAAACGGCTTTCCTCTGAAAACGAGGATCTTCGTGTTCAGGTTGGTGATGGAAAAGAGTGCAAAGCTGCGAAATGTATCCCCTGGCTTCGTGACATCTTTGTTTATGCAAACGACAAACAGTGGAACACACTTCTCGGACAAATTGGTAAGCAGTTAAAACGCATCTGCCTTTCAAACGGTTTCAAGATCATTCGCATCCCGGATTCAAACCATTACGAAATAAACGCATACGATATCAGGGCTATCGAAATCTTTAAGGCCCGTCTCATTGCTGACCCCAATTACATGTATCAGTATCGGTTGTGATTAAATGGCTAAGTCTCAGACAGCACAGATTGCCCTCGAACGCTTAAAGCCATTGTCCCCAAAGGCAATGGCAAGCGTTTTCGCTGATGGTTGGATGACCGTCTGGGAGGGCGCCATTCGTTCCGGTAAAACCGTCGCTTCCCTCATTGCTTGGCTTCGGTACATTCAAAGCTCAAAGGAACGAATCTTCTTTATGACCGGCAAGTCGCACGG
>Ga0326513_10003637_pt1 | contig 11152 bp, 16 predicted proteins | sample 2_2465_0518_D_FD_203654 | JGI IMG/M metagenome (GOLD analysis project Ga0326513, IMG submission 203654) | Bovine rumen microbial communities from UC Davis, California, United States - 2_2465_0518 | ecosystem: Host-associated > Mammals > Digestive system > Stomach > Rumen | place: USA... | reverse complement strand
GTTTAATGCGTTTTTTTGTCTCTTTTTTCTTTATCTATTGATGGAATATTATCATCTCCTTGTGTTGTACACAAGATTTAATGCAATTGTTGTAGTCATCTTCAACTTTCATATTGTCAGTAGGATGCATTCCGATAAATGCAAAGATCATTCTCTTTTCTATTCTCTCATGCCCTAGACTAAATTTATAATTACATTCTCCATCTTTCCATTCAATTATCGTACAATTATTACCATACTGGGAGTTCGCTGTATTGTGGTACAAATAAGTTGTGCGAGACTGATAATTGTCTACTCTCACAACACTGTCTCCATCAAAATAATATAAAACTCTAATTGAATCAACGCTGGAGTCAGAGTTCTTTGTATAGTCTATCATTTTATAACAATACGAGTCTCCTTTTTTAAATACAAAATCCCAATTATTCGAATGAACATAAATGGTATCAGGATGTTGCATTAAAAATAGAGTATGAGTGAAAATGTTTTTTTCATATTTTTTACGCAGTGTATTTAAAAAACAGCTTCCATTTCTGGTATACTCGAAAGATGGGATTGAATTAAAAAAAATATGCAAGTCTTTCCCATCTTGAGTTGTTTTATATTTGGTGCTGTCATAAATATCTGTGACACGAAGAGAATCACAAATATTTGAAGGACAGGGGAAAAAAATATCAGGAAGGTCTGTACTGTGTATTTTATATTCGAACGAAACGCTGTTTTGCCCATGACCATATCCACTTGCAAATAGCATGCAGATTATCAAAAGCGCTTTAATATTGGTGGTCGTTTCCATTTCTTTCTGTTCTATTTAATATTCGTTGAGCAATATTTTGATATTTCACTTTTTCTATACCCGCACTTTCTCTAGTCACATTGCCTAGCAGGTTTCTATTCTCTCATGTATTTTTTTACTTTTTCTACAGTTAGATCATTATATAAATGTATTTTACGTCCATCCGGGTCAACCAACTTCACAGGATTCCAGGCGCAATACGCATAGGGACTAATGTTCGGGTACTTGTCTGCCATCGGGTCGACGGAGAGCCACATCGTCATCAGCTCGTGGTCCATATACCTCGCACCGAAATAACCAAATCCTGTTTCCTCGTCGCGTTCTTTGCCGGTGAACCGGGAACGTTCGTGGTACCCTGTGGTGCATTGGTCGATGTGCGGCATCTTCGTATTTGTGAAATTATGTGACGCAGATGAATTCATTTGTTAATCTATGGAAGAAGTCGTGGTTTTTTGGGGCTGTTTATTAAACACCCATCTGCCGGCACTGGTATTGCCCTCGCGAATGAGAACCCCTTTTTTCTGCATGACTGCGAGGTCACGCTGGACGGTTCGTGGATCTACCGACAACACTTGCGACATCTGTTTGCTTGAAACTGTGGGATTGTCTTCAATCAATTTGCATATTCTATGCTGACGATCTGTGAGATACACTTGCGACAAACTTACGGCATCACTTACGACATTTTCGTTGTCATTATCGTCTTTTTTGACATTTAAGTAGTCGTCCTTCCACGACTGCTTGTATTCCACATTTTGAGACTCCATACCTCAATAACGACTCTTGCCACAATTTATTGCATTGCCAATAAAAAGTCCACGGCGAGAATTCTTTTTCTTGCCGTGGGGGGGGCTGCTTAAGAGTAATGTGATCCAGCAACGTCAGCATTACTAATAATACAACAACAAGGATACTGGAAGCCTGATACAAGAAGTATCTTAAAACGACTTCCCACAACTTCTTCTGGTTTGCAAATCGGATTGTGTTCATAATGAACTAGTAAGGCGTTAAACCGACTACTCTTCCTGGACGATTAATGGAATTTTCCATGTTGCGTTTTTTTTCGTTGGATGGTGTAATAAGTCGGTGAGTTCAATTAGTCGTCATCTTCAACGGGGTTGATGTGGTGGTTGGAATTGCTAATCTTACTATCCCTCACTAACTCCCATATCAAATATACCACTAGTATCAATAAAAAAATAAAATGTAGATTCAGATATTTAAAGTAAGTATCAAGATCCTCGGGAGAAAACCACATCACATTATATTTTATATTCACAACAAGTTCAAGAATGAATCCAACATGGAAAAGAATGCTCAATAAAGCAACAACTATCAAAACGACTCTCGTGATTTTTAGAAATTTTTCTATCATACAGAACTTTATTTTTATAGTTTACCTAATTCACCCCACTAATACCAAAATACATTTGCAGCATTGGGCTCTCTTCCTATGAATGACTCTGTATCATCATTATCACGTAGAATGAAGACACTTCGACAATAAAAGATATCATTGCCATTTATAATCCAATTATCCTCTCGCTTAAATAAATTATTTGGGAATAATTGATATCGCTCTTTTTCAAGCCTTACAACAAAAATGTCGGGAATGTAATCAGGATACTCACGTGGTTGTATGGAAGCTCTCATATATTCATTTTTCTGTTGTGTTGTTTTTGTCATTATTCTCTAAATATAAAATGACAGGGAAAGTGATGATTTTGATGCTACCAAAGTCGTATTTCCCCAATTCTGATTCCAACATATTATCGAATTCGCCGCATGTTTTAACATTGTTTTCCCTGCAGTCCTCCGCCACCGACAGTGTTCTGTCGATAACATTATAATGATAAGGAATACTGCATGGAATCATATTGGAGCTGAGTGTTATGTAGTGTCTTTTACAGTTTGTTTTTTGTGCCATATTGTACACTGTTGGCAAAACCAGCTTATTGATGATGGAAACAATACTATCATCATAGTAAGAGTGCCCCAATGTATCTACCATATGGAAACCGATAGCGACAGGGGTTGTCAACATCATCTTGCAAGTGTACTGACTATATAATCCCATAACAATCTTCCCTGAATAAAGCAGTGCCGACGAATCGGGATTGGGGATAAACGTGATTAGTTGTCGGTTTTTATAGAACAGAGAGTCGCAAAGAGTTACCAGATAATCCTGATCTTCTTTGGGAAACAATTGTAACAAATCGTCATAGTTTCCAGGCATGCGATAAAAATGCTTGTAATAAGCATGAACAGAACCGTCAATAATGAATTCAGTAACGGAAGGATCGTATTTATTAAGGCTGTCACAGAATTTGTCATATGGTAGTTGCGCAGAACATACAGCAATAGGACAGAATAGTAGTTCTAGTAGATTGAGAATAAAATATCTATGCATAATTTACTGATCTTTAATTTGTTGAAACTCTCCATTAACACGTCTCATTTGTTTTAGTGTTCGATATATATTTTTATTACACATTGCTTTCACTTTATTTGTAAAAGCGTCTGCCTGTTTTTTAGTTCTATAGGAAAATGTTACAATCGTTTTATCTATACTACCATGCTCTCTTTCAATATTGAACCGATAACCTGAGACTCTAGAATACCCGCCCCCCATTCCTGTTAGAGGTGTTGTAGTCGGGCTGGATGATTCCAGGCGGCCTCGCATCTCTACATCATTAACCATCACTTGTACGATGTCGGCACCCGCATAATGTAAATCGCTACCATTATGCACATTTATTCCACCTGCATTCATTCCTCCTATCATTATTCTTTGAAACTTATAAACATCGGAAAAATCATCATAACCAATATCTTCAATGCTGTTCCCAGTTCTCAAACATCTAGCATACTTTATAACCTCTCTATCAATATCCCGGACAAGATTTCCTGCGGGGGATCCAAGTTCTTCTATACTACCAAACAAAGAATAGTATGTATTACCATCCTCTACCGTTACGCCAAGATATTTGCCATTCAATCCTTTTTTGTTCATTTCATCTTGGCTGTGGCAATCGGTCCATTTTACCTCGGTCTTCTTTGTTTTTTTGTCAGTATATTCATACCGGTCATTACCATCGGGGTCCACCAGCTTCACGGGATTCCACGCACAATACGCATACGGTGATATTGATGGGTACTTGTCTGCCATCGGGTCGACGCTGAGCCACATGGTCATCAGCTCGTGGTCCATATAGCGGGCTCCGAAGTAGCCGAAACCGGTTTCCTCGTCGCGTTCTTTCCCGGTGAAAACAAAGGGGTAAAGCCGCACGGTTTGCGTGCGGTTTACCCCTTCGGTTCTATGTGCTGATGTGGTCAACGAGTAGTTGCTTTATCTGATTGGGGCAGGAGTCTGTTGTCTCTCTGCCCTTGGGAACTTTGTTTTTAAGATTATCTACTGGACATATTGAAATAAAATGACGAACCCTTCTTTGAAAATATTTGAGGGTCAATGCCAGATGTTGTGACAATCCAGTTGTCTAATTCTCGTCCTGTCGAATTTATGTTGGAAATTACACCGTCAGCAGATATTGAATAAGAACCAATAGACAGCTTTCCTCGATGATTAAATTCCAGAAAACAATTGACCTGAAGTTCTGACGTCACTTCCCTTTTTATTACAAAATACTCATCCCTATTCATTTCCGGAGTAATGCATAAAGAACACTCCTCGATGCAATATTTAATATCGAATTCAAGACTCTCATTGAATGTCAGGCAATACAATAAGACAGCATTGTATGAAGTCCCATTATGAACTCTTTCACGAAATAAAATGTCATTCCCTTTTATTTCTATCATATCCCCTTTGAGAATTGGTATTTTGAAGCCTGATTCGTTGTCTGCACTCCATTTCCCATTCAACACAAAGGGACTGTTGGACAACTTGTTTGAACGTGAATCATATGCCAATATATAGTACTCTTCAAAACCTATCCCAGAATACCTGATTGAAAATAATGTAACATTATTGTAAGACACCTCGAAAATCTGATTCCTGCCCATAAGGTTGTCGTGGCAAAACATTTTGCACCATTCGACGATAACATCTGGGCTTTTTTTCTGAGGACTCATGGTATCATAATAGGTAACATACCCATTGTCGGCTCTGACAACAACAGAGTCATACCAATTTGAGGCTTCAATGGACTTACAGAGCAACATCATACCAACAAAGAAAAAAAGTAAGTTTTTCATTTCTGTTTGTCTTTTTTTTGTGAGTCATCCTTCTTGATTGCTTTATAAAAGTGTATATATATGGGTCCCGCTTCTACATCTCCGCCTCCAACGTTATAGAAAGGCCCATATGACATAACGCATTCTTGCCCGTCTGAGGCAAGCGATGGTGTTGCCACTTTTGGTTCTGGGGACAGAAAGAAGTATTTTACATCCTTGTCATTTAATATTTTCTCATCAACCTCAGGGAAGTTCGAGGTCAAATGATATGTTGCAAGTTTTTTTATTAAGGCATCATTTATATCGCAATCATTTTTATGAACTGTTGAATTCCTTTGTGTACCAATAAGGTGAATAGCTGCACGTGCTTTAAGTAATTCTTCCGTCTTTTGTTCATCCCAGTTTGTTGGATTATAACAAAGTTTTTTATTGTTGGGATCTTCTGGATTTTTCATGGGATATATTCCAGATGTTTCCCCCCATGATATTTTGCTTAGCTTATGTTTGTTGTTGCTATTCGCGATTTCATATTTCTTTTTCCGGGTTGGAGGATCATCATCTGCAATACATTCTTTACCATCAGGATCCACAAGTACCACTGGATTCCACGCGCAATAAGCATAAGGCGATATCGACGGATACTTATCCGCCATTGGGTCGACGCTCAACCATCCGGTCATCAACTCGTGGTCCATGTAACGGGCACCGAAATAGCCGTAGCCAGTTTCCTCATCGCGCTCCTTGCCAGTGAAGGTAAACCTCTCGCTGTAGCCAAACGGATGCTGGTCGATGTACGGCTCGCCGTAGGGAAGGTACTGCAGGTGCTGAACGGCAATACCGGCGCTATCTGTTATCCAGCTGGCGCTGCCGAGGTGGTCGGAGTGGTAGAAATACACTTCCTTCTCCTCTCCGTTATGATAATCGGTCAACATTGAGTCGACCATCTCCTTGAATAGTCTGTGGTCACACTCAACGTCTGCCTTCATCTGGTAGGGGATGCCTTCAATCCAATGGCCGAACTCCTCCTTTGCATATTTATTTCTCATTATGCATTCGAGGTCGTTCTCTTTAAGCACACGGCTGTTCACCTGTTCGAGGCATTGGTCAAACAGCGAATCAGCCTTTGTCTGGAGTTCTCTATCGTTTTCAATAACATGATGCAGGGCGTTCAGTCCACCCCCGCCGAGACGTGCGGCCACGCGCTCCGTGCCGGCATAGTAGTGCTTGGTATAGCCCTTGTTGGTCAGCACCATGTAGGCAGAGGGATAAAGGGTGGGCTCGTTCAATGTAGAGACAGCAGTCATGTATTCGGCATTGACATCCACTGAGCTGTTGACTCCCACCAGTTTCAACCGGCGCTCCCCGCCGTAATCGTATGCATAGTAGCTATAGTGTTTGTCGTCCACTGCGGTGTGCATGCGGTTGTCCTCGGTCCAGAAGAGGAAACGTCCGGCATCGAACATTTCTCCAGGCTTGGACATACTTACCTGTCCGAGGTTTCCGGCGTCGTCCCAGCGCAGGTCGTAAAGCACTTCGTTCTTGTAGTCGAACATGCGCTTCACGACGTGCGGCTGGTACTCGTTGCAATAGCCGTAACAGGTTTCCTCGTTGCGCTCCTCGCTGAATGTAATGCTATTCAAAGGTGTTCGTACTTCCTTACAGGGTACTTCACCAGTGAAAACAAAGGGGTAAGACCGCACAATTTTCGTGCGGTTTACCCCTTCGGTTTTATGTGCTAATATAATCAATCGTCCGTTGTTTTCTCTGGCTTAATAGGAGTCCGCATAGTAGATATAGCAGTGACGGATATCCCTCTAATCATTTTTTACAAAATAAAAGTCCTCATTTTTTAAATAATAGTTGCCAACTTCATCGCACGATATAGAGAGATTAATTTGATTTTTATCTTGAAACAATAAAATAATTTTGTTTTTATCTTTTTCATATTTTCCTTCTATACAAACCACGCGACTAGAAACTGAATCATAATTGAAGAAATCAAAGGAGCCATTATCTTTCAATACTATTTTTACAAAAGCAGCATGTGGTGTAAACCATTCTCCAGCAAGTTCTTCGCTCTCAGGGCAACATACAACAATTTGCTTTTGATGTGTACACCTTGACGTGTTCATCAAGAAACAAAGAGAAAATACAATCAAAACATTTTTTTTCATTATATTAAACCATTAATTAACGGATTAAGTATTGAATCAAATATGACAAGGGGATATTTGCAGATGTTAATATGTCGCATTATTAAATAGATTGACTTCCCTCTGCCTTCTTGGGACAATCCTAGGGGGACGATGGAAATTCATCATTAAATTCCCATTATAATTCCCATTATTTAAAGACATCAGGAATTCCGATTTTTTAAAATTTCCCATTCCAATATTAAACGCGAATGAAACGATTGCATCATATTGATACTGGGTCAAATTTACATTAACCAATGATTTAATTCCATTCTCAAAAAATTGTACATCTTGTTGAAATAAAATAATAGCGTCTGATCGAGTAAAACCGCTCCAGTCTCTTTTGTCTTGTTCTGTAACGTTTCTTTTTTCAATTAGATGTCCCACTCCAATTGTTGCATATCCTTTTAAGTCATTGTATGGTATTAACCTCACATCCTCGTTCCCAATCAAAAAAGCCGTACCTTTGTCGCTTAGGCTTAAATCTTTGACAGGAAGATATGGGAAAAAAGCCGTAACAGAGTTTTGCTCATAAAAAGTCACGCCCTGCTCTGTAGAATGAATATAGGATGAGCCAATGTTTGTATATGTCTCTCCGTTAACGGAAATGGTCTGAGCATTCTCGGGGCTCCAAAATACAGAATAATCACCATTACTATTCTTTGTCGTTGATTTATACCAATCGTCATTTGTCATGGCTTCATTTCCATCCGGGTCCACCAGCTTCACGGGATTCCACGCACAATACGCATACGGTGATATTGATGGGTACTTGTCTGCCATCGGGTCGACGCTGAGCCACATGGTCATCAGCTCGTGGTCCATGTAACGGGCACCGAAATAGCCGTAGCCAGTTTCCTCATCGCGCTCCTTGCCAGTGAAGGTAAACCTCTCGCTGTAGCCAAACGGATGCTGGTCGATGTACGGCTCGCCGTAGGGAAGGTACTGCAGGTGCTGAACGGCAATACCGGCGCTATCTGTTATCCAGCTGGCGCTGCCGAGATGGTCGGAGTGGTAGAAGTAAACATTGGGATCGCTCTCATAGCGCGAGTTCCCGGGCATGGCGGGATAGGAGTTGTCGTCGATGACGGAGTGTATCTTCCAGGGGTCGATCTTCGCCTCGAGCTGCCAGCTCATCGCCAGCTTGTCCAGGTCGATCTTTTTCAGCCAGTCAACCTCCTTGCCCCTGGCATCCACCAGGCTCATCCCCGCGAAATCCTCAGGCTTGGTCTTGTGCTCATTCAGCGTCTTGAGCCCTTCCCAGAAGAGTTTATCGCTGCGCTTCGCGACCTCACCGTTGTCGGTGACGCAGGTCGCGTCGTAGCTCAGGCCGCCGCTGCCGATTCGGGCCGCCACCCGTTTGCTTCGCACACTTTGCTTCATCTCGGCATAGCCCAAGTGAGTTCGGCTCTGCGCTCGACTGTCACAAAGGTTCGCACCAGCGTAATAGTGTGGAGCCGGGTAACCCCGCACGAAATTCATGCGGGGTCGAGGGATTTTGTTATATGCTGGATGGCTCAATTAGTTATTCTTCGTTGTGACAGGACATCAATCCTTATCCCCATGTTTCGGCACTCTTCCTTATCAATTTCAGCTCATTATCCAAGACACGCTCTCAAAACAAACCCTCCTATCATAAATATAAAGATAACCAAGGCAATAAACCAGAACTCTTTTTGCCGTTTCTTTTTCGAAAGTTCGCTCTCATTCTCAAACTTTTTAATAATTTGAGCCCCCTTCCTTTTGTTGTATAAATATAGTAGTACATAAGGAATACCAGCTATTAAAGCCATTTGTGCTTTTGAAAAATCTAAAGAAGGAGCGTATATCGAAAAAACAAGGGAAAAGCTTTTCCAATAAAACAATATTGATAAAAAAATGAGAGCTGCGATAAATTCAAGAAGAAAAGCAACACCTGCACATGGCATATCTTTGTACATAGACCTAGCTTTTATTACTTCATATGAAGAGTACCAAAATCTCTGAAAAAAACACATTTTTCTCATTGTTAAATTATTAAAAGTCAAATAAATCACTGGTGCTGCCGAGGTGGTCGGAGTGGTAAAGGGCGTCCAACCCGCCGATGTCATAATCGTATGTCATACCGCTGCCTGTCATGTAGGAATAACGTTTCTCCTTGGGTCTGTAGTATGTGTAGCTGTAAAAAATTCCTCCCAAGGGGTTGGTTTCTTTCATGAGGTTGCCTGCGGGGTCATACGTGAACGTTGTCGTGCCGGCATCGGGATGGATGCGCCGGACGAGTCGGCCGAGGTTGTCGTAGTCGTAGGTGGTTGAATCATCGTCAGTCCATCCATCGGACTGACCACTTTCACTCGTTCCAAGCGTACCCATGCCAGGCTTGAGGTGTCATAGAAGGAGGTATAGATGTCGTCGGGTGTATAGCCTTGGGGCAGACGCTCGGGGTCGTAGGTAATGCGGAGCTCTGCATACGGTGAGAAGTGTTCTCCTCCGGGTAATAGGCGGTAGCCTCCTGTGGCTGCGGTCATATTTATCATTCCTTGTGGTAGTGGTGGAAGTTCGTCATCCATTAGCGAAGTGACGGAATAAACGGCTTCGCGGAGTACGGTGGCATCAAGTGCCGAGAGCGACAAACCCTCGGTCTGGAGAACCAAAGGTTGTCCAGACCGGACATGTACCTGCATGTCGGTATTGATGTCACGTTGAACGACAGCACTGGAAAGTTGTGAGATTTTTTCTTCATGCCGGACTACAGGAGCGGCATGAATAACGCTGTTGTCCTCGCGGATGGGGCTTTGGCAAGCGGAGAGCATGGCTATCGCCATGCCTCCTATTGCTAGTATTGATGAATATGTGTGTCGAATCATTATAAATATTTGCAGTAGTTTTTAGATTTACTTTATGTGTTGGCGGTTACCACTTGAATCCTATGCAAACGGAGGCTCCCAAACAGAAACCAGTTGTCGGAGTGGCTTTCAAGGAAGGATTTGAGCCATAGCCGAAATCCCATTCGTCATCCATACCCATATTCCCACTCGAAAGCAGTGGAATCAGGGCATCTATGGAACCTTTCAGAAAGAAAGAGTCGCTGAAGTAATAAGTGACTCCGGCAGCTGCTGTCAGGCCTATGCTGAAACCGAAGCCCTTACTGTCTCCGAATGTGCATTCCGGAGCCATGGGCGACGACGACTCGGAGGTGGCTGTACCACCGAACATGAACCCTTCAAATATGCCCGCCCCCACATTAACCTGTAACGAACGACTTGTGGAGAAGGCAAAATATACATTCTCCTTGACAGTAACGCAGTTCAGGCCAAATGTGTAATCGTAGGTGTTGTTGGCTGCATCTTTCAGAGTGGCGTAGGTTATGGGTTTCCCATAAACGATACTTCCGTCGAAGCCAAAGGATGTGCTGCGATTAATTTCTTTTTCCCTGCCAGAGTACAAACCTATCGATGGGGTGATGAAGGCTGTGGTGGCCTCCCCATCAAGATTATAGCCAGAAGGGATTGAGAGATCGAAAGGTTTGAAACCATGTGAGGCACCAACAATGATTCCCATACGAGTGTCACCCCTCCAAATTGTGAGATAATACTGAGCTTTTGCTTCACTGAAGATAGCGATTGCCATCAATGAGATAATAATGGTTTTTTTCATGAAATTTTTGTTCATTTTATTATCAGTTTTATTGTTTGAATATCGTTTTCGGTGATGTTGGTCGGCAAATCCTCTTTTTGGCATCCGACAGCCATCGAACTCAACACTACAAAGAGTGCGGCTTTCATTACTTTTTTATTCATTTCCATTTGTTTGGTTTTTGTTATTTGATATTTGATATTCAAGAATGCGTCTGATTTGTTCTTCTGATTCAATGTGGAAAACAGCAATCTCTCTCTTCAGGTATGAGATTGCTATAATATCATTGTTGGTTAGACATGAATCCATAGGGAGGGAGTAGTCTTTCTTGGGAGCATACCAGAAACTGACG
>Ga0326513_10003636_pt1 | contig 11156 bp, 14 predicted proteins | sample 2_2465_0518_D_FD_203654 | JGI IMG/M metagenome (GOLD analysis project Ga0326513, IMG submission 203654) | Bovine rumen microbial communities from UC Davis, California, United States - 2_2465_0518 | ecosystem: Host-associated > Mammals > Digestive system > Stomach > Rumen | place: USA... | reverse complement strand
TGTACCAGCATCAAAGGAGCAGCTTGTGATTATGAACTATGTGACAGGCGACGTGGATATTTACAATGTAGATAGTGAAGCGGACATTGATGAAGAGTATCTCTCTAACTTGGGTTACAGGACGTGCGATTGTCATTGGATGTTCTGTCAAAACGGAGTAAATGTAAACTATGAAGATAAAGTATTGGTATGAGACAGTGTGAAGGTTTGAATTGCAGGATTAAGAATCTCTGCGAGCGTTTTACTGAGAATCCGACTCCCTCGGATATGAAGAATTGTATTGACACAAAGAAATTCATTCGTAAAGATGGAGCTTAGGAGTTTTAACGTAGAGCGTGTTTATCAGGCTTGCGTAATTTGTTCTATCGGGGAAGACCTTGGTATCAAGAAACTTCCCTTTGAGGAGAACAAGGAAAATATTGTGAGTATGCTCCAGCAGGTACAGACTCAGGATGGTAAGGCACCTTTGCAGGTGTGCAATCTCAGAAAGGACGGCGAAACATGGACTCCTTATTTGCAGATAGTAGAAATGCTTATGCGTATGGGTAGGAGAATCGGAGCCGTTGAATATGAGGGCAAACTTAATGCAGATACAATAATAACTATTAAGGTATGAAACCAAAAGAAATCATTGAACAAGCGAATCTCTTTAAGGGGTTCAACAAAAAGAATCAGGGCGTTTTCTTTCAGATTATGTCCGATGAACTGCTGGCTGCTTATGACAGCTATGGTGTAAAAGACAGTGACCGGCATTTTGATGCAGCCGTAAAAACTTTACGGAGCAAATGGGACGGTATCTCTAAGAAGATTCCTTATGGATTAACTGATGGCGTGTGGGGATTCTTCTACGCACGTTATGCAGCTCCAATGAAAGAGGAACTTTGCCCCACATGGAAGAAGCGTAACGATGAATGGATTCGTAAGCGTGACGAGAGACTGAGACGTAAGAAGGAAAAATCAAAAAACAAAGATTAATATGGCAAAACGTAAAAACAGTAATGGAACCGAGGTGAGCATCAATGATGTCCGAGCTTCCATAAGAAGTGAACTTGAAAAGAAGTATGGCAGTATAGCCAAGTTCATGCACCACAAGGACTCAGAGAAATTCGGCGGTCGTAAGATTCGTTGTTATCTCTATGATTCAGGTTCAGTGAACTTTGAGGTTATCTCAGGTCTTGCAAAATGGTTGGGACTTGGAGAACTAAAACGTAGCGTAATAGTTACAAGAAGCTATAAATATGTGCTTTCTGAAGGGCAAAAAGGTGAATAAAATGCAGATTTAATTCTTTTTGTTTTGTAGTTTGAAAATATTTGTTTATCTTTGCGGCGACATCGACTAAGTTCGGTGCCGCCTTTTATTGCACTTAAACGATGAAGATAGTGTCCTCTAACATATCAACAGCGGACTATGACCGCCAGAGGAGGGAATTAAAGATAGTGTTTATCAAGAGACCTCTATGGGAGTACATCTATCTGAAAGTTCCCCCAAACATTTGGGTGGAGTTCGTAAGAGCTGAAAGTAAAGGACGGTACTTAAAGGACATTATCGAGCCAAGGTATATGTATATTCGTAGAATTATTAGGAACAATAAAAAATCGTAGCAATTATGGGTAAACTAACAAGAATCTTCGACTTTGATGCAGCGCATCGAGTGATGAATGAAAAGATGAAGTGTTTTAATCTGCACGGACATAGGTTCCATGTAGAGCTTACTTTTCGTTATTCAGAAGTAACAGCACTTGGCTATGCAATTGACTTTAAGGAAATCAAGCGCCTTGCAGGTACTTGGCTTGACGAGTCATTCGACCATGCCACAATTCTGAATCCATTGGATGAAGAACTTATTGCTTTTTGCAAGAAGAACGGTTGGCGGTTGTATGTTATGGGCCTTGGTGATGTAGATGATACCAATCCGTCTGCTGAGAACTTGGCCTCGGAGATTTTCTATTGTATCGACTTCATCTTCCGTGAGAGTTTTGGTACGGATGTTGTTCTTGAGAACGTGCGCCTGTATGAGACTCCTAATTGTTGGGTTGATGTTGACGGTGCTGACTATGAAGCCTCAGACGGTGTAGATTCCATACTTACTGAATGGGCTAAGAAAATGGGCGTTGTGAACTATGATGTAAGAGAAGATGCCAAAGCGTAAGAATAAAACTATACCAAAGGAAGAAGGTTATGTCTTTCCAGCCGAAGGTTCCACAATTGATAGCGAGGAACTTGAAGGGGCGTTTAGTGGAAAGGGCATAGCCTTTGATGCCCATGATATAGCCAGTAAGATACTTGATTTCGGTAAAGTGCTTACAGGAGTTGACCTCTATCCTTATCAGGTGGAGGCCGCTTACGCTATTATATACTCAGTAATTACTTTCTCAGGTGATGTGAAGACGATGCTGTTCTCACGTCAGAGTGGTAAATCTGAGACTATCGCTTTTGTTATTGACACGCTATGTGTTCTTCTGCCGGCACTTGCACAGATTATTCCCGATCTTGAGCAGTTCAAGAGTGGTTTCCGTGTAGGTTTGTTTGCTCCGCAGAGCGACCAGGTAACTACCACTTATTCACGTTCAATGACGCGCTTAAATTCGGCAAATGCAGAAATGGTGCTGTCAGACCCAGATATTAACGTGGAGCTTACGAGTTCAGTTCGTCTTGAACTTACCAATGGTAGTTACCTTGCGGGTCAGGTAGCAAGTAAGCAATCAAAAATCGAGTCAAAGACTTATGACCTTGTAATCGTTGAGGAGGCTCAGGATGTAGATGACCTTATTGTAAGTAAATCTATTGAGCCAATGGTTTCTGCAACAGGTGGTAGTATTGTGAAAGTGGGTACTACGGGTATGTATAAGAACCATTTTTGGTATGAGATTCAACACAATAGAAACCTTGACCGAAAAATCAAGGATATTCGTATAAGAAACCACTTCGAGTACGACTACAAACGCATCATACGTGATAGACGTGCCCAATACGAGATTGACCATAAGAGATTCCACCTTAATTATGAGGCGGACGTAATGCGTAAGAAAGCACGTTGGGGAGAAGACTCTCAGGCGTTCAAACTTGCGTATGCTCTTATTTGGGACTTGGAGACAGGTATGCTTATTACGGATAAGGACTTTATCAATATCTGCAATAAGAAACTCGGTTATCAGGAACCCGGAATCAATGACTATATTGTAGCAGGTCTTGACATTGGTAAGTCTCCAGCAGAGACGGTTATGACTATTGGACGTGTTATTCCCGATGAGGAAGAGTTTGGTAAACCCTACAAGCAGATTCTTGCATGGGTTGCTCTTGGTGGTCTTGACTATGAGGCCCAGCACCATGTTATCATGGATTGCATCGTGGAGTTTAATGTGGCTACTCTCTATGCTGACTATACGGGTGTCGGTAAAGCGGTTGTAGATAGACTGATGTATGCTTGTGGAGAATACGTAAATATTGTACCATATACTTTCACGGCTCAGAGTAAGTCGGATATGTGGTTCAACTTTACTACGGAAATCTCTACAAGGCATCTGATTGTTCCCGCAAACAAGAAAGTTCGCTCCACTACGGAGTTCTCTAAGTTTGAGGAGCAGATGAAGAACTGTCAGAAGTATTTCAATGGCCCATACATGGTATGTGAGAAATCAGAAGGGTACTTCGATGACTTTGTGGATTCCGCAGCTTTGATGTGTCTTGCTGCAAATGAAGACCAACAGGTTGAGGAAGAAATGGAGGTAACAGACAATCCATTATACGGCGGTATCACTTCTACGATTAGTGCTATCCGTCGAAATTCTTATTAGTTCTAATATAATTCTACGTAGAAATGAAAAAAGAAAAAACAATTAGAACCTACCAACGTCGAACTAAGACGGGTAAGGTGGTCACGGTAAAGCAGCATACTGCAAAGTATGACGCTGCCGAGGCATTGAAAGAGGCTGCCAAGAAGAAAGGCGCGGGTGATGAATTGGAGTCCTTAAAGGAGAAACCACAGACTAAGCCGTCAAAGGAAGTTGCTCCAAAGGATGATGCTCTTGGCTTTACTGCCGATGAATATAAGGCATGGTATCATTGGGACCAAGATGCCGACCCCAAGAATAAATCTGCATTGAAGGTTGAAAAGGCTTTGAAGGCTAAGATGGGTGCAAAGGGTTACAAGAAGTACTTCGATGAAATGTCGGATAGTTACTCTTCTCGCGGTCACAATAAGGCTTTCAAAGGTCTTAGTGAAAAATTCTCTGCGGGTGAAGACAAGAAAGCCTCTACAAGTGCCGGCACGAAATCAGTTACCCCTGCAAAAGAAACAAAATCGGTAAAAGGTCCAAAGGAATCTACAACTTTAGTAGCCCACGTGGACGGGGACAACTCTATTAAGTACAAGGTAACACCAACTTCTCCTATGGTTAAGGATGTTGCTTTTACTAAGTACTTAGCAGATGATACCTATTCTGAGACTTTCCCGAAAGGCGGCTCCTATGAGTTTTTCTATGCAAAAAGAAATAAGGGAGGAGACGTTGGCTTGTATGCTAAACGCGGGAATGATATTTTTGAGCTTGAAGAAACCGAGCCAAGTAAAGCATTGGCTAAGAAACTTGGAGGTTCTTCCTCAAGAGAAAAGAAACCCACTTTTAAGGAAACAAAGGTAGATTCTTCTGAATATGGCAAAGCACCAAAGCACCTTGGTATGACCCAGCAGGAGTGGAATGACTGGATGGATGGTGGTGCAGGTTATAAGGCTGCCGATAAAAAGGCTAAAGCCCACCTTGAGAAACTTTATGGTAAGGAAGGTGCCAAGGCTATCCGTAAGAAGTACGAGGGTGACGGTTCTAACACGTATATTGACCTTGTAAGTAAGGCCACCGCTGACAAGAAGATTCTTTCTGAGATTGGAGGTGGCTCTAAGGCTTCCCCTAAAGAAAGGGAATCTGCTTTTCTTTCTAAACACGCTGCAAAAGTTGAAGAATGGAAGAAGACGGGTAATGTGGCTGGTATGAAAAAGGAAATCGCAAAGATTAAATTGGAGTATGGCAATGACAGAGAGAAGGCAGCTAAATTAATTAAGCCTCTTGAAGCCGCTATTGCAGCTGCGCAGAAGAAGAAGACAATGGGTGCCACGAAGAGCACTTCTACTGAGAAAAGTCTGAGTGCTAAAAGAGCCAGCGCTTCTATTGAGGGTCTTAAAGACCCAAAGAGGGATGCCGCAATAAAAGAAATGAAACGGAAAGACCGCGAGTATCTCAAAGGGGTCGCTAAAAAGGCAATGTTTAAGAACGACCCTTGGTTTAAGAGAAACGGATGGACTAAGCAAGAGAAACGTAATGGCAACTACTCTTGGATTTCCCCGGACGGAAATGTTTCAGTTCCTGTCACTAAATTAGGTATGGGTGCAGGTAAGAATTTTGGAACGCCCAAGATTAAACGGAGTAAGGAATAATTGTAGTATATGGACTGCGTAGTAAAAGAACATAAGAGAAAACGTTCCAGAGTTCGGAGGCATACCCGCCATTTGACCTCGAAGGGTGAAAGGGCTAAGGCTGCAATGAACTCTCGGAACGGTTTTGGTGACGAACTACTCAAGCGTTCTTTTAAGGCGCTGCATCCAGATCACTCTCTACGTAAGATTAAGATACATCACAATAAGTCAGGTAAAATTACTGCGACCTACAAATACGGAAGTGGAAACGTTGCTCACTTTACTTTTACTAATGGAGGTTGGCAGTTTAATTATGAGAATTAATTATGGTTACAAAAGAAGTAAAGGTAAAATCACATACCCGCAAAACTAAATCGGGTAAGTCGGTTATTGTGAGGGCGCACACTTCCAAGCATAAATGTTCAGGTAAGGACTGCAAGGATTGTGGTAGTGGTGGGGAACTCTTGAAAAAGAAATTCAAGGATGCCCTGCCAAAGATTGCATATAATCCTATTTATGACCATCCCGATTGGGAGCAGATTCCCCAGAAACCAAACCAGCATCATGGTGGTACGGGCGAGAAGAAATGGGAGAAGTATTACAATGGCTTGAAGGGTGCCTTAACCAAGGTGACTCTCCCCGAAGCCAAGGAGCGTATCAAAAAGGAAATGAAGAACGCCCGCAGGATGATAGGCGTTTATCGTGCTAATGCAGCCCTTGCCGAAAGTACAGGGCATAGTAAAGCCGCCGAGGGTTTCCGTGCAAAGGCTAAGAAGGAATCGGCTAAATTGAAATCACTTAAAAAGAAATAAGTTATGGGAATTGGAGTAGGTGGAATGAACCCCACAGGAGTTGGAAGTTATAATGGTTATCCGGGTTCAAACCATTGGAACGTGGACAGTCGTCCTCTTAGTGAGGCTACGAATGTTCTACGCTCTTTTGTGTTGCAGAATATCGTACAGGATAACCAATGGGAGTTGGATCGAATCACGAAGTACTACTTGTATTGGAAGTTCTATGAAGGTATGCACTACAAGGATTTCAATGATGGACTCCTTTCGTTTAATTACGTGCGCGCGTTTATAGATAAGGTGTCTATGTTCCTCTTGGGAGACGAGGCATTTACTTTCCATGTCAAGAGCTTCTACACAACTCAGGTTGACAAGGAGGTTGAAAAAGCCGCAGAGGAACTTATGATGTACCATTGGGGAAAATCAAACAAGCTGCAACTTGCTTATGAGATTCTTCAGATGGGTTCCGTTACAGGTGACTGCTGGATTGGTCTCCATTGGGAAGAGAAGGGCAAGTATTGTAAGATTTCGGTATTCGATAGCCGTCAGTGTTTCGAGGAGTTCGAGAATGGTGATTACACTAAGCGTAAGGCTTTCCTTGTACGTCAGCCTCTCGATGGTCATGCCAATGATAAGGAGTATCGTTTGTTCGTGCAAAGATGGACTGATGATAAGGTAGAGACGTGGTATCAGAAAGACGTATCTATTGAGGAGAATCGTGTTGCCAAATATGAACACAAGGAATATACCAACAAGTACGGGTTTATTCCAGTTGTTCATATTAAGAACCGCCCAAATTCTGCTGGCTACTATGGTAAGTCAGATGCCAACGACATCCTTAAAATAAATAAGGTATATAACGAAATGATGCAGCAGTTGAAAGCCATCATCGACTACCATGTTACTCCTACAACGGTAATAACAGGTGCATCTGCTAAGTCATTGAAGAAGGGCCTTGGTCAGATTTGGTCAGGTCTTCCTGCTGAAGCTAATGTGTTTAACTTGGGCCTCGATGTTGATTTGTCTGCGACTATCAATTACGTAAAGGACTTGAAGACTGCTATGCACGAGCTTTCTGATGTTCCCGAAAATGCCCTTGGTAAAATTCAGGCAATCAGTAACACTTCTGCTGCCGCTTTGCAGATTACGTATCACCCACTAAAGCAGCAGGCTGATTTGAAAGCCATGACTTATGGTGAGGGAATCTCGGCGATAAACTCAATGATTTTCCAGATGCTTTTGGTGGAAGACCCCGATAACGTCCGTCTCAAGGCAATAGAGAAAGACGTTCCAGACTTTATAGACTCTATGCTTATTGAGCCGGTGTTTGCGTATGGATTCCCCAAGGATAAGATGGACGAACTGCAACGCGCACAACTTGAATTGCAGATGAAACTTGGTTCCCGCCGTGAGATTATGGAGCGTATTGGTAAGCAGAATGTTCCAGAACTTATGGAGGAAATTGATGCTGATGCAATGCAGCAGGCAATCGTTCAGATGCAGATACAAAAAATTGCTCTCAGTGCAGGTTTACCTAACGAAAATGGAGGGGAATCTTCGCCAGCAGCAGAAAATGGTAATTTTGAAGAAAATAACAACTCTGAGGAGGAAGAAACCCCAAACGAGGACGAAAATGAGGTCTAAAGTTATAATTTTCTGAAAAATTTTTGGAGATTTAAGAAATTTATTCTATTTTTGCATCGCTATCAGATACATTTTAAGTTAAACGTTTAAAAAGAAACTGTTATGGAATTAGGCAAACAGAATCCCGAAGCCCTGCACGATGTAGGTCAGGGAACGGAGAAACTCGTTGATGACAAGTTCGTTAATCCGGGTACTCCAGCGTCACCTCTCGTGACCCGCGAGCAGATGACTCAGGCTACTATCAAGGGTAGTGGTTCAGAAACTCTTCGTAAGGGTATCATCAAGTAACAAATCAAACATTGTAGTAACTTTTAATCGTAGAAAAGATTATGCCAGAATCAAAGCAGAACACAATCAGTATTCCAGAAAGTGTCACAATCAACGGTGTTACTTACTTAGTGAGTGAAACTCCCGAATTGCAGAAGTTCATTCAGGACGTGTCTAAGGTCGAGAAGTCTAAGCTGTACTCTCAGTTTGAGTCGCTGAAAGCGCAAATCAAGGATTTGAGTGGCGTTCATGTGACAGAAGACGAGCAGAAACAGCAGTTCGACATTAAGGCCCTTGTTGAGTCGCTCAAGGACTCCTTCGTGACTAAGGAGGATTTGAAAGAATCCTTGAAGTCCACAGTAGAAGAAGTTGTCCGTCCTGTCCTTGATGCAACCAAAAAGACGCAAGAGGATGAAATCAATGCTTATCGTGAGAAACTCATCACTGAGAACGCCGCCACTTGTATTCCAGAACTTGTTAAGGGCAACACTAAGGAGGAACTCGATGCCGCCCTCAAGGAGTCAATCCGTCTGAGAGCTGCTTATCCCTCTCCGGGTAACGAGCAGAAACCTTATAGTGGCGACCCCAACATTCAAAAGCAGGCACAGCAGCCCGGCTTCCAAGCTGAACCAGCTAAGTCTCCTACACCGAATGGTCAGCAGCAAGCCCCAGCAGCACCGCCCGCACCACATCGTCCAGCCGCAGATGCTTCTCAGGAGCCTACCGCTACAAAGACGATGCCGATGTCTGAGTTCGCACAGAAACGTGATGCTCTGAAGCAACAGCTCGAAGCTATGTACGGAAATGGCGGCACATTGTAATTTCGAGTAATTAACAACAAAATTTAAAAGAACAATGATTACATTTATTTTATCTTTTTGCGTAGGTATTCTTGTACTCGCAACAGGACTGTTCTTTGGTGATACAACTTCCGCTGGAGTAAATGAAGGTGGTTACGTGTCGATTCCACAGGCAGTTCGTGATTTCTATTCTCGTGAGGTGCTGTTCCAGGCACAGCCTCGTTTGCGCTTCGCACAGTTCGCTAAGGTGAAACGTGATTTGCAGGCGGTAAGAGGAAAGTCTATAGTATTTGTTAAGTATGGCAACCTTACAGGCGGCGGTCAGTTGGAGGAGAGTGATGTACTTACTCCCGAAGGAATGACCACTTCTGAGATTGTTATCCCCGTTAAGGAACAGGCTAATTCTATTCAGGTAACAGAATATCTGCTGCGCACTTCATTGCTGGATGTCCTCGGTGACGCTTCTAAGCTGCTGGCTAATAACATGGCAGTTGTGCTTGATGGACAGTTCCGCGATTGCGTACTCCAGACCACCAATGTCGTTTACGGTAATGGAGCCGCAAATCTTGCAGCTATGAGTGCAACATCCGTATTTAATACTAAGACGGTTAAGGATGCAGTTGAGACTCTCGCTACACATAATGCTCCTCGCATCAACGGTGACTATTACGTATGTATTGCACACCCACACCAGCTCCGTCAGCTTCGTGACGATAGCAATTGGATTAACGCAAATACTTACATGGGTCGTCGTCAGCTTTACATCGGTGAGGTTGGTATGTATGAGGGCTGTATCTTCATTGAGACCACTCAGATGCCTAAGCTCAATGCTGCTCAGATTGCTGCTAAGTACGGTGAGGGTGCAACCATTACTGAGGCTTACGAGGCAGTATTCTTCGGCGACAATGCTTATGGTTGGGGTATCGCCCTTGACGTTGAGCTGCGTGACGATGGTGTTGTAGAACTCGGACGTAAGCATACCCTTGGTTGGTATGGTATCTGGGGAACCGGCATCATTGAGGGAGCCAACATTGTTAAGGCGCTCACTGCGTAAAACCAGATAAGGGGCAAGGGGAATTTCTCCAAGCCCCACTCTCTATTTTATTCATCTATTAAAAAGTAACAATTATGGCAAAGAAAGAAGTTGAAGAAGCAAAGGTACAGGCTCAGGAAGCCGAGGTAGCCGAAGGAACACAGGAAGGTACACAGCAGCCAGCAAACGGTGGTGGGGAAGCACCTGCTGAACAGCAGCCCAAACCTAACAAGCAGCCCAAAAAGGCCGAGGTAGCCGAGGGTGTTAAGAAGGTTAAGATTCACACTACTGCGGATGTTGACGCCATTATTGCAGGCATTCCTTACGTGATTGCTGAGAATAAGGACGCTCAGGTTCCTGCTGATGTTGCAGCCATTCTCGTAAACGCTCGTAAAGCGTATCGTATTTAAGTATGGCTCAAGAGGTAACTTTGAATGAAATAATGACAGCGGTTCGGGAGATAACTTTCGACCGCTTCATTGTTCCCGCTTTTGCTCTAAAGGAAATGGGCGAGGGCGTGTTCGTGACTATTGACAAGTCCTATATTCCAGAGGTGGAGGATGAAAAGGTGGTGAAGGGAAGATTCTATATGTATAGAAGAACAACCGATGCTATCACAGGAGAAAGTATTGACGAAACGATTGTATCATTGACTTTCCACGATTATCCTAATATGGAAAGTCTGCTCGAAGCATTGATAGCTAATAATATTGTATTATCATATACTCCGTATTTCCGAGGAGAGGAACCAACGTCAAGTCTCATTCAGATTGCCGATGTAGAGCTTACTACGAATCTTACACTTTTCAGACGTTACTTTTTCTCCGATGATGAAATCATAAAGTGGATTCAGTGGTATTATTGGCGCGTATTGGATATTCCCAATGCAGAAATAACCGACGAACTCGTAGGAAAACTGATACGTCCAAGTGAAAAGCATTTGGCCCTTTGGGTGTCCTATCAACTTGTAGGACGTAGGCGTTTGTTTGAAATCGCAGCAGGTTCTATTGGACAGTCATTTACTGACGGTTCTGATTATACCGGCTCCGACTTATCTGATAGCACAGGCACAACAACTACAACCCAGATCGGTTCAGTGTTTACAATTACGGAAGACCCAACCAAGGGTTACTTCTATGAGGACTTTAATCGTGTGGGTTCTGAAAACGTACTCGGTGATAGGTACTCATTTTGGTATCGCTTGCAGTTGTGGATT
>Ga0326513_10003633_pt1 | contig 11160 bp, 7 predicted proteins | sample 2_2465_0518_D_FD_203654 | JGI IMG/M metagenome (GOLD analysis project Ga0326513, IMG submission 203654) | Bovine rumen microbial communities from UC Davis, California, United States - 2_2465_0518 | ecosystem: Host-associated > Mammals > Digestive system > Stomach > Rumen | place: USA: California... | reverse complement strand
GTTGTGGTTGCTAATTTTAAGAGGGAGTTCTCTAAAAACGAATTCCGAAAGAGAATTTTCCTCTCAGTGACACCATTAGCCGTAGTATAGTCTACTATGCCGTTTGTTCCATTAAATGAACTTATCGACCCGTTCGAACCAACCGTTATGGGAACTGGGACTCCATCCTTAAGTATTGGAAAACCCGTATATAGATAGAGGGCCTCAGACAGCATTTCTGGAGTAATGGTAATTTGAGACTTTTGAGCATCTTCCACAATCAGGGTATCATCCAGACATTGAACTATTTTTCCCTGAATATGCAAACCGCCAGAAATAAGCAAGTCTATTAGAGTCCCCTCTTTAAATATTGATGATATGAATTTGTTGTTCATAAAGTTCCTGTAAATTAATTGTTATGTCGAGTTCGCGGAGGGACGTTTGCCCTCTCCTCTCAAGAAACCGCTTTTGACAGTCTCCCATCATGGTCCTTTGTGCTTACTCTTTGACTCATTTGTTAATAATTCAGATTGCTTCATATTAGTCGTTTCATTCTTCATTAAAGGTTCTGGAAATATAAGGGATAAGGCATACAGAAACATAGAGCTATATCATTTTGAATTTCAATTCAATGCCATTTCCCGCTTTCTCCCCCAAAATGATAGTGTCATCATCTTGGAGAGGGTGTAGAACATGGGAATCGTTTAATGTTGTTCTGCTATTGCCTCTGACAATAATGGTCCTGTTTACCCCATTGTCTGCTTTCAGTTGAAAGCAACTATTTTTAAACAAGATTGTAGCATGCTGACGGCTCACGATATTCGTGCGACCGTTATTCACCGATTCGACGACGATGTCATTTTTTCTTTCCTTGGTTTCCCTGCCCATGTAATAGAATCCTTTTCGGGAGTCGAGGGTATATGAGCCTTGTTTAAGTTGGCCGGAATTGTTGACCACAGTTATTCTTGCCTTACAGCTTTCAAAGACTTCTTCTGTTTGCTCTATTGTCATAACTACCTTATCCCTAATAACCGTTGTTTTGGTACACTCTCCATCGGGAACACCATGGTGAATTTCCAATTGAGGTGTATAACGCAGAAGCTCCTCTATCCTGACAAGCAGGCCTTTCTTAAATTGCGGTGTCCCTGTAATTTGCTGCAACACGGCATCTGCCACCCATATGTTAATTTTACCCAAGCTATTGCCTCCCCGTAAAGGTTCCAACTCGTTGATGATAGAATTAATAATTCCATCTTGGGTATCAACATCATTTGAAGATGTTCCAGAGAAAAAACTAATTACTTTCCACTTCATTTGGCACAATTGTAATAACATTATTCAACTTGTTAAGTTTCTCTTTAACAGATATCAAGCCTTTATCGATAGCGTCTTGATAATATTTATACGCCTTTATGGTGTCTGCTATTAAGCCAAAACCTCCTTGCTCGTACATACTTCCTAATTGTTCTGAAAGATATGCATATGCATCTTTGTGTTCGACAGACTGAGCCAGCCAAAATGCAGCAGACTTCCAGTCCTTTTCGACATTTAGTTTTCTAAACACATAAATATCTTTTTTCCCATAATAATAGGCATTGCCCAACTCTCTTTGCGATTTCCAGTCACCTGCTTCAGCAGCTTTGGTAAACCACATCAGAGCCTCAGTAAAGTTCTGTGCAACTCCATTGCCGCTTCGGTATCTGTTAGCCACTTCCCTTTGAGCCTCAATATATCCAAGTTTTGCAGCCTTAAGACACCATTCAAATGATTCCTTGTGGCTATGACCTTGGTTAAGTGATTTATATGCAGCATCCAACTCATCCTGAGCTTCTTTTAAGCCCTGCAAAGCAGCCTTAGAAAACCATTCGCAAGCTTTCAGCTTGTCTTTTCTTACTGATATGCCATAGAGATAATAATTGCCAAGATTGTATTGTGCCCAGTCGTAGCCTTCATTTGCAGCTTTCTCAAACCATTTTATGGCCTCTTCATAGTTCTTTTGTTCATCAAAGATTACACCTATCCTGTTTTGTGCTCGTGTAAGACCTTTCTCTGCCGCCATTTTAAACAAATCCAACGCGATAGTGGAGTCTTTTTCTACCCCTAGCCCATGAATATATAATTCTGCAAGATTATGTTGTCCTTGTGAGAAACCTAGTTCTGCGGCTTTTTTGTACCAGGTAGCTGCAGAAGCATAGTCTTTTTTCTCTTCAAGAAGAGAGCCTACCATATTCATGCCATCCGGCAATCCTTGACTTGCAGCTGCCTTGAACATGTCTATTGCCACAATGGTGTCCTTCTTAGTTCCTAATCCTTTTAAATACATATCTCCCAAACTGTATAAAGACCACTTGTAGTCTTGGTCGGCTGCCTTTTGATACCATTTGAATGCTTCTTCGTATTTTTTTATATAAAGATAGATATCGCCCAAGCCATTCTGTGCTTGAGGAAGACCTTGTAGCGCAGAAGCTTTATACCATTTGACCGTCTCTCCGACATTGGGTACTTCTTTGACACTGTCACATGCATAGGTATTTAGGCCGGTATAATACATATAGGCAAGATTATATTGCCCCCATTTGTGTCCTTGCAGGGCAGCTTTCTGATACCAGAGAAATGCATCTTTATAATTTTTGGCATTATACAAGATGTCACCTATGTTGTTTTGCGCTTCTGCGAATCCCTTTTCCGCAGGATTCCTAAGAAATTTTGCTGCAATTGTTTCATATCCCCAATATTGGCAAACACTGCCTATACCATAGGAACATATTCCTTTATAATATTCTGCAGTTAGGAGTATTATCAAGATAAGAGAAATGCCTATTAGCCATTTCTTGGCTGAAGAGCCTTTTTTCTTTTGCTGTTTTGTGAACAGCAAATTGAAATTTTCTGGAATTTTCTCAGGTTTTTTGCCTGGAAATACCTGCTGTCTTTTCGGATTCGGAACTAAATGGCCGGACTTGGGATTTATATCAACTTTATTTATGTTTTGAGGTTGTTTAGAAATACTTTGTGCATTTGTTGCTTCTTTATTAGGTGATACTTGAGCAACAGAAAGTTTTAACACAGAAACTTTCAAAGATTCTATCTCGGTATCTTTTGATTCTATAATTTTTGCTTTTTCGTCAAGTTCTTTTTGGGATTTTTTTGAAGTTTCAAGAAGCCGATCGCTTATCTCAAGGTTTACCTTTGTCATTTTTTCAAGTCCTTTCTTCAAAAACTCATTTTCGATTTTTAGCGACGACACTTTTTTCTCTTGAATTTCAAGCTCGTCTGAAAGAGACTTATTATTAAGTTCTAGCGTGTATATGAGCAGCTCGTTGGATTTAATTTCTTCGTCTAATCGGTCCTTTTCTATGTATACAAGTTCTTTTTCTATCTCAAAATTCAAGTTGAACTCATTTATAAATTCTTTTGCATTAGCATACCTGTCTTTCGGCTGTTTGGACAGACATTTCAATACCATCTTTTCAAGCCAATCGGGGAAATCCTTTATATATGTTTCTTTTGGGAATGTCTTCTCAAACGATGCCTTGCGGTATGAGTTGATATCGCCAGGGGCTTCTTTTTTGACACATTCGCTAAATTCTTGTTCCTTTCTTAAGGCAATGTCGATGTTTATATCTTCAAATCTAAAAGGGACTCTACCTGCAAGCAATTGATAGACAAGGACTCCAAAAGAGTACATGTCAGATTGAGCTGTAATTATTGGCGTTTCCCATTTCTCAGGAGCTTTATATTCTATTGCACCCTCGTTCTTCTTACTGCTCATCACTCCATGACCATCTTGTATAGACAAGCCAAAATCCATCAGGACAAAGCTGCCGTCGTATTTTCGGCGCATGATATTATTGCTGTGCAGGTCATTGTGAATCAATGCATATTTCTTCACGAGTTCTTGCTCTTTTTCTTTGCTGATAACAAATTCCCTACCGTTATTTGGGTCAATTCTCACATAATCCTTTTCGGGGTTCATCCGATATTTGTAACAATCAAAATGACAATATGCCAGTGCACCACCTATTTCACGTATGAAACGATAGATTTCATCTAGTTGGATATATCCTTTGTTTTTGACATAATCGTGCAAAGTTTCTCCTTCGATGTAGTCCATTTCGACCATCATCTGCTCTTTGCCCTTTTCGTCTTTGTATACTAGTGGTGCACTGATTCTTATAATATTAGGATGACACCCATTACCAATCTGAAGCCCACGTTCACATTCCTTGTAGAAAGCTTCTTTCAGCTTCTCATCGGAAGAAACAGAAGCCTTCATGACCTTCAGTGCTCGAATATGGTCAAATTCTTTATGCCGTATTTTCGCAACATCAGCAAAGGAACCTTCTCCAATCCATTCCTCTATTTCATAATTTGGGTATATCGTATTCCTGTCCATATTCATTTCAAGTATTTGAGTTCCTTTAACAGTGGCAGCACTGTTGTGTCTACAAATCTGACTGCGGAGGCCGATCCTTTCCTGTTTCGTGGTCTTGTCAATCCCACTCTTTCAAGTCTGACCGCAATAGCCAGTGGTGCAGCATAGTATGATGATTCGACAAAGCATACATACCACCCGTCGTTTATATTCTTTTCCATCTGTACCTCGCCATTCACCAGATAGTGCCAGTCTCTAGTTGGCGTTCCGGTTTTTCCTCCCATCTCTGTTGGTAAATTGGGCATATTCTTACGATGCTTGTCACTTTCAGCCATAAGAAAGCTCCTGAGGGAATCTGCAGATGACTGCGACAGAACATCTATGGCGGTATTTTGTTCGTTGAGTATATACGATGTGGGAATGAACTTCCCCCTATTGGCAACAATGGAGATGCATCTCGCCATATCAAGTGGTGTTGCATAAATGTGGTGCTGTCCCCATGCGATGCCCCATTGTTGGCGATTCATCTTCTTATAACCTTTTCGGGTTTCACGGGTTTTCTCCATGTACTTTAGGTAATCTGAACAGCCAACTTTGCCAAGAGTGCTCATTACTCTACTGTAACCGTTTCTGTCTCCTGTCATTTCTGAGCGATAATAATAATAAGGTATAACACTCTTTTCCTTGGTTCCATACAAAGGCTCTATTTGGATGCCTGCCAGCTGATAGATTTCAGACAGCTGAGGGTATAGGTCTCTGTCATGCACCAGATTTATGAAATAGCAATTTGATGATTTCACAAGGGCCTGTTTCATAGATATATTACCAGGCTCGTCATGCCCTATGATTTCCTGCTTTTCTATATGATAGTTGGCTGTGGCAGCCTTTACTCCTTCCTTCTTGAAAGCAGCCATTGCCGATATGATTTTTGCCGTAGACCCAGGAAGTGAATAATAGGTGGTTCCGAGATCCCTGTCCGTAATGGCCGGTTGCGATTCAATGCCTTCAGAATAGTTGTTATATATTCTGATACTGTCTTCACTTGGCAGAGGATAGTTGCTTGAACACAAAAGTTCTCCTGTTTTAGCATTGAGGATGACAACAGATGCTCTCAGTTTCTTGATTGAGTTTAACTCCTTGTCTTCCTTGATGTCTGTATACATTTTCTCTTCCAACTGGGATTGTAGCTGGGCATCAATGGTTAGCCAGAGATCCCGTTTCTCCCTTTCCATGTTCCATTGTTTTACTTTCTCACCTGTTATGCCGTCTTTCAGCATACTGATAATACGCGGGTCAGAAAAGTCTCTCATAGGAATTTCAAAGGTCTCTTCACAAGTCGGAAGGAATTGCGAACCGATAAAATGCCTCGATGTCAGTCTGCGTGACATAATCTTCCCTTGAGAGTCCCTTCGCAGATTGTCAAATCCACGAAGTTCTTTCATGTGGCGGTATTCTGCCGCGTAACCTCGTGGGTAGAGTTCGCTCTCATCTCTTACAATCCCCGTATTTTGGTCTCCAAGCATGAAAAGCAAGTGATTGCCAAAAGGATAATACCTGCTGAGATGTCGCCGTTCCAGCTGATCAAGACTCTTTCGTGAGATTCCAGCATTTATGAGCCTTTCCCTCTGTTTCTTCACCGTGTCCACCCTGCTTGTAGCCAAAAGGATTCCATTACGATCATAAATATTGCCTGCGTCAATTTTGCCGAGTAGTGCAAATATCCTTGGATTATATTCCGCAACAAATGCACCATTTGTATTTATCACGAATGCTGGTTTTACCAGGTAATGGTCTCTCTTGAGGATATCCCACTGGTAGACGGCCAGGCTGCCTATAATCAGAATGGCAGCGGCGGCAAAAACTGCCAGAGAGGTAAGTTGAATGTTATCGTGGCTTTTTATTTCTTCATTGATAGCCTTAAGTTTTTCCGAACTTTGTCGTTCTCGAGAGAGTGAAAGGACGATTCCAAAGGCACTGAGAGTGGCTATCATACTTGACTTTCCAAAGCTCAAAAGTGGCACTGACACTCCTGTGAGTGGAATCAGACCAAGACTGCCCGAAACGATTACTAAGAATTGCACAGAGGTAACAACAGCGATACCGGAGACAAGGAAGAAAGCAAACATATTTCCTGTCTTTCTCGCTATACGTATACTATACAGGAGAAGCAGCGCAAAACAGCACACAATCAGTACCAATACAAACCATCCCATGATTTCACCGATACTTTCGAATATCATGTCAGTGTGACCGGCAGGAATGAGACTAGGAGAACCTTTTGCAAGACCTTGGCCCCAAAGCCCGCCAGAAGCCAGACCCCAAAGGCCCTGTGCTATCTGATCTCCCCCCATCACGCAATTCTCCCATACTCCAGACCATGACATCTGGGTGCGATTGAGAAGTCGCAGCCCCTCGTGTCTGCCTATTGCAACCAAAAGGTCGCCTCCCGATAAGAATGTCACAATTACAAGGTTCATGAAAACGGCACTTTCAAAGACTTGTCTTCGTGTAGCCATCCCGATGCAAATCCAAATGATTACCCAGGCTAATGTTGCAACAAGAATAGACCCTGTCGTGTCATTGTACCACTTGGTAAGGAAGAGCATAAGCAAGAAAGAACCCACCCCCAAGAACAGTTGTATTGTGTCTTTTCTGCACACAGAATAGAGCAATATAAAGGTGACAAGCAACACTAGAGCAGGGCCCATGTCACTCAGCCCCAGGACATATACTGTCAGCAGTATGAATTCGGCTGCCAATACCGCAACGACACGTTTAGCGCGCAACCACAGCCACGAAGATTCCCAATGTTTTAAGGTGTAGTCTCCTTTACGTTGAACAAACTGTTGTATGGCATACTGGTTCTGAGCAAAAAAAGCCGCCATGAAAATGACCATCAGATATTTAGAGAATTCGCTGGGCTGTAGTATCCAAAGGTTGACACGAGCATCGCTGCCTTCTGGGCCGGTACCAAAGCAGATGAGAAGGGTTGTAAGTATGATTGCTAGCCCAAAATACAGATAGCCGCTCTTTGCCGTTTTTCTCAATATCCCTATTTTAAGATAGAACCACGAGGAATGATAAAAACTGATATAGTTGAAGATTGACATCAAACCCATAGCGAAGACACCCATCAGGATGCCCCATGCAGTACTGACGCCATTTGCAGAGTCGATGAGTGGATTAGAAATGGAGAAGATGGCTATCAGCCCGATACCTGTCAGCGTCATTAAGACAACCAGCAGATTGCGATTTGAGGTGTGTTCTGTCCTTTTATCCCAAAGACAGATAAAAGTATAAAGTCCCCACCAAGAAAACATGAATAGGAAATAGCTTAAAAGCAACCCTTCCTTATATTGTTCTGGTGTACGTATCGTAAGTGACTGATCCTGCTTAATCCTTGAATAAGTATAACTATCAAAAAGTGAAAGATCGTGCTCGTTTTGTATGAAATTGTAAACTGTCACGTCATCGGAGATACCACCTCTGGTTGTTCCTTTGGGTCTGCCATATTCATATCCTTTCCGGACAGGAAGTACACTATAGAATTTATGCCTATTAACTTTGAAACGTGCAATGCCGTCTGCTCCAGACAACGCATAACCCACTAGTGAGTCCTGTGCATGACGTCCTATCAAATCTCCCTCATTGTCAATGCTATCATTGAAAAAGTGTTCCTTCAACCTGACAACAACTCCAGAAATGGGCTGCGCTTCCTTGTCCTTGATAAAGACCTCTATTGTTGTGCCATCTGAGCCGGGTTTTGTGCAAACAGTCGAAATGTGCTGTTCATACAACAATTCAATCTCTTCATTATATCCCAGCTGAGCCAATGACTGCCTGACTCTCTGCTTGAGTTTCGTCCCGCCCAAAGAATCGGCAGCGCTGGCAGGAATACGGAATTGTCTTTTATTGAGTGTACCAAGATTGGGTAAGGGCTTTTTATCAGTCCTCCTTAATATTGTGTCGGCAATGAAATTTGCATCTCTGATGTCAGAGAGGTAACCCTTTCCGAGCAGCAGTTTTACAAGTTTTCCTTTTGTTATTGTCTGATCGATGTTACACACGCTTCCTGTGGCATAACCTTCCGACGCTCTTACCAAAACTTCCTTTTGGTTGGAATACATCTGGAGGAACAACACGGTGAAGACGAGTGACACCATGCATAGATATTTGAAATCTTTCCCAAACCTCATTCTGCTTCGTTTTCGTTTATCAAACTATCTGTTTCTTCTTTATTCGTTGACAGCCTGCCATTACTGCTGTAATGGTGTTTTACCACAAAATCCCGATATTCTCGTATGACGGCATCTTTTGCCTTCAGGGAATCCGTGATGGAGGATGTCTTCGCAGCCTTGAATTCATAGCCGCAGAAAAATCCTGTAAGTAGGGAAACGATGCTGGCAACAGCAATTACAAGCAGTATCCTCTCACGTCCCACATCCTTTTTTGCTGGTTCCAAGCTTTTTCCTTGTATATCTACTCTTTCTTGTTCTGGCATTACGTTATTTTCAGGAGTTGGAATTGGTTTGCTTTCCCCGCCGAAAGCCAAGACAATCACGGTGACATTATCCTTTCCTCCATTTTGATTGGCTTTTTCAATGAGTTGCTGGCATTTCTCTTCAACAGAAACGTCCTCCGCAAGAATGTAGGACATTTCTGCCTGGGTAACCATGTCACATAAACCGTCAGAGCAGAAAAGAAGCTGCGTGTTTGAAGTGATAGGGTAGACAGAGGCTTCTATAAAGTTCTCGTCTTCAATACCATGCATCTCATCACCAATATATCGCTGTAGTTCATTCCGCATAGGATGGTTCATGGCCTCTAATTCAGTCAGCGCACCTATTTCCTCCCGATAGCCCACTAAAGAATGGTCGTGAGTGAGCTTTCGGAGACTCCCGTCATATTCGTAGAGACGGGTGTCTCCAACATGGGCCAAATAGATGCACTGGGCATCCAGGTCTATTAAGGCTGCTGTCATAACACATCCCATTCGGGCATATTGAGGAACATTGGTTTTGTTGCTTACAATTCTGTTGTTCGCCTTCAGCACAGCCTCTTTTATGAGCTTGAGTTGTTCTTCCTGAGTGGAATTTTCCAGAAAGTCAACAATTGTTTCCCTTGCTATTTCTGCTGCCACTTCCCCACCTTCATAGCCGCCGAGGCCGTCAATGACTGCACAAAGCAGATGTCTGTCATCCCAAATTGCCTTGATGACAAAATTGTCTTCATTATTTTTCCTGATCTTGCCAATATCGGTTGCCCCGTAATAAGTAGCTCTTATCATAATCCTCTTTTTTAGCGGTTGATGCAGAATTCAAACTGACCACTCTGGTCCAGTAGTATACGGACTTTATGCGGTAAGCTGACCCAATCTTTCAATGGCAGATTGATGCCTGCCATCTTAACTTTTCCGATTGCAGAAATCAGAAATGTCTTTGACTCTGAATCGTATCTGATGGCCAAGTGCGGATTGAGGATGTCCTCGCTATTCATCTTGGCAACGGGTACTCCTTCAAGGAGGTCTGAAGAATTCTTGCCGGATACATAGATGAAGTCGGATGTCATCTCATAGGTAGTACGCTCGCGTCCGTTAATGATGAATTTCCCGTGAGACGCTTTTAATACGGCTAAAACTTTTTCTTTGGGTAATGCATTTTCCCGCTTAGAAGATGCTGTTTTAGAATAATACTGTTTCCCCTTGCTCCAATAGACGATATAAGTAGCGTCCCCTTTTCGATATACGTTTGGTGTAAGCCTCGGGTTCACGCTGTAGTTTTTAGTAGTCATCAGCGGAGAGCCTATAATTGTCTGAGGCTCATCGCTGCTATTCTCTTCAGGCAGTGCTTTGTCTGAATGCTTTGGATATGGCTCTGAAGTACAGTAAATCTTACCCAACGGAATGTCATTGATGACCTCATCGTCTATTTCCAAAGTCTGGCATTCATTTGGATTGAAATCTATGAATCGGAAACGACAATAGTTCGATGGATACTGGAAGTCTAAGTATTTACCGGATTTTTTACCCTTCTCCAATTCCTCTTCAATGGTCTTCTCTATATAATCCATTGCACCATCAACGGTAAGTGTAAAGCCCCCTTTGCCACAATGTTTATAATCCTTACTGTTGAGGTAAATGGTGAAGTCAGTGTCGAACACCAGATGCTTGTGGTCGGAACGCAAATCCATCGTCTGTTTGAAATACGAATGAATCTGCAGTTCCAGACTTTCCCGGGTCAGCATAGCCTTGTTCTTATGCGTATCAGGGACATCGTCGAGAATAGTCTCTCTAAGCTTCTTTAGATATTCTTTGAATTTAATCATTATATTTCTGTTTTTGTCGATTATAACTTTAGCTTGATACTCGTAAATTCTCCTTCGAAGGCATGGGTCTTCTGATCGGTTTTTGGCATCAAAATCTCTCTAGTACTGGCATCGTATTTGTAGTGGAGGTCTTCGCCCCAGTTAGAAGTGGCCACCTCAAGCATCGGCTTGCCGCCGAGGATGCTGGCTGGTGTCAGTTTGCCGCGCTCGATGGTGAAGGCAAACAAGGCACAGTCAGCAACTTTGCAGTATTCGCTATCTTCCTGGAAAGGCATCGGCTGAGAGTCGCTGAAGATTGCCTCTATCAGGTAGTACGTCCTTCCCTGAAAGCCAGCCTGCATCACGCGCAGCGAGCATACGTGGGCGAAATTGGCATTGCCAAACTCTTGCAGCTGCAAGTAAAAATGGTCTGTCATATCATCCAGCACTGCCACCTCGTTGCCTGCCTGATACTGTATCATACCAAACTCGTTGTGAGATGCGGC
>Ga0326513_10003632_pt1 | contig 11160 bp, 6 predicted proteins | sample 2_2465_0518_D_FD_203654 | JGI IMG/M metagenome (GOLD analysis project Ga0326513, IMG submission 203654) | Bovine rumen microbial communities from UC Davis, California, United States - 2_2465_0518 | ecosystem: Host-associated > Mammals > Digestive system > Stomach > Rumen | place: USA: California... | reverse complement strand
GATTCTCCTTTGTATAGGTATCTGTGATACCAGCCTGAGCAGGGAAGTCGAAGGTAATGAGCGTAAAGATTAGTAATACTATCGTTCGGATGGCCATATCTCTATATTTTGACGACAAATTAACTGCAAAGATATATGATTTTCCCCAAAACGCAAAGAAAAATACATTTTTTTTGTTACCTTTGCCGCCAAACTGCAAATTGAGAGTCAAAGAACATAAGGAAAACAATAAACAAATGAATCGAAGAATTAACTATTTTCTATTAACGGTATTCTGCCTGATAAGCCTAAAGGCCATGTCTCAGGACAATCTCCACATGATGAAGCTCCAGACTGAAATGCTGAGGCTCATCAGTACGGACGATAGGGACCGGTTTATGAAAGTCACCGAACAGCTGAAGGCCGAAAGCCAGAAGCAAGGCGACGAGCGCATGTTCTACACAGCCTGGGGAAACCAGTCTACCTACGAGGCCACGCATCAGGACTACGTGAAGGCCGACGAGATCAGCAACAAGATTGCGGAGTACGCCGAAGACCAGAACAGCTACTGGGGCCACTACATCTCATTGCACAGCAAGGCCATGACAGCCCTACAGAAGCAGGACTACGAGACAGCTGAAGACGGGTTTATGAAGGCGGTGGACTTCAGGCACAAATACTTCCCCGACGAGAGCGCGGGCGACGACCTTCAGGAACTGATGAAGATAGCCAATCACCGCAAGGACCAGAAGGCGGGACTGAAATATGCCCGCCAGATACTTGCAGAACCCAACGTGGCACCGATCCATAAAGGCAGGGCCTTGTTCCGTCTGAGCCAGTTCGCGTTCAACAAGAACAACAAGGAGCTTTACGACAGCATCTACAACGAGCTGATGAAGCTGAAGCAATCAGACGGCATCGCGGCTATCGAACCTATCGTAGAGGTGAACTACCAGATCATCAACGGCAACTATGACGAGGCACTGCGCCTCTGCAAGGGTCTCTCGCCCGAGAAGCAGGCGGAGCGCATGGCGGTGATTTACCATCGCATGGGTGACAACGACAAGGCATACGAGCAGATGGCGAGATTCAAGATGATCAACGACTCAATCGTGCTCGTATCACATGGCAACGTGGTGGCCAGCTGCTATGTGCAGATGAACAATGAGCGCATGAAGCTCGAGCAGAAGATGCTGGAGGATGAGAACGCGAAACTGAAGCGGCTGATTGGCTACACGCTTTTCGGAGCGATTGTAATCATCCTGATCCTTGTGCTCTGGCAGCACCATCTGCGCATCAAGCACCTGGAGAAGGAGAATGCCCAGCTGGACAAGGCTCGCCAACAAGCAGAAAAAGCCTTCGACATGAAGAACGAGTTTATCACACATATCACCGATGAACTGCGGGCGCCCCTGAACCCCATTGAGGGTTTCTCGGATATTCTGGGCACCAAGGAGTATGAGTTGCAGCCAGATGAGCGTGAGGAGTTGAGCCAGATGATCAAGAACAGCTCGAAACACATCACCAAACTCATCGACGAACTGGCGGAGCTTTCATTCTACGAGAGCAAGAAGTCGCTACCCGTTGACTATACCTTGTCGCCAAATCACCTTTGCAGGCTGATGGTCGACTCCATGCGCCCCCAATGCAAGCAGGGTGTCAGGATGTTCTTCGAGTCGGAACTAAGTGACGACTATGCGCTCCAAACCAACCAAGAGGCTTACGAAGCGTTGCTGAAGCATCTGATCAACAATGCGCTGAAGTATACTGACAAGGGTGTGATAACGGTGGCTTGCACAGAATATGGCGACATGGTACGCACGAGCGTTACGGATACGGGCAGGGGCATCGCACCAGAGCGTAGGGAACACGTGTTCGACACCTTCCGCGAGATGGGCGACAACGTGAAGCTCAACGGCCTCGGCCTGACTATCTGTAAGAGTATAGTGAAGCTGCTGGGCGGTAAGATCTGGCTCGACACCAGCTATACCGACGGCTCACGCTTCATTTTCGACCTGCCCCGGACGGCAAACCAGGACAAGTAGGAAGCACGCTGCCATGCCACGGTTTACTGGGCCGTGGCATGGCGGTATTCGAGTAACCTGTTGTGGTAGTCGGCCTGCGCCTCGGTGTGCTTGTCGCAGGCCTGCTGGTAGAGCATCTGCGCCTCGAGCAGGTCGCTCATCTTCGTGGTGCCTGCCTGGTAGAAGTTACGGTTGAGGCGCAGGTTCTCTTCTGCCTGCTGGATGCTATGCTGGGCCAGATCCATCTGCTTTCGTGCCTCCTCCACATCATTCCAAGCTTTCTGCATACGTATCTTCAGCAATTCAGAATTGTCGGCAAGCTGTGCCTCGGCCTTCTGCTGCTCTATCTGGCGGCGCTTGATGGCATGGGAGCCGCCCCACCAGCCTGATATGGGAATGCTGACCGTAGCGAAAACCATTCCGAAGTTGTGATTACGGTCTAACAGGTTGTGATAGTTGTAGCCAGCTCCGATTCCCACGGAGGGCAGGCTTTGACCTACCGCCATGTGCTTCTGTAGCCTGGCGGCCTCCACCTGCTTCTCAAGGAGCTGGTACTCGGGGAGGGCGGCCACCGAGGTTGGCAGGGAAGCTGGTGCTTCAACGCCGTCGCTACTTGGCGGATCGACGGCAAAGGAGCTGGAAGTGAGGCCACAATACTGGGCAAGCAACAGTCGCACTATGGCAATACCGTTCTGTAGTTTCAGCTTCTGACTGGCCACATCGTTCTGCCTGAGCTGAACCTGGAGCAAATCGTTACGCACGACGACACCGGCCTTCAGGGCAACCTCCACGTCCTTAGCGATATCAGCCAGAAGGGCCTCCACGGCGCAGACCGTCTTCATCTTCTCCTGCAGTGAGACGAGCTGCCAGAAATACTGCTCTGCTGTTTTCTCGACTTCGTTCTCAGAGAGTTGCAGCTGCAGTCGGCTGACATCCTCACCGACCTTGGCCAAACGATTGCCATTGACGATCTGTCCGCCTGCGAAGACAGGTTGCACGGCCATCACACTACCGATGACACCACTCTTCAGCATGGAGACGCTGATGGGATCGGACAGCGATGCCAATGCTTCGGGAGGAAACGACTTCTGCAGGGCAGCCCCCAAGGCAGACGGGATGTTTTCGGAGAGGCGGAGCTCGGTCTGGGCCATGCCCTTATTGGCATTAAACCAGAGTCCCGTGCCGCTGATGTTGGGGAAGTACTTGGTGAAAGCTTCCTTGCGCTGCTGGCGCGCAGCGTCGATACTTAGACGGGCACTGCGGATGGCTACATTGTGCTGGCGGGCAGAGTCGAGTATCTGCTCGAGGGTGTATGCGCTTTGGGCTGCGGCAGTGCCGCAGCATACTGAATATAAAATGACGGCTATGAATTTCTTCATGACTAACTATTTAGTACTTACTTTCCAATAAACAACGGGGAGCATGGTGACGACGAGGATGAGCGAGCCGATGCCACCGGCAAAGATGGTAACGCCTACAGGCATCCAGAACGATGACTGGGCAATAATCATCGGCACGACGCCGACGGCAGTAGTGGCCGTGGTGAGGAAGATAGGCACCATGCGGCGCTTGCCGGCATCGTAGGCCGCCTGGCGTACGGCCTCATTATAGGCCTGGCGGTCTACGGTCCAGTCTCCATACTCGGCTACATGCTTCTTGATCAGGTCGATGGCATGCTCGAAGATAAGGATCTCGTTACGCATGATCATTCCCATGAGGGTGATGAGGCCGAAGATGGAGGTAAGGCCGAGGGCACGGTTCATGAGTCCCAGCCCGACAAGGGCACCAGGAATCATCAGGGCGAGGGCCACCATGCAGACGGTGGTGACCCCATACTTCTTGAAGTTGAAGAGTAGGAAGAAGAACACGATGATCAGGGCGATGGAGATGCCGCCTATGATCTGCGGCATGGCTTCGTCGCCATATTCAATCTCGCCACCCACCTCACAGCGCACACCTTGAGGCAGCGTGATTTCCTGCTGCATGATCTCGGCGATGCGTTTTTCCACCGGGCCGGTGTAGACACCCTGCACGAACTGACCTGTGACGGTGATACAGCGCTGGCCAGCCCTATGTACGATGCGACTCTCGCTCCAAACGGGATGCACACTGGCTATATGGCGCAACGGGATGGTGCTGTTATTTCCTTCAAGGGCTGCCGACGACATGGTGACAGGCGTGGCGATGCCCAGGTTCTCAATGTCGGAATAGGTCATATCAGTCTTGTCCTTCACCACGATGGGCAATGCATAGTTACCCTCCCACACCTGTCCTATCTGCAGGTCGTTGGTGGAAGAAGAGAGGGCCAGCGAGGCTGTGGCACGGGTGATGCCGAGCTGTGACGAACGGATGGGGTCGAGCTCGACGTTGATGATGGGCGACGGCTGAAAATAGTCAGTGTGTACCCATTCCACCTCGGGCATCTGTCGCATACGTTCCATCAGGCTTTCCGCCACATGATGTAGCGAGTCAAGGTCATCCCCATAGAAACGGTATTCTAGTTCGGTGGGTTCCATATAGTCGAGCCGCTTGAACTTGACGTAGGCGTGGGGGAAGGCCTCTCCCAGTTGTGGCTGATACTGTGCCAGCAGGTCGAGCGTAGCCTGCTCGGAGCTGGTGTTGACGATAAACTGGGCAAAGTTACGACCAGCTATCTGAGGTGCGTAGGCATCCATGAACCGCGGTGAGGAACAGCCGATGAAGCTGGTGATGCTCTTGACGCGATCATCCCGCTGGAGTACATGCAGCACGGAGTCGGCCACGGCCTCTGTCTCCGCCAGACCCTTACCCTCCGGGAGGAAAATCTCCACGGCGAACTGGTCGCGGTCGGCATAAGGGAAGAGACGTATCTTCAGCGTGGGCAGGATGAGCAGCGAGAGCATGATGATGCCAACCCCGCCACCGATAGTCATCCAGGGATGGATGAAGGTGAAGTCAAGAGCTCGGTCGTAGGTCTTCTGCACCCACTTGGTGATGGCGTTGCCGTCAGTGCTTACCTTGCCGGGTTTGATGAGCCGTGTCTCCAGGAATGGGATGACGGTAACGGCAAGGAAGAGCGACACCATGAGGTTGATGGTGATGGTCCTGGGGAAGTCCTGCATTGCGTCGAGAAACATGCCCTTCAACGTGATGAGGAAGGGGAAGAAGATGGCACAGATGCAGATGGTGGCCAGCATCATCGGCATGAAGTACTGCTTGGCAGAGTCGATGGCGGCCTCCTTGGGTGGGTAGCCCTTGTTCAGGTATTCCAGATAGCCGTCGATGACCACGATGGAATTGTCGACCACCATTCCAAGCACGACGATGAGTGCCGCCAGAGTAATGATGTTAAGCTCGATGCCAGCCATGTACATGATGGCCACGGAGACGAAGGTGCTCAAGGGAATGGTGATGGCGGCGACAATGGCTGAGCGCAGGGGGAAGAGCACCATCATGACAACGATGATAATTGCCATAGCCACGAGCAGGTCGCGCAGGAAGTTGCTGACGCTGAGGGCCACCACCTTCGGCTTGTCGGCGATACGCGTCAGGTTCACGTCGGCGGGCAGCTCGTTCTGGCGGAACTCATCGAGCACATGGTCAACCTCATGGCCATACTCTACCACGTTGTTGCCTGGCGTCATCTCCAAAGATAGCAGCAGACAGGGATGTCCGTCCTGCTCTATACGGCTGGCAGCCTCGTCGTACTCACGTACCACGCGGGCCACGTCCCTCACACGGGCCAGCTTGCCGGTGACTGGGTCACTGAAGATAATCTGGTTGGCTATCTCCTCCTCGCTGTTCTCCGTGTTCGCGATATGGATAGGCACCTGCTGGTCGTCATCACTGATACTACCGCTGATGGTGGTCAGCCCCTGTGCCTGCAGGCGCGAGAACAGAAGCTGCTGCCCGATGCCGTAGGCCTGCAGGCGCTGACGGTCCACGTAGAGACTGATTTGCTCCTTCTGCTCTCCGAAGAGCTTGACATTAGCTACCGAGGGGATGCGCCGCAGTCGGTCGGAGAGATGGTCGCTGTAATCTTTCAGCTCACGATAGCTGCGCTGGGCACTCTCGATGGCGATGAGCAGGGCGGAGGTGTTGCCGAAGTCATCATTGACGATGACGGCGAGCACTCCTGCCGGCAGCGACGTCTTGAAGCTGTTGATTCCATGCTTGATCTTGCTCCACACCTCGTCCTTGTTGTTGACGTCATCATTGAGCCTCACCATAGTGATGCAAAGCCCGTTCTGCGAGGTGGTGGTGGTCTTCAGACGGTTCACCTCGCCAAAGGTGAAGAGGTAGCGCTCCAGCGGACGGGCCACCTGCTCCTCCACTTCCTCGCTGGTGGCTCCTGGATAGGCAGCTATCACCACGCCCTGACGAATCGTGGCATGCGGGAACTCATCCTTCGGCATGACATACATGCCATAGATGCCCAGTATGAACAGGATGCCGATGATGAGCAGAGATATCGAATAATGTTCCAATGGCCACTTGAGCCAGTTCATCCTATCTTGCATCATAATAAATTAAGGTGTAAATATGAACTAATATACCACTTTCGTGCCTTCACTCAGTTTCTGATAGCCCTCCGTCACGACGCGCTGGCCAACGCTCAGACCGTCGGTGATGGCAATATGATTGCCCATGGTGCTACCCACGCTGACATTCGTACGGTGGGCTGTTCCGTCTCGGCCTACCGCCCAGACGAACATCTTGCCGTCGGCCGACTTCTGTACAGCCGTTACCGGCAACGACTTGGCGCTGATAGTCTGGGATCCAGAGGTGATGAACCTCACATTGGCCACCATGCCCGGCAAAAGCTTGCGGTCGGGGTTCTGTAAGTTGATACGGACGTCATAGGTGTGGGTAAGTGCATCAGCCACGATGCCTTTCTCAATATGACCGCCCCGCGCCTCCTTGCCTACTGCCTCCACCTTGATGGTCGATGAGGTGTTGCTGCTGATCCCTTCCATGTCGGCCTCTGGAATGGCCACCTTCACCTTGATGCTGCTGATGTCGAGGAGCGTCACGACGGCCTGTGAGGGCATGGCCGTTTCACCGGCTTTCACCAGCTTCTTCCCTACGATGCCGGCTACGGGAGCCGTCAGGCGACAGTCGGCCAGGTTTTTCCTGGCAATCTCCAACTGCGATCTGGCTTGTGCCACCTTGCTCTGTATCTCCACCCACTGCACCTCGGGCAGCGAACCGTTGTCGTGCAGCATCTGATAGCGCGCCAGGGCATCGCTGGCCTGAGCCATCGTGGCCTCAGCCCCACTCAACAGGTTACGCGCCTGTGTATCGTCCATCTCTGCAAGCAGCTGCCCTCGACTCACGGCCTGCCCCTCACTGACAAGGACGCGCCTGACGACTCCCATGCCTGTAAAACTGACGGCGGTGGCTTCACGTTCCTCCACGATGCCAACATAGTCCTGGGCATAGTCGTTAAAGTCCGGCCCCACCAGCTGGGTCTTTACCCGTATAGGTGCCTTGGTGGCACCAGCCTTCTTCTCACTACAGCTGCAAACGGTCAATATTATAGCCAGCAGCATCATCGTAATCGTTGTTCTCATATTCATTGATAGGTGTAGATAATCGGTTTCGAGTGCAAATTTGGCAATTTTTCTGCAAACAGCCTTGTCCCATTTCTCCTTATTATATGTTAATATTTCCTTTTCTATGTAAAAAACGCACGGGATTGGTCTATTACATATCCTATTTGTCGAAAAAAAGTCCCACCTTTGCACAAAAATACAAGCAAGATGCAACGCGGAGAAGTAACTTTGCAGTCGATTGCTGCCGACGAGAACCTCAGGGTGGGCTATTCCGACGAAGACATTGCCATCATCGACAATGTCAGGAAACTCGTAGAGCCAGGGAGTGCCCACGTGAAGATGAACCTGCTTGCCATCTGTACCAACGGACGGGCACAAGGCATCATGAATGGACAGCCGATGACGCTGAAGAAGAACCAGGTGGCCATCTTTCCGTCGAACATGACGGTGACCGACTTGATGGTCAGTCCCGACTTCGAGCTGAAGGCCATGTTCTTTACCAGCCGCATCCTGCAGAGCTTCCTGCGCGAGAAGATGGCCCTGTGGAACGAGATGCTATATGTACACCGCATGTACCTGGTGACGCTCAGCGAGGAGGACATCGCCTATTTCACACATTTCTACGAGATGCTGCGCATGGTCGTCGGCTCTGGCAGGCGGAATCCCTTCCAGACCGAGGTGGTGCAGTCGCTGCTGCGCTCTGCCTTCCTGGCCCTCTGCGGGCGTCTGAAGGAGATGCTGCCAACGACTGATATGAAACCTGTTTATCCGGAGGATTCCACGACGGCTGCCAAGGGTTACCCGAGCGTGTCGCCATACTTCCAGCGATTCCTCGACCTGCTCAGCAGCAGCAGCGTCAAGCACCGGTCGGTGGAGTCGTATGCGGCCGAGCTCTGCATCTCGCCAAAGTATCTCTCCGTCATCTGCAAGCGGTGCTCGGGGAAGACTGCCAACGAGTGGATCACCGAGCACGTCATAGAGGATATCCGTTACTACCTGAAGCAGACCGACCTGAGCATCAAGCAGATCTGCGACCGCCTCGGATTCCCTAACTCCTCTTTCTTCGGCAGGTATGTCAAAGACCATTTCGGCATGCCACCCTCGCAGTTCAGAAACCTGTAGGATGAGCACCCGCGACACCATCAGAACGAAGATTGCCGGAGCCGCTGCCCTGCTGTATGGCATGGTGGCTGCCACAGCGGCGAGTGCCCAGACGGCGCATCGCGACACGGTGACCAGTCGGACCCACCACCTGCGGGAGGTGACGGTGACAGAGAGCCGGCGCCAGCAGGCCCTCAGGAGTACCGCTCCGCTCTTTATGCTCGACAGGGCACAGATGCTTACTCTCGGCGTGACCGACATGGCCGACGCCCTCCACCGCATCCCAGGCGTCACCCTGCGCGACTACGGCGGTGCGGGCGGCATGAAGACGGTATCCGTGAGGGGCTTCGGCGCGAAGCACACGGGAGTCAGCTATGACGGCGTGATGCTGAGCGACTGCCAGAGCGGCGAGATAGACCTCTCGCGCTACAGCCTCGACAACGTGGCACGGCTCTCGCTCGTCATTGGCGACAACGACGACATCTTTATTCCTGCCCGCCAGGCCTCGGTACCAGCACTGCTCAACATACAGACCATCGGCATGCCCACGGACGACACCACTCCCCACCTGAAGGCCCAGCTACGAGCCGGCTCATTCGGGTTCGCCAGCCCCTTCCTGCGCTATGAGCACAGCCTCTCCAGGAACCTTGCCCTCGCGGCAACGGGCGAGTACACCTATGCCAGGAACGACTATCCCTATGAAATACGAAACGTAGGCCAGACCGTCAGCGACCGGCGCACGAACAGCCGCATGAACACCGGCCACGGCGAACTGAGCTTCGTGTGGCAGGCCGACACCTTCAACCGCCTGAGCGGGAAGGTGTATTACTACGACAACGACCGGCAGCTGCCAGGACAGGTGCGCTACTATACGAACGTCAACAAGGAGACGCTCCGCGACCGCAACTTCTTCTCCCAGCTGCAGTATCTGACCCACAACCGGGGCGGGTGGTCGCTGAAGATGCACGCCAAGTTCAACTGGAACGCCTCGACCTACAAAGACCCTCTGACACCCAACGCCGCTAACGATGCCAGCTACTGGCAGCGCGAGGCATACGCTTCAGCGGCACTGCTCTACGTGCCCTCCGGGCAGTGGGCCTTCGACTACTCCGCCGACTACAGCTTCAACAACCTCAACAGCTCGGCGGCACGTACCGTCGATAACCGCCCCTATCGCCACACCGTGCTGCAGAGCGCCACCGCGAAATACCGAGGCCGGCGACTGACGGTGCTGGCACGACTGCTCCACTCCCTCTACCTCAACGATGCCCCCACGGGCGAGAGTGCCCGCAACATGCGTCGGCTATCCCCCTCCATATCGCTGTCGTACCGCCTGATCGGCGACGAGGCGCTTTATGTCAGGGCTTCGTATAAGAACATCTTCCGCGCGCCCACCTTCAACGAGAGCTATTACTTCCACTATGGCAGCACAGACCTGCGGCCCGAGAGCACCGAGCAGCTCAACGTGGGTATCACCCACCGCCTGGCAACAACGGCATTCCGACTGCAGTGGACACTCGACGGCTACTACAACCGCGTCAGCGACATGATCGTGGCCATACCTTATAACATGTTCGTGTGGACGTGCGTCAACGTGGGCAAGGTCAGCACCATCGGTGCCGACCTCACGGCCAGCTGCGAGTGGCCCCTGGCAGAAGACCAGCGGCTGGAGCTTCAAGGCTGCTACAGCTACCAGCAGGCAGAGAACCGCACGAACGCCGATTCGCCCTACTACGGCTATCAGATAGCCTATCTGCCGAAGCACTCGGGCAGCATCGCCCTGGGGTGGGAGAACCCCTGGGTCTCGCTATCCCTCCACGGAGCGGGCATCAGCAGCCGATGGGCTAACAACAATCACTACGAAGGCACCCAGATTGCAGGCTACTGGGACACAGGACTGACCCTCTGGCACACCTTCGGCTGGAAGCGGCAGCAACTGGAGGCGCGCCTCGACGTGAAGAACCTTTTCGACCGGCAGTACGAGATCGTACGCTTCTACCCGATGCCGGGACGCAGCTGGCAAGTATCAGTGAAATATCAACTTTAATCCATTTATAAACAAGCAAAACATGAGAAAGTATCTTTCAAACTTGGCCGTCATGCTGGCAGGTGCAACACTCCTGGCCAGCTGTCTCAGCAATGACAACAACAACGGCAACAATCAGCAGCAGGTAACCGTCACCAAGGGAGCCTACATCATCAACAACGGCAACAGCTACAGCGGCATCGACGGAAGCCTGACCTTCCTCGACTATACCGGCTCGACCATCAAGGCGGAGCAGGGTGTCTACCAGCGCGGCAACGGGGCCAGCCTGGGCAACACGCCCAACGACATCATCGCATACGGCGACAAGCTCTACATCGTCGGTTCGGGCGAGAACACCATCTTCGTCGTAGACAAGAAGACGCTGAAGCAGCTGCCTAACGGAAGGGTCAGCACCACTGCGCTGCTGGGCGAGGCTGAAGGCAACTCGCCGCGCCGACTGACTGCCTACAACGGGCTGGTTTACTTCACCACCTAC
>Ga0326513_10003631_pt1 | contig 11164 bp, 9 predicted proteins | sample 2_2465_0518_D_FD_203654 | JGI IMG/M metagenome (GOLD analysis project Ga0326513, IMG submission 203654) | Bovine rumen microbial communities from UC Davis, California, United States - 2_2465_0518 | ecosystem: Host-associated > Mammals > Digestive system > Stomach > Rumen | place: USA: California... | reverse complement strand
TTTTATATAACAAATTCGATCAAAATACCTGACGATACATTACACTTTGGTAATGATGCTGGTAGGATTATAGCATCCTATGTTGTTAAAGCGGACAGACAGCTATGGAGACGTATCTGCTCGATAGTGGATATTGATTTTAGGTAACACATCGGGAGCAGTTGCTCCCTTTTTTGGCATAAAAACGCGTGAAAAACCTATGCTATAATGAAACTACAAACTTTTATATTTCATTATAGGAGGTGTTAATATGGTAGATGTAAAAATCGATTTATCAAAAAAGACAGAAGAAGAGGTTATGGCTTTGATCGAGGATCTTACGCATTATGTTGATATTTTATCCGCAACCAAAGTAATTAAAAAGTTTAGAAACGGAATAGGATATTATGATGAAAGATATGATGGTGAGCTTGCGATCAAAGAATTTAACAAATGTATTGTTAAGTATTGTGAATCAAATTACGTCGATGGACTGAATGAAAATGAAAATGAACAGGATGAGTTTATTTAACACATTGGGAGCGATTGCTCCCTTTTTTGGCTTGAAAGGAGGTGAAAACGAGATGACTAATAGAGAAATTGAGAAATGTAAGAAAAATTACTTACATTGGCTGTATTTTGACATATTAGACGGTCCAGAAGGCCGTTTTAAGGCCTTTAAACGGCTTTTTAAGACGCTTTTGAGCATTCCGTATAGGTGGGTACACCCTATGGATGAAAATCGTTGTAAGGATGGTTTAGCGATGCGAGAGGATTATTGCAGCGAATATGGGTATGAAATTGATGATATTTTGGGGGATTGTAGCGTTTTGGAGATGCTAATTGCCCTATCATATAGGATGGAAAAGGATATTATGGCCCCTGCAGTGGGTAAATTTGACTGTTTTAGGTGGTTTTGGGGCATGATTGAGCACTTAGAATTGGACGATTTTGATGAAAATGGGTACGACGAGGGCTGGATTTACTCGATAATCGATAGATTTTTAGATCGTAAGTACGATAAAAATGGCGAAAATGGTGGATTATTTCCATTACATTTTTGTAAGAAAGCAGCTTACGAAATGGAGGTTTGGGATCAAATGAACGAATTTTTGGTCGAAAATTGGGTCTGAGGGACAAGATATTGTGCAAATTCTTACATTTTTGAAAAAATGTAAGAAAAATGTAAGAAAAATGTAAGGCCCAGAAAGCCCGAAAAATCGTTGTTTTTAGCACTTTTTTACTTAAATATTACATTCTTACATTTTTTTTTCAATGAGAGCTATAAATAAAAATTTTTATATAAAAATAAATAAAAAATATTTTGTAAGATGTAAGATGTAAGATTTTCACCTAGAAAGGAGAGTGATCAAGAAAATGCGTGATTTTCTTAAAATAGAGCTAAAATCTAAGTCTTCAGGCACTGGAAGAGACAAAAAGTACTATTTAGCTATACATCCGGTATTTGACATCAATGGTGAGAATGTCATGAAAAAAGGTGGTCAATTCTATGCTTTTTTGCAAGAAGACGGGTTTTGGAACACAAATCCTTCTGATTTTTACAAATATATAGATAGTAAGATCTATAAATACCGGGATGAACATTATGAAAAGAATGATTCTGGAATTTATATTGATGGAACAGGTCAAGAAGTGATATGTGATACACTAGATAACAGCGACTCTAATATTTTGATACAATTCAATAGATGGATGGCTAATCTAGCACCAAATCACAACTTTGTACCGTTAGATTCTGATTTGACATTTAAGAGTGACGTGGTTTTACCGGAGTATTATCGTTCTAAGACTCTTCCATATGACATTAAGCCTGGAAGTATCGAAGCATACGAAAAGTTGATAGGAACTTTATATTCTCCAAGTGAGAAACAAAAGATAGAATGGGCTATTGGATCAGTGTTAGCAGGAGATAGTAAGGATATTGAGAAGATAGTAGCATTCTACGGACCACCAGGAAGTGGTAAGTCAACTGTGCTAGATTTGATCAAATTGATATTTGATGGGTATTGGAGTGTGTTCATAGCAAGTGAGTTAGCAAGCAAATCAAGTCAGTTTGCAACAGCATTGTTAAAAGATAACCCATTAGTAGCAATTCAGGATGATGGGTCGTTGGCTAAGATTGATTCTCCTGCTATAAACGAGATAGTCAGTCATAAGGATATTGTAGTTAACGAGAAGAATACGAAACAGTATACTATTCATGCTAACACTATGCTATTCCTTGCCACAAATGAACTAATCGATCTTCATGATACAAATCTTGGATTAAGCAGAAGACTTCTTGATATTTATCCAAGTGGTGAGAAGTTGCCTGTAGCTGAGTATAGAACCTTGAACGAGCAAATGAAGTATGAGCTCGGGGCGATAGCTCAGCATTGCTTGGATGTGTATAATGAATTAGGTAAGGAAGCTTATATTGAGTATAGGCCAAATCAAATGATTAAGAAAGTCAATTATCTCAACAATTTTATATTTGACAACTTTGAGAGGTTGGCTGAGAATGATCCGATTAAGTTGACTACTTTATATTCTTGGTATAAAGATTATTATGAAGAGTCTGGTCTTGGGTATCCTCCAAAGAGATTAATATTTAAGGAACAGGTTAAAGAGTATTATACTAATTTTGAGGAAGTTAAGTATATCGATGGCAAGACTCACAGAAATGTGTATTCAGGTTTCAAGAGAGAAATGTTCGAGTATACCCCTGATCAAGTTGTTAAGAATAATGATATTCCAGAATGGCTTAATTTGGATAAGACTGAGTCGTTGTTAGATGATGTTTTAAAAGACTGCAAAGCACAGTATGCTAATGATGATGACAAGCCAATGTACAAGTGGGATAATGTAACAACATTCTTAGCAGGCTTAGACACTTCAAAGACTCATTATATTTTAATGCCTGGCGATCATATAGTAATTGACTTTGATTATAAGAATTCTGCGGGTAAGAAAGATAGTCGAAAGAATCTTAGAGAAGCTGCTAAGTTTCCACCAACATATGCTGAGTTTAGTAAGTCTGGTGGAGGATTGCATTTACATTATATTTATGATGGAGATATTACCGAACTAGCAAATAGAATTAATCCTGATGTAGAGATTAAGAAGTTTGTCGGTAATTCATCTTTAAGAAGAAAGCTATCAAAGTGTAATGATATTCAGATAGCTAAAATTAATGGCGATGTTTTACCAAAAAAGAAAGGAGGAAAAACTATGTTGAATTTCGATGGCTACAAATCTGAGAAAGCCTTGATGAAAGGTATCGAGGATTGTTTGGCCAAGAAGCATCATGGAGCTACAGCTCCCGAAGTAAATTTTATATTTAAGATGTTAGAAGATGCTTATGATTCTGGACTGTCTTATGATTTGACTCCGATGCGTCCTAGGATATTAGGATTTGCTTTGAAGAGTACTAATCAAAAGGCAAATTGTATTAAGTTGGTGAACAAGATGAAGTTCAAGTCAGAGGATCGAGAAAGACAGATCCTTGATGAGAATGGAAAACCATTGATATTTTTCGATTGTGAGGTATTCCCTAATTTGTTCTTAATCAACTGGAAGAAAGCAGATACAAATAAAGATAAGTATCCAGTTGTTAGGATGATTAACCCGACACCAGATGCTGTAGAGGATTTGGTTAAGTCTGGTAGATTGGTTGGGTTTAACTGTAGACGTTATGATAACCACATATTGTATGCCAGGATGATGGGATATTCTAATATTGAATTGTATGATCTTAGTCAGAGGATTATATCTGGCAGCAGAAATGCTTTCTTTGGTGAAGCTTACAATCTTAGTTATACTGACGTCTACGATTTTGCAAGTAACCCGAATAAGAAGAGTCTTAAGAAATGGGAGATCCAATTGGGATTACATCATGAAGAGTTAGGATTACCATGGGATAAACCAGTAGACGAATCAAGATGGGAAGAAGTAGCAAAGTATTGTGATAATGATGTTATATCTACTGAAGCTGTATTTAATCATTTAAAAGGAGATTTCACAGCAAGAAAGATATTAGCATTGTTATCTGGTTTGTCAGTTAATGACACCACTAATAGCCACTCCAAGAAAATTATATTTGGCAATGATAAGAATCCGCAGAGTGAATTCGTATACACAGATCTTAGTGAAATGTTTGAAGGATACGAATTTGATAATGGTAAGAGCACTTACAAAGGAGAGGCAGTTGGAGAAGGTGGATATGTTTGGTCGATACCAGGTATATATGCTAATGTTATAACATTTGATGTAGCATCTATGCATCCGTCTAGTATAGAAGCCTTAAATCTGTTTGGTACAAGATACACAAAGAGGTTTAGTGAACTTAAGCAAGCCAGAATATTCATAAAGCATGACAAAGTTGATAATCTTCTTGATATTCTGGATGGTAAACTCGAACCTATTGTGAAAGAAGTTAACAGTGGAGAAGCTGACTATACTCTTAGTGATTTGTCTACAGCATTGAAGACAGTAATTAATTCTGTTTATGGTTTGACATTTGCTAAATTTGACAATCCGTTTAAAGATCCACGTAACATTGACAATATAGTTGCTAAGCGTGGAGCATTGTTTATGGTAGATCTTAAGTTAGCATGTATTGAGAGGGGTATGATACCCATACATGTTAAGACGGATTCTATCAAGATTGTAGATCCATCTGAAGAAGAAAAACAATTTATATTTGACTTTGGTAAGAAGTATGGATATGATTTTGAGATTGAATCCGAGTATGAAAGGATTTGTCTTGTAGACAAAGCAAATTATGTAGCAAGAACAATTGATGGTAAATGGACCGCAACTGGTGATACGTTTAGACGTCCTTACATTTTCAAGAATCTTTTTAGCAAAGAAGATATGGAGTATAGAGATTATTGGGAAACAAAGGAAGCTAATAAAGGTGAATTATATTTGGATTTCAACGAAGATCTCGAAGAAGATCAACATGCTTATCAGTATATTGGTAAGACAGGAGCATTCGTACCATTTAAACCAGGATGTGGTGGTGGTCTGTTGATGACTAAACGAAATGATAAGTTTGTCGCTACAACAGGTACAAAAGGATATCGTTGGATGGATGTTGAGGTTGTGGAGAATCTTAACAGACAGAGCGATATTGATATTCAGTATTATGATGCTGAAATAGAAAAAGTAAAAGAAACTATAAGTGAATTTGGAGATGTGGATCAGTTCTTAGATGATAACGTGACATTGGTTAATAATATTGTTGAGCGTCCTTTAGGATCTGATGATCTGATCCCATTCTTTCAAACAAATATACAGGAGGTAAAGAAAAATGGCTAAGGAGAACAAAACAAAAAAGCAGGTAGTACCCAATGTAACAATCGAAGGAGCAAGAATACTGTTCCGTAACTTCAGAGGTGAAGCGTCTACCTACAATGCAAAAGGTAGACGTAATTTCTGCGTTATACTCGATCCTGATCTTGCATTCAAATTGAGTGGTGATGGGTGGAATGTAAAAACACTTAAACCAAGAGACGAAGAGGATGAGCCTCAGTCATACATGCAGGTCAAGGTTGTGTATGGATCTAGGCCTCCGAAGATTGTGATATTGTCAGGGAACAGCAGAACAGAAGTTGATGAGGAAACTGTTGGTATGCTTGACTGGGCCGAGATAGAGAATGTAGATCTCACAATACGTCCTTACGAGTACGATGTAAATGGCAGAACTGGTATATCTGCATATTTGAAGAGTATGTATGTTACTCTTGTGGATGATTATCTCGAGCAGAAGTATTCTGATTGTGAGCATCATATATGCAATCATGACTGTGCTAATTGTAAAGAATGTAACGAGCTCCCAGTAATGGATGATTGATTTATATCCTCATCAGCTGAAAGCCATTAAAAGACTTAGATGCGGCTCTATATTATGTGGCGGTGTTGGTAGTGGTAAATCTCGTGCATCCCTCGCATACTATTTTTGTGAAGTGTGTGGGGGAAGCATCGGGATTAATGGCGAAGGCGAATATGAAGACATGGCAGATCCAAGAGATTTATATATTATTACGACAGCTAAGAAAAGAGACTCTTTAGAATGGGATGATGAGCTCGTACTATTTGCATTAAAGAGAGGTCGTAATCCTAATGGAGTATTAGTAACCATTGACTCTTGGAATAACATTAAGAAGTACAAAGATACTTATGGTGCCATGTTTATATTTGATGAGCAAAGAGTTGTGGGGTATGGAGCTTGGACTAAATCGTTTCTTAACATTGCTAGAAAGAATCATTGGATATTATTGTCAGCTACACCAGGAGACACATGGTCTGATTATATTCCTGTATTCATAGCTAATGGATATTTTAGAAACAAGACAGACTTTACAAGAAAACATGTCGTGTATAGCCCGCATACAAATTACCCACAAATAGACAGATACATAAATACTGGTCCTTTAGTTAGATTTCGTAATGATATTCTGATCGATATGAAATTTGCTAGAACTACAGAAAGACATAAAGTAATAATCAATACAAACTATAGTAAAGATGCTTATAGAAGAATCTGGGTTGATCGTTGGAACATATATGAAAACGAACCAATACCAGAACAAGGAAAGCTTGGATATTTACTTAGAAGAGTGGTTAATTCTGATCCGGACAGAATAGCCAAACTTGCTACTCTTCTTAGTGATCATCCTAAGTGTATTATATTCTATAACTTCACATATGAGTTGGATATTTTAAGATCAACTTGTGAATCACTTGATATACCATATACTGAGTGGAATGGCGAAAAACATGAATCTATATTGGGTACTGACGAATGGGCTTATTTAGTTCAGTATTCGGCTGGGGCAGAAGGTTGGAATTGCGTTACCACGGACACAATGATATTTTACAGCCAAAGTTACAGCTATAAGATGACTGAACAAGCTATGGGAAGAATAGATAGAATCAATACACCATATAAAGATCTTTACTATTATATTTTGAAATCCAAAGCACCTATAGATTTGGCAATAGCTAGGTCTCTGGCTAATAAGAGAAACTTCAATGAGAGTCGATTTATAAAAAATTCGTAAAAATGCGATTCGCGTGAAAAACACGTGCTCTAATGAGAAGAAAGAGAGTAGCGGCGCTATTTTCTACAACTTCTCTAACTTTTTTCGAAAGGAGTGATATTTATGCGAGAAGCTGAATACCAATCCAAACTAAAAAAGACTATAGAAAAGCGACTCCCAGGGTGTGTTGTATTGAAGACGGATCCTAGTCAGAGACAAGGCATGCCAGATCTATTGATATTGCATAATAATAGATGGGCTGCTTTGGAAGTGAAGAGATCAGAAAAGGCAACTAAAAGACCCAATCAGGAATATTACGTCGATAAGCTTAATAACATGTCTTATTCGTCATTTATATTTCCTGAAAACGAATCGGAGGTGCTAAATGCTATGGAACGATCATTCGAAACTTGAAGGCATGCATGCCACATTTGGGGCAAGCCAGTATCACTGGATAAATTATGATACTGATAAAATGATTCAGGTTTTCAGAAATAATAAAGCGAAGCAATTAGGAACCGAGTTGCATGCTCATGCTGCCAATTGTATCAAGTATCGTACAAAGCTTAAAGGTAGACAAACCTTGGCCTTGTATGTAAATGATGCTATTGGATATCGTATGCAACCGGAACAAGTTTTATATTATTCTCCTTATTTCTTTGGTACAGCAGATGCTATATCTTTTAATGAGCGGAAGAAAGAATTAAGGATACACGATCTTAAAACTGGTGTAGGAAAAGTATCCTTCCATCAGTTAGAGATATACGCTGCTTTGTTCTGTTTAGAGTACAAATACAAGCCTGGTGAAATTGATATTTGTCTACGAATCTATCAGAATGACGATTTTATGGAGGGACATCCAACTGCAGAGGATATCGCTCCTATAATCGATAAGATTGTAACATTCAACAAAATCTTAATGGAAGAAGGAGATGATATTTAATGAGCGATTACCTCATGCACAAAGGTACACCACACGAAGGAAACACACCTCATTCTGGTCGTTACCCATGGGGTAGCGGAGAACATGCGTTCCAAAGACTAGATGACGGATTTACTCGTATGGTACGCAATCTCCGTAAGCAGGGATTGTCTGATGAAGAGATAGTTAAAGGTCTTGGGTTAACAAGCCTTAAACATCTTCACGAAAGAGAGGCAACAGCCAAAGTTGTAGCTATGAGAGAAGCCGGTAAATCTGTAAAAGAAATTTCAGAAGAAACCGGTTTGAAAATGGAGGTTATCCGAAACAAGATAACCATGGCTAGAGAATACAATCGTAATATCATCAGAAAGAAGTGCCAAGAACTTGCTGAAAAAGGTATTGGTGCTACAGAAGGTGGTAAAATACTTGGTATTCCCGAGTCTTCATTTAGAACATATTTAAATGAGGCTATAGCCGAAAGATCCAACAAAACTACAGAAATAGCTGGATTGCTAAAAGATGAGTTCAAAACAAAAGATTATATTGATATTGGTGGAGGTTCTGAGCATACATTCAATTGTTCAGAAACAAAACTAAAAGCTGCAGTACAGATGCTCGAAGAAGAGGGATACGAAAAGTATAACGTATATGTAGAGCAGATGGGTATTGTTGGTCAGAAAACCACTGTAAAAGTATTAGCTCCTCCGGGTACAAAGATACAAGATATTTACGACAATATCGAAGGTATTAAACCCATAGGAAAGAACAAAGTGGTTAATGATGACGGACAGATAACAAAATTAGGATTAGAGCCATTTACTTGTATAAAAGACAAGAGAATAATGGTTAGATATGGTGATGAAGGTGGAAAGCTTAAAGATGGCGTCATCGAGCTTCGTAGAGGAGTTGATGATATTTCATTAGGTCGCGCTAACTATGCCCAGGTCAGAATAGGAGTCAATGACAAGTATTATATGAAGGGCATGGCTATTTATGGCCAAGATAAGGATTTTCCACCTGGCATTGATATTATCTATAATTCTAATCGTGTTAAAGGTACACCACTATTCGAAAACCCTACTGGTGGAGAGACAGTATTCAAGAAAATGAAGACTGATGAAGCTAATCCGTTTGGTACATCCATCAAATCTTCTTCCGAACTGGTCTATACACAAAAGAAGGGCTCAGCCATAAACATAGTGAATGAGGAAGGTGACTGGGATCATTGGAGTAGAACTCTAGCTTCCCAGTTTCTTTCCAAACAACCATTGGAGTTGGCAAAGAAGCAGCTTAAGATCTCCTATGCAGATAAGCTTGGCGAATTAGACGACATAAGAAAGATTAACAACCCTACACTTAAAAAGCAGATGCTACTGGACTTCGCAGAAGACTGTGATGCCTCCGCCGTGCACTTAAAAGCTGCCGCCCTGCCTGGACAAGCAGCAAAGGTAATACTTCCTTCTCCATCCTTACCAGATGGGCAAATCTATGCGCCTCATTTGAAGAATGGAGAAAGAGTGGTACTAGTTAGGTACCCTCATGGTGGACAGTTTGAGATACCGGAACTAGTAGTAAACAACAACCATGTAGCATCTAAAAGAACGTTTGGTAATTTAAGAGATGCTGTAGCTATAAACTTAAAGGCTGCTCAGCAGCTATCAGGAGCCGATTTTGATGGCGATACAGCAGTCGTTATACCTGTAACTAGAAATGGTCGTAGAATTGTTAATGTACAGACACAGAAGCCTCTAGAAGGCTTAAAAGACTTTGATACTGGTATCTATGCGTTTGAGAACCCTAATGAATCTCAAATACTAAAAGGTTCCACAAAACAAAGAAAAATGGGCGAAACGACTAATCTAATTACCGATATGACAATAAAAGGTGCTCCTCCTGATGAAATAGCTCGTGCTGTTAAGCATTCTATGGTTATTATAGATGCTGAAAAACATAAGCTTGACTATAAAAAGTCTTATAAAGACCAGAATATTAAAGAGCTTAGAGAGCGTTATCAGGTAGAAAGAGATGAAAACGGTAAAAAGGTTGCTGGTGGTGCAGGAACCATCATATCAAGAGCTAAATCTGAGTATCGAGTTCCTAAACGCTATTCTACAAGACATATAGACCCAAAAACAGGTAAATGGATCTATAAAGAGAATGAAAAGACGTATACTAACAAAAAGGGTGAAGAAGTTAAGTATACTATGAAGTCCACTAAGATGGCTGAAGCAGACGATGCATTTGAACTTGTGTCGGCTATGCGTAAACCAATGGAAATAGCTTATGCTCAATATGCAAATAGTCTTAAATCATTAGCTAATGAAACAAGAAAAGAAGCATTTAAAGTAAAAGAAACAGAAGTTAACAAAACAATGGCGAAAAAGTATGAAAAAGAAGTTAAAAGTCTTAAATCTAAACTTCGTATTGCTGAAGAAAATCGTCCAAGAGAAAGACAAGCACAGATCATAGCTAATGAGACTTATTTGGAGCGCACAAGAGATGCTGATCGTGATCTCGATAACGAAGATAAAAAGAAAATAAGAGGACAAGCGCTTGCTAGAGCTCGTGTTTTAGCTGGAGCTAAAAAAGAACCAGTTGTGTTTACTGATAAAGAATGGGAAGCCATTCAGTCAGGTGCAGTTCCTAAGACAACACAAACAAAATTGTTTAAAAATGCTGATCCTGATAGATTGAGGAAGTTAGCAACACCAAAAGAGAGTGTTTCTAAGGTTACACCAGGAATGATAGCTAGAATTAAAGCAATGGCCGGAAACTCAGCTTATACAATTTCTGATATAGCGCAAGCTCTTGGAGTCTCAACGTCAACAGTTTCCAAGTACATGAAATGATAAGAAAGGAGTGATCATATGGAAGATGACGTTATGCTCAGCACAATCGACAATCCATACAATCCTTTCACAAATTGGGATGAATGGTTGGCGTACGACATAGCAATGGGTCATCAAACGTGCGAATACCTTGCGAAAGTCTGTTTTACATCTGATTCTTTGTCAGAAGCAGACCAAAAGTGGGATGAAAGCCAAGCAATTGACAAAATTGTTAAAGATGATCCTTTTGGAATATATATCAAAGTTACTAAAAATATGGGTGAAAACGGCAAAATGGCGTGTGATGGTCAAAAATACGGTATACCTGTGCCTGTTTTCGATTAAAGACATAGAGGGGGGTCCATTTCAAGTACTCCCCCCTCCTTTAT
>Ga0326513_10003628_pt1 | contig 11168 bp, 8 predicted proteins | sample 2_2465_0518_D_FD_203654 | JGI IMG/M metagenome (GOLD analysis project Ga0326513, IMG submission 203654) | Bovine rumen microbial communities from UC Davis, California, United States - 2_2465_0518 | ecosystem: Host-associated > Mammals > Digestive system > Stomach > Rumen | place: USA: California... | reverse complement strand
TTTGAGACGAAACTTCATGAGCTGCTCGACCCTGTAGTGGTGGCCTCAAAAGTGACTATCAACAACAAGCAGGTCATCACCCAATATAACAACGCCCTCGATGCCTTCCTCCTCTCGCTGAAACTGAAACTTGGCGTGTTCACTCGTCTGCAACCCACAGGCTTCAATGTACGGGATTTCTTGAATGCGAAGGCAAAGGCAGTGCTGGATGAAGTGAAAGTGGAAGATGGCAAGGTGAAGACTTGGGGCAACGCTCCCAAGAACTCTTCCAGCGGAAAGACGGTGAAAGTAAAGACGGAAAAAGAGGAGAAGCCTAAGAAAGAAAAGGTGGATACGAAACAAGAAACTTTCAAATTGTTCAAGAAGGGGAAGACTATCGCTGAGATTGCTGTTGCACGTACTTTAACTGAAGGAACAATTGGAGGACATCTTGCCCACTACGTCGAGACAGGTGATCTGAAACTGGGTGATGTGGTCAGCACCCAACACCAGAAAATCATCCGTGGCATCGTCAAATCTTTCAACAAGGCATACTCCCTGAGCGAAGTGAAGAACCTCCTGCCCAAAGACTACACCTATGCCGAAATCAAATTGGTGATTGCCGACATGAACAAGAAGTGACCCCTCTTTTCTGAAGTTTCACCAACAAAAATCCCGTCTCTCACGCATTTTCTCCATGAATAATTGTTTAATTGGGAAAAAGGGTGTACCTTTGTGGGGCAATGTTTTGTAAAAGAAAATGAAGATACCAACACTTTCAAGCATTAAGACAATAGAACAGCAATATCAAACAGGTGAGAATCCTGTATTAGTGCTTTGTTCTGACAAGAACGCTTATATTTGCAAATATATGCGTTCTTCTGGTAGTGCGTACAAACTTGCTTGTGAGTTGATTGGCTCGGTGATGGCTTTGACTTGGAATATCAATACGCCAAGTCCCGCTTTTGTGAAAATCAAACAACAGCATTGGTCGCAACTGTTGGCACAAAGATATAGTTCCACTCTTGCGTATGGAACCAAGCGGAAAGAGAACATTGTTGATATAACACCAACGACTTTCTCCGTTGTCCCCACTACAAAAAGGCTGGTAAAGGAATTGTTGGAAATCGCTTTGTTCGATTGTTGGATAGCCAATGAAGACCGGAACATCAATAATGCAAACTTGATGTATGATATTGAACATTCACAGTTCGTTTCCATCGATTACGGATGTATACTCAATACAGCCACGTTTGAGTATCCGTTATCCCAACTCACGTCAACGGACACTATCCTCTATTCAGATTTGTTCCATCATATAATAAAAGGAACAGATGCCAATGATGTCTTGAAGATGGCTGAAAGTTTGAGACGAAATTATCAATATGAGATACAACAATGTCAAGCCCAAATAGACTTCATAGTGTCAATCCTTCCTCCAGAATGGGCAGTTCCTTCTCCTGTGCTGAAAGAAAAGTTGCAACAACTGATGGATGTACAATGGGTTGATGCGGTTTGGAACAATTTTGTATCATTATTAAATGAAAATTTGTAATTTATGGAAACTTTAAGATATAGTATTATATATGCTGTAATCCGCTCGGAAATAGCGGAACGGTTGAGTTTGGGACTTATCACGGTTGCCGATGGTCAAGTGGATGTGCGCTATTCAGACAAAAAACTGCGAGTGCTTGAAAGTCTGTATTCTCCCAAGGACTATCAATTTATCTCTAAGACAATTCGTTCATTATATAGTAACAAAAACGTCAACTCGGTGGATACCATCAACTACCTTGCCCGATACTCCAACAATCTGATGACCGTTTCTCAACTTCAAGGTATTGACCTTGCTCCTACAAAGCAGTCGAAAGATTGGCTTTTCCGCAGATATGTGTATGCCGGGAAATAACAGGTCTGTTATCGCAATACACGTCTTCAATTGTAAGAAAGAAACAAGGCGGGTGATTAGGGATGGTGGTCTTTGGATGCTTGAAATCATGTTTTCAATGTGAAATGATGCAAGAATCCTTTGGAACTCCCCTAAAAATAATATTTAAGTTTTCATTTTGTGCTGACCAATTCCAAATTGGTGATTGCCGACATGAACAAGAAGTGACCCCTCTTTTCTGAAGTTTCACCAACAAAAATACCGCCTCTCACGCATTTTCTCCAAGAATAATTGTTTAATTGGGAAAAAGGGTGTACCTTTGGGGCAAGAAAAAATGGAAAGTGTATGACAGAGATTCATAAAAAATATCGCCTGACTTCGACGGAGGAACCTACCGACGAGATGCTGCATGCATTGATGGAAGATGTGGCTGCTGCTGCCAGAGAGTCAAGTGCGAAGGCGGAAGCGGAAAAGCAAAGAATGCTTCGCAATGCAGCAGACATAATTGCTATCAGACGGTCTCAACGTAATGCTGTGCCACATGATTGAAAGAAAACCCACTCTTTGTGTAGTTGCGGGTCCTAATGGGTCAGGCAAAACTACAACAACCATTCAACTGCTTCAAGATGAATGGGCTGCTAATAGTTTGTACACATCAATGTTGCCCGCATCACGCAGCGTTACTTGAATGGGGGGCACGAAGTTCCCATCTCCAAAGTTATTTCTCGTTATTACAAGTCGTTGGTCAATGCCGAAGAAGCCATCTCTTTTGTTGACCGTGCTTACATCTACGACAACTCCATCAACAACCAACTCCCTCGTTTACTTTATCGTACAGCAGATGGAACTCTTTTCAAGCAATATACAGACGATATCCCCGAATGGGCAAATATGTTGTTGAAGGGATAAGAAAGAAACAGGACGGTGATTAGGGGTGGCAGTTCTTGGATGCTTGAGATGGTGTGTTTGATGTGGAATGATGCAGGATTCCTTTGGAACTTCCTCAATAATAGTTAAGTTTTCATTGGATGCTGACCAAATTCAAAATGGTCAGCACCAACCTTGTACTTGATACTGACCAATTCTTCAATGATTCTCTTACAAAGTGTATCGGCTCATCACCCCATTTGAATTGAGACGTTCTTCCATTTAAATTGGTTCAGTTTTTCGGATGGCTCAAAGAGTTGTCTCATACCATCGTGGTCGGCATTCGACATTTTCACCAAATAACTTGTTGTTAATGTCTTCATTGCCATATTTTAGGTCTCCTTTCTATTCTTATTGTTAATACTCGTGATAATAGGTCACTAAATTTGACCTCCAAGTTAGTCACTTTTCAGTCGATTCATGCATCATAACCCAGAAACTTCTGTTTCTTGCCATCATTTTATTGTTTTTTAGTTAAAAACAGGCGGCGAAGTGCTTTTTTTATGTAATTTTGCAACCGCATTCTGCAAAGAGTGCAAGACATACGGCTCAATTTCCTCTTGAATTGCGACCTCAGACAGAAAACGAGCAACCCTATATTCGGAGTTTGTGCATATAGCGCAGACTACGACCATAGAATATAGGGGGCTGTCGCAAGCCTAAGAGGAATATGGAGCGAGGCTGCGCTATTCTTTTGTTCTAAAGTTAGTGCTGACTTCACACAAGAGAGATTGATAACATAATATAAAACGTAAGATTATGAGAAGTCTAATGAACATTTTGGCGCGATGTGCCATGCCCATCGTAACCTCTGCAATCCTTATGTCTGCTTGCAGCAGCGACGAAAGCAACAATGAAACACCTAAATCGGTGGAGAAGTCCAATGTGCAGGGAACCATCGAGAAGGGTCCTTTTGTACAAGGCTCAAAAGTGATGCTGTATGAACTTGATGCTAACTTTGGACAGACGGGAAAGAGTTTCAGGACTCAAACTGTCAGCGACCTTGGTGCTTTCTCCTTTGACTCACCCATCCAATTGAGCAGTCAATATGTGGAATTGGAAACCAGTGGCTATTTCTATAATGAGGTTAAAGGCAAGTTGTCTGCATCCCAGATTACGCTCAATGCCATCTCTGATGTGTCTAATCGCAACACTGTGAACGTGAATCTTATCACACATCTGGAATTCGAGCGTGTGAAGCGTTTGATTCGCGAAGGCAAGAATTTCAGTACAGCAAAAAGTCAAGCAGAGCAGGAACTGCTGAAGTCTTTTGCAATAACCGATAGGATTTCTTCGCCTGAAGATGTTTCCATCACGGACAATAGCAAAAACTCTGCTATACTATTGGCCATCTCAACAATACTGCTTTATGACAAGAGCGAAGCAGAGTTTTCGGAGTTTATCGCCAGACTTTCTACAGACTTTGCAGACAATGGACAGGTTGACAACGAATTGCTTCTCTCCACGATTGCCGAGGGCAAAAAGTATGCGCATCCAGATGATGTAATAGAAAAGATGAAGGATTTCTATGAGCAGAAGGGTGTGACGCTGCAATGTGATGACTTCTCGCGTTTTATCGACTTCAATGGAGATGGAGTGATAGACGATAATGACGATGAGGAAGACGATGAACCAGTACCTTATATTGACCCCACAACAGAATCCTTCAGAACTGAGGCTGGTGTACGCGAATATCTTGCTGCCATATATACACAGATAGCAAAGTTCGAGGCTTACCAACTGATACTGGAAGCAGTGCGTTTAGGTAGAATCGATGGCACAGAATATGACATAGACCTGAGCGACCCTTCGGACAAGACCATCTTGCAGGCATGGACAACTGCATATACGGCAGCAAGACAAATCAATGCCTTGAATTTAGGCCTTGGGTACTCGACACAAAGTTTTAATATCAACCCCTATATGGCAGAAGCACAATGTTTGCATGCATTCATCTACTACAACCTGGCAGTGCTGTGGGGGAATGTTCCTTTCATTCCTTTTCATTATATGCAGAATAACGACACGCAGATACCTCAGTCTGACCAACGCACAATATTGGAATCCATTTCTCCAGAAGTGGAAGAATGCCTGAATAGTAGCAGGATGTCGTTCCCCACCTATTCCGACAGTGAAGCCCCTTTCCACCTTGCCAGCGTCAAAAAGGCCTGTATGCTGATGGCAGAGATACAGTTGACACTTTACTACCCCTACGGAGCCGACCAGTGGATAGACAGAATAGGTTCTTTCGAAAAAGAAGACCGTTTTCTGGTTGCCAATGACATAGCAGGGGTGCCATCCTATTACACCACGAATGCCACGTTTTATCGACAAGGCGGGCAACCTATCTATGATAGTGACTATTTCCAACGCCTGAGTGACGAGACTATTGCCTTTAGGGAGCATGTAAATGAACCCGTCGTTGCCGACCATTGGTACTATGCATTCAATCAGTATGGTATATGGGCAGCCTTGAAACGAATGGGGTGGATTCAAGAGTTCATGGAGTGCCAAAGCCATGAACTATTACTGCCTATCCCAACACAGGAACTGCAAACCAATCCAATCTTGAGACAAAACCCAGGATATTGAATCCTTACTTTATATTATTATAGCCGTCCATTGTGGCGGCTATTTTTTTGTCAAAGAAATCATATCATTCATTGACAATGAACACATAACAACGGCAGCGGAGGGCTTCGGTCTTCTCATGCATACAGTCATTGTAATCCTTTTCGTTTTTCCATAACTCACTCCATATCGGAACGTAACAGGACGTTAAGACATCAATCTACTTCGCTTACGTTTCGGAGGTATTGGGGATGACCTATGTTTCTTAAACGAGTAAATGCCCACGCCGAACGGCGTGGACAATCTACTTCAGTTCTTGAAACATTTCTTCCAATTCCCCAATTGTCCGAAACAAGAATCAAAAGTGGACGTTCAGTCTTATGTCCTATAATCTTCTATCTGTCCATTGGCTTATCTGTTTATTTTATTCTAAATTTGGTTGTGTCTTATAATATCTTATCCAAGCGCAAGCGGTTGCGACACTTCAAATCGCAAACCAAGTGCACTGAGGATTCTGAGGAATAAGCCGGCACCAGGCTCTACGCTGCCGTTCTCAACACGTGAGATATATGACTTGTTAGTACCCACACGCTGAGCCAACTCCTGCTGGGTGACTTTCTCGCGTTTACGTGCATCGCTGATAATCTGACCAACACAATAAGCGTAGGCCTCCTTGCGGAATGCCTCGCGCTCAGAGGTTCCCACCTTTCCGTAGCGTTCGTCCATCATGGCGTCAACGCTCATTATGTCATTTCTTTCCTGCATAATATTCCTTTTTAATTGTATCGCCTTGTTGATTTCCTTTTCTGGTGTCTTTTGTGTCTTCTTCTGGAAGCCGTTGAAGAGCATCACCACATTGCCATCGTCGAAGATGAAGAACACACGGAAGATGTTGCCGCCATGCTCGGCACGGAGTTCGTAGATTTCGTCACGTAGGTACTTGACGAATTTGGCATTGACTCGCTCCTGCGTCTTTAGCATATCGATGACGTAGAACACCTTGCGAGCCTCGGCTTCAGTGAGTGACTGAATAAAGTCCCTGAAGTACGTCTTGTATGCTGATATGGTTCTTTCGCGTTTCATGAGTGCAAAGATACGAAAAAGTTTTCAAATCGAGCAACTTTTATGGAGTAAAACATGCAAATTCACTATAAACTCGCGGCGAAACGTACCCCTCGGGTACGAGGTGGCGTACCCGAGGGGTACACTGTATCGTAGCCGAGAGGTACGATTTTATTTTACATAAAATATAGGTTCGTCCGTTCCTGGGTCTTCTGGATAGAAATGGATGGCGGAGTCGTTGAGTTTGATGTGGTGAGTCTTGACTAATTGGTAAATTTCGGCACCAGCCCAAATGGTGGGTCCGTAGCCGTGAGCGGCGAAGTTGTTGATGGGACGGTAAGCGTAGAATGCAGGATCGAATGCCAAACCTGTACCCACGCAGGTACCTTCCACTTGTCCTTGTGCATTGACATGTGCATTGACGTAGTTCCAGGCAAGGATGGCTTGGGCACCATAGCTTTCGGCATCCAGCCAACCTTTGTTGATGGCATGGGCAATGCAGTAGCAGTAGATGGCTGTGCAAGAGGTCTCAAGGTAGGTGTCAGGGCGGTCGAGCAGTTGATGCCAAGCGCCATCGTGGTGCTGAAGCGGCATCAAACCGTTGATGTGGGCCTTAAAGTAGTTCATGATGAGGGCGGATTCCTTTACATCGAGAAGTTCGCAGGCCGTGAGAAGTGCCCAACCGTTGGCGCGCCCCCAGAAGAAAGACGGAGCCCATGTGCTGGTTGATTTCTGTAACTCATTAGCCACCCATCCGTGGCGGTAGAGTTGTCGTTCGGCCACCCACATCTTGTCATGGAAAAGCTTGAACTGGCGTATGGCCTTATCCACATCGCCATGAAAGGCGAGGGCGGGGATGCCCATAAACATGTCATCGAGCCAGACCGTGTTTTTGACTGGGCGCAAGCGGGCAAACATGCCGTTCCTGTAGCGATATTGCTTGTTGGCAATGAAGTCATAGTAAGTCTCAATCTGTGCTTTCAGTTTTTCGTCCTTGGCTTTCAACATGGCGGCGCAGATGGCACCCGCATCGTCTAAGGCTTCAGGGTTCACTACTTGGCGCATGAGCGGGTCAATATCCTCGCCTTCATCCAGTCGCTTCTTGAATGCAGGAGCCAGTTGTGCGAGGAATTCCATTCGGTCGATGGCATACTTGGTGTAAGAAGGGTCGCCCGTCACTTCGCCTGCTCGCAGCATTGCCGAATAGGTGACGCCCCATTCGTAGGAAGTGAGGCGGAAGGTGCCTCGCCTGAGCATCTTGCCAGTCTCGTCCAGTTCCATGAACGTGGTAGCATCGAGGTAGTTCTTGATACGATCCATGGTGGCTTTCACCTCTTTGGCTGTGGGTACAGTGTAGGGAATCTTGTAGGCGGGTTTCATGAGGTGGAGTGGTGCTGTGGCATCGTTCTGTATTTCTTGAGCGATGGCATTTGTGAAGCATACGCTTCCGAATGCAATGATTGCAAATAGTTTTTTTGACATATTGTGATTTTTTATGATGTTCATTATTTATTGATGACTTCTTTCAAGAAAATGGCATCGAGTGTCCAAGTGGCGCAATCGTTGGTCCAGATGGTTTGTTTGAATCGGAGGGGGATGTGATTGAGCAAGTCATCCCATGCTTGTTGTTTCAGTGTCTCATCCCCCAAACGCCAAGCAGCGTATGCTGAGAGTCGCGGAATGAGGAATTTGTTCTTCTTGAGGTTCCATGCCTTCTCTTTGTAAAGACGGTTGTGCTCAAGCCATTTCTGATAGAAAATGGGATGGGGTATCATAGGCTCCATCTCGTTGATGAGTTCAAAACCACCCATGATGGGCATGAGGTGATTTGTGGATTGCAGGTCAGGAACTTCTGTGCTGATGATGCCTGTGGCAGGGTCGTAACCGAGGGCCAGTGGCCCTTGAAAGAATCCATGAGGAAAAGATGCAATGGAGGACATGCCGGCAAGAAGTTTGGAAAAGTGGGGAGAGGAATGCTGGAATGCGATGGAATTGCTCCCTGCATTGCTTGTGGAAGTGGTGTTGGTGCAGGTGGGGTGCCGTTCCCATTCTGTAAGCCAGTTGCTGGCGTATGCCAGCCAGTCGGGGCCGATGCGAAGACGGGCAGGGGCCGAGCAGGGGTAGAGATTTCGTGGTTGTGCCAGACGCATGGGGTCGAGCGTATATAATAATGTGTCGGCATCTGCTACTTCATGCATGATGTCGCCAATTCGTTCGTCGGCGGTGAGATAGTAGTAGAAACGGTTCCACCACGCTTCGCTCACACGGGCTTCTTTTGCTCCGCAGCCCCAGTGGAGCACGTTGTGTCGAGTGCCCAAGCCAGCGTGTGGACCAAAGTGGTAGGTGTCCACTTCGCTACAATGACGAGTCATCGCTTCTGCCATTCGCCACACGGCAGAATCTCCCGTGCGAAGAAACTGATACCAGAGCATGGCGGGGGAACCCAGCTCGGTGTTGTCCCAGGCAAAACCGCCCACGTCATATCGCCATTCATCTCTGGAAGCATCGTAGGCGTGCATCACATCGCCATAGTTGAAAAAGCCGTACCAACCATTGCGCTCAATTTCAGTTTCATAAAACTGCATGATGCCGCTTAGTGTACGCTCAATGAGACTGTCGCGAGGACTTTCCGTTGTGGGAAGGCTCCAGATGCCGAAGGCGCGTTTCCGATGCAAGTATGTGGGCGTACAAACCAATTGAGAGGTTTCGTTGTTGTCGTTGATAAAGATGGTGCTTGTCCTGCCAATACCCCAAGCGGTGCTCATGCCAGGCTGCACATCTTCGTAGGAGGCTTCAAGCCCATGGGGGATGGTGTCGTAGTGAGCAAATGAAAAGGGTTCGGCCTCAGGCGAATAGAGGCTAATGGTGATGGTGGCAGAGTCGCTTCTCATCCCTGTCACTTGCAAGGTGGAGGGGTATGACTGCCAGAAGTCTTGGAGTCGGAAGGAGGTCTGAGAGGTGCTGTCGCCTACTGTTATGGTTCCCTTAGCTCGGTGCCCCTCGATGGTGCCAATCCAAGGTGACTCATGGGTGGCACGTTTGCGTATGCTGTAACCATTGGGCGAGAGTTGAGAGAGTCGGAAATCGTCCCATTGAGCGATGTTGTCGAGCACCATGCGGGTGGTGGCATCCATGCGTTGCAAATCGATGCTGCGTCGGGCAATGAGGGGTTGCACGCTCATGGGTTTCCCTTCAAAGTTGACAAACCGTTCGTAGGGCTTGCCATGCAGTGGTATGCGGAAGTGGATGGAGAGTTCGTGCAGTCCTTCTTGATTCAATGTACTATCTACCAGCAGGGTGTGAACCAGTTTCATTTCTGGTCTGTAGGCATATTGGTAAGTGCGGATGATGAAATTTTTACCTATATATTTATATACTTTTCGTATATTTCCCGTGCGGGTGTTGTTGATGCCTTGTGGTGTTTCTTCTTCAACAGAAAGAAGGGGACACCTCTGATGGTTGAGGGTAACAAAGAAGGGTGGGAGAGAGTCCACTTTTCTGGCTGCGCCACATACATCCACATGAGTCAGTTGGCGTGAAGGCTCTTTTGTGAGAAGTACGGAATCCACATCTTCTGGAACAATGGTGGTGAAGGCTTGCCATTTGGCACTGCCGTCTTGCCATGAAGCCAATCGCCAAGTGTCGAAGGGGAGGCGCACGCCTTTGTTTGTCTGTAGGGTGAAGTCGTTGTTGGTCACCTCTCCCAATGAGAAGGGTACGCCGAATGTGGTTACTCCGCTTCCTCTGCCACCAATCCATCTCAGTGCGACAGGCTCCTCATCTGTGTTTTGGCAAGAGTAGCGAAAGTTCCTCAATTCTGCTTGTGCAAACGTGGTCCTGAAACCGAAATAACCTTCGGTGAGAGGTTGGGGGTCAACATAGTCAACCAACAGTTCCCCGTCGATGATATAACGGGTATGTCCATCCACCTGTTCCAGACGGATTTTGTACCATTTATCCTTGATGAGCAGGTGATTTTTGTCTGTGTATTCTTTCAAAATAATGGGGCGATAAGCTGCACTGTCTATGCCTCTGGCGTCGCCTGTGTAGCGTCGGAACCGCGTGGTGGTGTTCCAATTTCCGCCATAGCCCATATAGTAGGTCTTCAGTGCGTAATTATCCACAAACCTCCCTCCGTAACCTCCACATTGGTGGGCCATCCAGAAACAGTTGAGGTCACTGATGCGAGAATTGTTGGTGGAGGCAGAATCCTTGTGGGTGGGCCGTAGGGAACGCGACTCCACGATGCGGGCTTCGTACTCAATCACTACGTTGCCAGACATCTTTTCTTCGCACCACAGAGTGAGGCCTTGGGGAGCGAAGATGGAGGCAGTTCCGTTTTTCCATGTGACAGTGGATGATGGGTCTTCGGCTTCCACTTTCCAAGTGACAGCGGAGGAGCCTTCTGCCTTCGGCTTACAATTGCCGGCTAAGGAAAGGGTAATGAAAAAGTGCAGGAGGCAGACGATGGTTGCCAGTCTTTGGAAGGATAATTTAGTCATGTAGCCAGGTTTATTTATTATTGTGCATGCAAAGTTACGGATAAGTGAGCACAAAGCAAAATGGAAAAGCACTTTTTTTCATTTTGCTTTATCGGACGAAGGTAACTTGGGCGAAGCCAACGTAAATGTTTTTTTGAATCCTCTAAAGGTATGTTCTAATAATTACTAAATCTGAGATGATTATCTTCCATTGTTTTTGTTGCTTTTGGGCATCTTTGGGCTTAATCCCTTGGGCCATA